>Ga0209405_1000773_pt1 | contig 25088 bp, 15 predicted proteins | sample COGITO_mtgs_1105_6_FD_184803 | JGI IMG/M metagenome (GOLD analysis project Ga0209405, IMG submission 184803) | Pelagic marine microbial communities from North Sea - COGITO_mtgs_110516 (SPAdes) (version 2) | ecosystem: Environmental > Aquatic > Marine > Epipelagic ...
TTTTTATGGAGTGACTTTACAATTTTGTCCTAAAATATATTTTTTTAAAGTTGATTGGATTAAAAAGAGCATACTAATTTTTACTTAAGCAAACTTAATCACTTTTGAAGGCTGAATTTTTGTGATGATATAAGAAGGGATAATGAGGATTGCAAATGAGATAATTAATGTACCAATATTAAGTAATAGAATATAGGTAAAAGAAATGTAAACAGGCATTGTTGTTACATAGTATGTTTCAGGGTTTAGAGTGATTATTTTAAAATAATGCTGGATGAAAATACCGGATAGTCCGACAACATTTCCCCAAAAAAGTCCTTTGACAATAAGGTAACTTGCGTTGTATAAAAATATTTTTCGGATGCTGGTGTTTGTGCTTCCCAATGCTTTTAAAATACCAATCATTTGTACACGTTCTAAAATTAAAACGAGTAGGGCAGTGATCATATTGATGCTAGCAACGAGGACCATAATGGTAATAATAAACCACACATTGTTGTCAAAAAGTTGAATCCATTCAAACACTGTAGGGTAATTGTCCAAAATTGTTTTGCTATTTAAAGTAGCACCGATTTGACTATAAATTTCTGCTCCTTTTACTTCAATCTCATCAAAACTTTCTAAAATGACTTCAAAACCACCAACTTCATTTTCTGACCATTTGTTTAGGTTTTGCACTTCTCTAAGATCCCCTATCATCATCGTTTTGTCGAATTCGGCAAAACCAGAATTGTAAATTCCAACAATTGTATATTTTCTATTTGAAGGTAATTTACTCGTTGCTGTTTTTCTAAAAGTAGCTAAAATAGTGTCGTTTAATTTTAGTTGCAATCGATTTATAATCGTCTGAGATAATAAGACTTCTTTGGTTCTTTCTTGTTTCAAATCAGGGGTTTTTCCAGCGATTAGATATTCCTTAAAGAAAGTCCAATCGTAATCTGTAGAAACTCCTTTAAATAAAATCCCTTCAAAGTCAGTTTTAGTTCTTAAAATTCCAAATTTATTTGCAAAAACTTGAATATTTTTAATCCCTGAGATTCCCTCAAATTTCGGGTAAAAATCTTGATTCTTTTTGATGGGTACTGTTGAAATATCAGAATTATTAGCATCGTAATTGACAATTTGCACATGCCCTTTAAACCCCGCCATTTTATCACGAATTTTGTATTGCAGACCAGCGCCAGTTGCAACAGCAACAAGCATAATAATAATTCCTAACGCAATTGCAGTGATTGCAATTTTTATTATTGGCGATGAAATGCTATTTTTATACTTTTTGCCACTAATAACGCGTTTTGCAATAAATAACTCGTAATTCAAACTATGATCGATTTTAAACCTTTCAAAAGTACATATTTATTATTATTTCTAATGCTGAATTTTCAGCTGATTTCTTGTGCTCAAAAAACGAGTCGTAAAGATTCTATATTAAAAAAAGATCGTTTGATAAAAGACAACGTAAGTATTAAAACGGGTGCTGAAAGAACTGATTTATATCTTCCTCTTTTAAAAGACAAAAATATTGCAATTGTCGCGAATCAAACATCTGAATTGTCTGTCTTACTATTTGGAGCAGCCACTTCTAATAATAAGGAGACGAAAAGAAAAACGTTTCATTTAGTAGATTACCTGGATAATTATAAGGGAATCACTGTAAAAAAAGTATTTGCACCAGAACATGGTTTTAGAGGGAAGGCAGATGCTGGCGAAACGATTTTAGATGGATTGGATAAAAAAACGAAATTACCTTTAGTCTCTCTCTATGGAAAAAACAAGAAACCCTCTGCAGCCCAATTAAAAGGAATTGATGTGCTTGTTTTTGACATTCAAGATGTAGGGGCACGTTTTTATACTTACATTTCTTCTTTACATTATGTAATGGAGTCTTGTGCAGAATTAGGGATCCAACTGATTGTTCTTGATAGACCGAATCCTAATGGACATTATATTGACGGACCCGTCTTAGAAACTCCCTATAAAAGTTTTGTGGGAATGCACAAAGTACCTGTTGTTTATGGAATGACAATTGGTGAATATGGACGCATGATTAACGGAGAGAAATGGCTCAAAAACGGAATTCAATGTGATTTAAAAGTAATTCCTTTAGAAAATTACACACATCAAACTACTTATAGTTTGTCAATAAAACCCTCTCCCAATTTGCCCAATGATAAAAGTATCAACCTTTATCCTAGCCTCTGTTTTTTTGAAGGAACGGACGTTTCTGTAGGTAGAGGAACAGCAATGCAATTTCAGATTTATGGGGCTCCATTTTTAGCGAAAAGCGATTTCACTTTTACACCAAAATCCAATGAAGGTGCAAAATATCCAAAACATCAAGGAAAAGTTTGTTTTGGTGAAAACTTACAAGAGACTAAAAATTTGAATGCATTGGATTTATCCTATATCATAAAAGCATACAATCAAATGGCTTCTAAAGATTTTTTTAATAGTTTCTTCACGAAGTTGGCAGGAACAAAAAAGTTGCAACAACAAATAGAACAAGGGGTCTCTGAAAGCGCAATTAGAAATACTTGGAAAACGGATTTAGAAGCGTTTAAAAAAATTAGAAAAAAATATGTATTATATAAATAGTCCTACTTTTATCATTCATTTTCATGTGTAACTTTAGACTAGAAATGGTATGATATACAATTGGGGGATACTTCAATGTTTTGTAAAAACAAAAAATCCAAAACAGTACGTTTTGGATTTTTTTTATCATTTGCCAATGGCTTATTTTTTCTTTTGTTGTGCTTGTTGTTCTTGTGCTTGTTTCATTGCAGTGTCAATTTTTTGTCGAAACTTACTCTTTACTTTTTCTGGTCTCTTTTTGTTTTCTTCTATTTGCGCATGAATTTTATCTTCATCAATTACATAATTCTTAATGACTAGCATAATTCCAATTGTTAGCAAGTTAGAAACAAAGTAATATAAACTTAAACTACTTGCATAGTTGTTAAAGAAAAACAACATCATAACGGGAGACAAGTAGATCATATACTTCATCATTTTCCCCATGTCTGGCATGCCTTCCTGTGTTGGTGCTTGCATATTTGCTTGCTGACTCTGATTCATTTTCATATAAAAGAAAATAGCAACGGAAGCTAAAATTGGAAACAAACTAATGTGATCTCCATAGAAAGGAATGCTAAAAGGGAGATTGAAAATTATATCGTAAGAAGATAAATCTGGAGCCCATAAAAAGCCTTCTTGCCTTAAAGCTAAGTTTGTTGGAAAAAACTTAAACAATGCAAAAAACACGGGCATTTGCAATAAGGCAGGAATACAACCAGAGAGCATGCTTACGCCAGCTTTTCGCTGAACCGCCATGGTTTCTTGTTGACGCTTCATTGCGTTTTCTTTTCCAGGGTATTTCTCGTTTAAGGCCGTTAATTCAGGTCTAATTACCTTCATTTTTGCACTTGACAAATACGATTTATAAACCAAAGGAGACATGATGATTCTAACAACAATGGTCATAAGAATAATGATCAGTCCAAAGTTTGATAAGAACCCTTTCAAGAAATTAAATACAGGATAAAATACTGTTCTGTTTAAGAACCCAAAAATACCCCATCCTAAATCTGCAGTTTCCTCTAAATTGGTTCCTTCAAATGTCTTTAATAGGTTGTAATCACTAGGTCCATAAAACCATTTCATATTATAATTTAATTCTCCATTTGAGAGGGCTAAAGGAGTCTTTAATTCATAAAGTTTTGTGTATACCGTATCAATTTCTTCATTTTTAACTAGGTCTGTAGCAGTAACAGTTGCATTATTAAAAGGCGTATCCGTTAATAAATTTGATGTAAAAAAATGTTGTTTGTAAGCAACCCAATCCACATTATTTATGATGTCTGATTTTCCTGCGTTTAAATAATCAACTTCACCTTCTGTTTTAAAATAGTAATAAGAATACATTGTATTCTCCGTTTTCAAACTCTTTTCGTGTCGATATCCTTTTAATGACCAATCTAAATTAATTGGGTTCGAAGAATTAATAACAGTACTTAAACCCTGAGAACGAACCGCGAAATTCACCATATAATCATTCGGTTTCATTTCATATCGATATTCCAAAAATTGAGAATCAGCTACTTTTAATTTCATCGAAATGATGGTGCTTTCTCCGTTTTTAGAAATTGTAGGTTCAAAGAATAAATCTTTGGTATTTAAAATTCTATTGTCTGTGGTGCCAAAATTGATATTAAAAGAAGCGTTCTTGTCTTTTATCATATATAAAGGTAAAGAATCATGCGTTTTATAATTCTTAATTTGAGCTTCTATAATTTGTCCCCCTTTATTATTAATCGTCAATTTTACCAATTCATTTTCCAAAATGGAAGTTCCATCGACTCCATTGATGGCGCTATGAGCAAATAGTCCCAATTTATTATTGAATGCAATTTGTTTTAAAGAATCACTTTCAAAAACAGGCTTGTTTTCGGTATTCGTGTTGGTTGTGTTTTTTGATGTTGAGACAACTTGCTCGGTCTTTGTTTCTGGGTCAGTAGTTTCATCAGTTTTATTGGAGTTCATCCAGTATAATAAAATACCTCCTAATAAAATCATTCCTATAAAAGAATTGATGTCAAATTTTTTTTGTTCCATTGTTATTTTAAGATGTCATTTTGTCATTAAGTCAATCAAATAATTTGATAAAAACGCGACAAATGTAGTGAAAAAGCAGCTTTACTATGATTTTACTGCTTTATATTTTATACCTATTAATTGTTCAAAGAATGTTCCGTTTTATAATTTGAACGTTACTTTTTTGAATATTTTAAAGCTGCTTTGATAAAATCGACAAATAAAGGATGCGGTTTTAAAACAGTACTTTTATATTCAGGATGATATTGAACACCAACAAACCAAGGATGTGCAGGGATTTCAACAATTTCTACCAACCCAGTTTTTGGATTGAACCCAGTTGCTTTCATACCCGCAGCTTCAATTTGTTCTAAATACGTGTTGTTAAACTCATATCGATGTCTGTGACGCTCGCTAATATTTTCAGATTGATACGCATGAAAAGCTTTGGACTCTTTTATAAGGTTACAATCCCAAGCACCTAAACGCATGGTTCCCCCTTTTTCAGTCACTTTTTCTTGACTTTCCATTAGATTGATTACAGGATGTTTACAGTTCCTTTTCATTTCTGTAGAAAAAGCATCATCTAGGCCGATTACATTTTTAGAAAACTCAATTACAGCCATTTGCATTCCCAAACAAATTCCAAAGAAAGGAATGTTGTTTTCTCTTGCGTATTGTACCGCTTTTATTTTTCCATCAATACCTCTATCACCAAACCCAGGAGCTACTAAAATTCCGTTTACTCCTTTTAATTTTTCTTCAAAATTACTAACAGTTAAACTTTCAGAATGAACCCAACGTACTTTTACTTTGGTTTCATTTGAGGAGCCAGCATGAATAAATGCTTCTGTAATTGATTTATAAGAATCTTGTAATTCAATATATTTACCAATCAAGGCAACTTCGACTTGAGATTTTGGGTTTTTGTGTTTTCTTAAAAAGTCATTCCAGACTTTTAATTCTGGTTGTTTCTCTCTAGATAATTTAAATTTTTTTAAAACAACTTCATCCAATCCTTCTGCTAACATTAAGTTTGGAACATCATAAATTGTTTCTGCATCTATCGATTGTATGACATCTTCTTTTTTAACATTACAGAATAATGCTAATTTACGTTTGATATCATCAGAAATTTCATGTTCTGTTCTACACACTAAAATATTTGGACTAACCCCACTTTGCATTAACATTTTCACAGAGTGTTGTGTTGGTTTTGTTTTTAGTTCACCAGCAGCAGCTAAATAAGGCACTAAAGTTAAATGAATAACAATCGCATTTTCTTCCCCTTTTTCCCACAAGAGTTGTCTTACGGTTTCTACATAAGGGAGCGATTCGATATCACCAACGGTTCCACCAATTTCTGTAATAACAATATCATAATCACCGGTTTCCCCTAAGATTTGAATTCTTCGTTTGATTTCATCTGTAATATGAGGAATTACTTGCACTGTTTTTCCTAAAAATTCACCTTTACGTTCTTTGTTAATTACCGATTGATAAATTTTACCGGTCGTAACATTGTTCGCTTGACTCGTCGGAATGTTTAAAAAACGCTCATAATGCCCGAGGTCTAAATCCGTTTCAGCACCATCATCGGTCACATAACACTCCCCATGTTCATAAGGGTTTAATGTACCTGGATCGATGTTAATATATGGGTCTAGTTTTTGAATAGTGACAGAAAATCCTCTTTGCTGTAATAATTTAGCTAAAGAAGCAGCAATTATTCCTTTTCCAAGTGATGATGTTACGCCCCCAGTTACAAAAACGTATTTAGTATTACTCATGGTATTATTAGGTTTGCGCAAAAGTACTAACTCTAAAATTTATCACAAATAAAAAAGAGAAAAATATTTATAATTTTTTTATAATTTTTGGTGCTTAAAAAATATTTTTTTTTTTTGAAATAGTGTTTGTCATAAATAAAAACAGTTGTATATTTGCGCACGCTTTTAACGATGTAAAAACGTTACGCGATAATAATAATAATAGAAGACATTTAAAAATACAGATAATGCCAAAAAGAACTTACCAACCGTCAAAGAGAAAGAGAAGAAACAAACATGGTTTCATGGAAAGAATGGCTTCTGCTAACGGTAGAAAGGTATTAGCTCGTAGAAGAGCAAAAGGAAGATCTAAAATTTCTGTTTCATGTGAAACTAGACATAAAAAATAAATGATTAACAATTGTTAATATATTAGGTGTTACTTTTTTAAGTAACACCTTTTTTTATACCCAAGCACTAACTATTTTTGTAAAACTAAACAACACAACAACTTACAATGCCAAAAAGAAAAGACCTCAAATCAGTTTTAATTATCGGATCTGGACCAATTGTTATTGGACAAGCTTGTGAATTTGACTACTCTGGTTCACAATCTCTACGTTCTTTAAGTGAAGATGGAATAGAAACTATTCTCATCAACTCGAACCCTGCAACTATTATGACAGACCCTTCGATGGCTGATCATATTTATTTATTGCCCCTCACAACGAAATCCATTATTCAAATTTTAAAAGAACATCCGCAAATTGATGCTGTGCTTCCTACAATGGGTGGACAGACTGCATTGAATTTGTGTATTGAAGCAGATGATAAAGGAATTTGGAAAGACTTTGATGTAAAATTAATTGGTGTAGATATAGATGCAATTAATGTTACAGAAGATAGAGAACAATTTAGAGAATTAATGTTGAAAATTGGTGTGCCAATGGCACCCCAAGCAACTGCAACCTCCTTTTTAAAAGGAAAAGAAATTGCACAAGAATTTGGTTTTCCATTGGTTATTCGTTCTTCTTACACCCTAGGAGGTGCAGGAGCCTCTATTGTATACAAACCCGAAGATTTTGATCAATTATTAAGTTTCGGTTTAGAAGCATCACCGATCCATGAGGTGATGATTGACAAAGCGATGATGGGATGGAAAGAATATGAATTGGAATTATTGAGAGATAATAATGACAATGTTGTTATTATCTGTTCTATTGAAAATATGGATCCTATGGGAATTCATACTGGAGATTCTATTACTGTTGCTCCAGCAATGACATTGTCGGATAAAACCTACCAAAAAATGCGTGATATGGCAATTCACATGATGCGTTCTATTGGAGATTTTGAAGGAGGATGTAACGTGCAGTTTGCTGTTTCGCCAGACGAAAAAGAAGATATTATTGCCATTGAAATTAATCCACGTGTTTCTCGTTCTTCTGCTTTAGCTTCTAAAGCAACTGGATATCCTATTGCAAAAGTGGCTACAAAATTGGCCATTGGGTATACCTTAGACGAATTAGAAAATGGAATTACAAAATCTACTTCCGCGCTGTTTGAGCCAACATTAGATTATGTAATTGTAAAGATACCGCGTTGGAATTTTGATAAGTTTGAAGGTTGCGATAGAACCTTGGGCTTACAAATGAAAGCTGTTGGCGAAGTCATGGGTATTGGACGTTCGTTCCAAGAAGCATTGCACAAAGCAACACAATCTTTAGAAATTAAAAGAAATGGTTTGGGTGCAGATGGAAAAGGCTACACAGACTATAATCAAATTATAGAGAAATTAACCAACGCAAGTTGGGATCGTGTTTTTGCGATTTATGATGCCATTGCCATTGGAATTCCACTGACTCAAATTTATGAGATCACTAAAATTGACATGTGGTATTTAAAGCAATACGAAGAGTTATTTCAATTACAAAAAGAAATTTCCAGCTATTCAATTGATACCATTCAGAGAGATTTGTTGTTAGAGGCAAAGCAAAAAGGATATGGAGACAGACAAATAGCACACATGTTGCGTTGTCTAGAAAGTGAAGTATATACTAAGAGAGAAGAATTAAAAGTACAACGTGTTTTTAAATTAGTAGATACTTGTGCTGCAGAATTTAAAGCGAAAACGCCTTATTATTATTCCACCTTTGAAAATGAAATTGAAACAGCAACTGGCGAAATTATTATTGCCAACGAAAGTATCGTTACTCCAAAGAAAAAAATAATTGTTTTAGGATCTGGACCGAATAGAATTGGACAAGGAATTGAGTTTGATTACTGTTGTGTTCACGGTGTTTTAGCTGCGTCAGAATGTGGTTATGAAACCATTATGATTAATTGTAATCCAGAAACGGTTTCTACTGATTTTGATACCGCAGATAAATTATATTTTGAGCCTGTTTTTTGGGAACATATTTATGACATCATTCGTCATGAGAAACCAGAAGGAGTTATTGTACAGTTAGGAGGGCAAACCGCTTTAAAGTTAGCTGAAAAGTTAACAAAATACGGAATTAAGATTATTGGTACTTCATTTGAAGCTTTAGATTTGGCCGAAGATAGAGGAAGTTTTTCTACCTTGTTAAAGGACAATAACATTCCTTATCCAGAATTTGGAATTGCAGAAACTGCAGACGAAGCACTGGTTTTAGCAGATGAATTAGACTTTCCTATTTTAGTGAGACCTTCTTATGTTTTAGGAGGACAAGGAATGAAAATTGTCATCAACAAAGAAGAACTTGTGGCTCATGTGGTCGATTTATTAGGAAGAATGCCAAATAATAAATTATTGTTAGATCATTATTTAGATGGCGCAATCGAAGCAGAAGCAGATGCAATTTGTGATGCAGATGGAAATGTGTATATCATTGGTATTATGGAGCATATAGAGCCTTGTGGAATTCACTCAGGAGATTCTAATGCCACTTTACCTGCTTTTAATTTAGGGGAATTTGTGATGCAACAAATTAAAGACCATACTTATACAATTGCAAGAGAATTGAAAACAGTAGGTTTGATCAATGTTCAGTTTGCTGTTAAACACGATATCGTATATATTATTGAAGCCAATCCAAGGGCCTCTAGAACGGTTCCTTTTATTGCAAAAGCATACAAAGAACCGTATGTAAATTATGCAACCAAAGTAATGTTGGGTCATAATAAAGTGACCGATTTTAATTTTAACCGACAATTAGAAGGTTTTGCAATTAAGCAACCCGTGTTTTCATTTAATAAGTTTCCGAACGTTGACAAGAAGTTAGGACCAGAAATGAAATCTACAGGAGAAAGTATCTTGTTTATTGATAGTTTAAAAGACGATCAGTTTTACGATTTATATTCAAGACGTAAAATGTATTTGAATAAATAAAAATTTCTATTTGATATAAAAACCTTCCTTTTGGAAGGTTTTTTTGCTTTAACAATCGTGTAAGATTTTTATTTTACTTTGTAAGGATCCATACGAAAGATTTAGGTCTCCACTATTTAAGACCGTTGCAAAAAGCGAACTTAATTAATTTCCTTTTTAGATTTCCCTTTTTTCTCCGTTAAAACATCGAGTATGCAATTTTTTTCTATTTTAAGTGAGTAAATGCCTTTTTTAGAGCTCATTTTCCCTTAATTTTTACAATTAGACGCAAATATCCCTGGACTTCGATATAAATTATAGCACATTGCCTCCATCAAATTTTGTGTATGCATTTTTTTCATTCCTCTGTATCTTGCAATACCATTACATAGTCTAAATTATTTGTACTATGATAATTTATAAAGTCATACGACGGATAGCCTCTATCGTATAATATTAAATCGCCTTGTTGGCAACAAGATAAATGTGAAATTGCCATGGCACGCTCTCCTTTACTGAGTGGTGCGAGTTCTCCATCTAAAACATAGTTGTTTTCTACGTCATATAATACAGAACATCTGGCTTGTACAATGCTAGTGTCGGTTTGATTCTTTGTTTCACCATAGTATTGAGAAAGCTCTTTTGTAATTGGCAACGTAATTCGAGATCCGTCAATGGCTAGTAGTCTAAATTTTTTCTATGTTTTAACCGCAAATTCATTATCCGTATAAAATTCATCAACTAACTTTTGTGAGAGATGCTTAAACACTTTAGCATTTATTTTCTTACGAGCCTGTACAAAAGCACTTTTAGTGAATTTATTGGTTACCTTGATTTTTAGAAAATTAAAAAAAACCGTCAAGCTCTAAGGATAGACTTTTACGAAGCATATTCAACATAAGTAATAAGATAGTAGGAAATTGCTGTTTCCGTTTACGAATAAAATGATTTTTTGCATTTCTAAATTCATTTTTTAAGGCCTCACTAAATAATTCTGCTTTTATCATTTCAAAGATTAAAATAGCAGTTTTTTTTCATGGTTCTAATTAATTGATTACCTAATAAATATACGAAATAATAGCAACATACACAAGCATAAATAACTAATAGACAATGAATTAACCTCTTAACTTAATGACATTGCGCTCGCGCTAGCGGGGTTAGCAAAAGTTTTACCATTCAAGTTCAAATTCAACTTCTAAGTCAATACTCTCCTTTTTTAATATCACTTTATTTGGCTTTTCTTGAATGTACTCTTTAAAACTAAACTCAATTGCAAAAGGAGGACCTAAAAGAAGGTCTTCTACAAAGCCATTGTTATCAACGTCACTTAAACTAAACTTCATTTTAAAGTTTGGATTAATATTTAAATTCTTATTACTTAAATTCCAATTCAAATTATTTTGATTTTCTAAAATTTCAGATATATACCAAATAGAACTTCCATATAATATTTCATTAAATAAAGATATGCCAATGTGAGTCTTCTCTAGTGAAAATTCTAAATCAGCTAACCGATTAATATCATTACTTAAATATTCAGAATCCCAGGTTTCATGTATATTTTTAAATGATATTATTTTTAAGTTTTTTATTTTGACAGAAGTTCCTTTTAACACTTCCACTTCAAATTCTTTTTTAAGTATTTCATTTTTTTCGTTTTGAACGGATAAATAAATCGTATTCTTCCCAGTTTTACCAAAGCTTACAATTATATCAACAGTTTTCCCATAATTTGATTGGTTTGATTGGGTAGTAGTATTACTAAAAGTAATATTATTATTACCACTATCATTAGTGGCAAAAATATTGGTAGAGGCACTGTAGCTTATAATATTTTGATTTGATTTTAGTTTAAAAGAAATTGGTTGGTCAACTTCTAATTTATCAGTTAAAAATTCAATTTCAATTAAAAATTCTTCACTAACTTGTTCTTCATTTTCATTAATATCAGAGCAAGCAAAGACAAGTGTAAATAATAACACACTACATAATTTTAATTTTCTCATATTTCCTTAATTTCTGCTAACACCTGTATAACCCCATTGTTATTATACTGCATATGTCTTCACTCATATTTTTCTTTTTTTTAATTCATTTTCCAGAAAACAACACTTTTATGATTTCTTATAAAACCAATGTTTTGTTCGTTTTTCAACGTTTTCCGATAAAATTTGTGGGGGAGTACTACCCAAAGGTAGTTTTTTAGGTCAAAAAAATATTCCAAACAATTTGTTTGGGATAGTTGGTTATTTTTAAGATTCTGTTTCTGTTCTTATTTCAGGTTTTTTCTTCTCTTTTTTAATGCTAATGGTGAGTTTGTCTTCTTTTTCATCCAGTTCCATTGTAATGGTATCGCCTTCCGAAAGTTTAGAATTTACAATTTCTTCAGACAAAGCATCCTCAATGTATTTCTGGATGGCTCTTTTAAGCGGTCTTGCGCCATACTTTTTATCGAAACCTTTCTCTGCTATGTAATCCTTTGCTTTTTCGCTTAAGTTTAGTGTATAGCCTAAATCTGAGATTCTATTTAGTAATTTAGACAATTCAATATCTATGATTGCATGAATGTCTGCTTTTTCTAGCGCATTAAACACAAGGACATCGTCTATTCTATTTAAAAATTCAGGAGCAAAAGATTTCTTTAAAGCTCCTTCAATAACCGATTTTGCATGTGCATCTGCCTGTGCTGTTTTAGAAGAAGTACCAAAACCAACCCCGCCACCAAAGTCTTTTAATTGACGAGAACCTATATTGGAAGTCATGATAATGATGGTGTTTCTAAAATCAATTTTACGCCCCAAACTATCCGTTATATGTCCGTCATCTAAAATCTGTAACAGCATATTGAATACATCTGGATGCGCTTTTTCAATTTCATCCAACAAGATGACAGCATAGGGTTTTCTACGTACTTTTTCGGTCAGTTGTCCTCCTTCTTCATATCCAACATATCCTGGAGGTGCACCAATTAAACGAGAAATAGCGAATTTCTCCATGTATTCACTCATGTCAATTCGAATTAAAGAATCATCAGAATCAAATAATTCACGAGCTAGAACCTTTGCCAACTGTGTTTTTCCTACTCCTGTTTGTCCCAAGAAAATAAAAGAACCAATCGGTTTGTTGGGATCTTTTAGTCCAACCCTATTTCTTTGAATTGCTTTCACTACTTTGGTTACCGCTTCATCTTGTCCAATTATTTTTCCTTTAATGAGTTTAGGTAATTCGTGTAACCTGTTTGTTTCTGCTTCTGCAACTCTGTTTACAGGAATTCCTGTCATCATAGAAACAACTTCCGCTACATTGTCTTCAGTCACAACTTCTCTGTTCAATTTAGAAGCGTCTTCCCATTGTTTTTGAGCAGAATTTAATGCAGCTTCAATGTTCTTTTCGTCATCACGAAGTTTCGCAGCTTCTTCATATTTCTGACCATTGACCGCCTTTGTTTTATGATCTTTAATCACTTCCAATTGCGCTTCTAACTCTAACACTTGTTGTGGTACTACAATATTTGTAATATGAATTCTAGAACCCGCTTCGTCCAAAGCATCAATTGCTTTGTCGGGCAAGTACCTGTCGGTCATGTATCTGTTCGTTAATTTCACACAGGCTTCAAGGGCAGCATCCGTATAATTTACATGATGATGTTCTTCGTATTTATTTTTTATATTTTGTAAAATTTGAATGGTCTCTTCCACAGAAGTTGGCTCAACAATGACCTTTTGAAAGCGGCGTTCTAATGCACCATCTTTTTCAATGTTTGTTCTAAACTCATCCAAAGTAGTTGCACCAATACATTGGATTTCTCCTCTTGCAAGCGCAGGTTTTAACATGTTGGAAGCATCCAAAGAACCCGTTACACCACCAGCACCAACAATGGTGTGTATTTCGTCAATGAATAAAATGATGTCTTCATTTTTCTCCAATTCGTTCATCAAGGCTTTCATGCGTTCTTCAAACTGACCACGGTATTTTGTACCTGCGACTAAGCTAGCTAGGTCTAAAGAAACCAAACGTTTGTCAAATAAGATTCTAGAAACTTTTCTTTCTACAATTCGCAACGCCAAACCTTCCGCAATGGCAGATTTACCAACTCCAGGTTCTCCAATAAGCATCGGATTGTTTTTCTTTCTTCTGCTTAGAATTTGAGAAACACGTTCAATTTCTTTTTGTCTTCCTACAACAGGGTCTAGTTTTCCATTTACAGCCAAAGCAGTTAAATCTCTACCAAAATTGTCTAAGACGGGTGTTTTTGATTTCTTTATGTTTTTTCCTTTTTGAGCGGGCTCAAAAGGGTTCGGTTTTTCGGAAGCAAATTCATCTTCAGAGGGCGTTTCTGCAATCGGGTTTAAAGGAAGGTCTTGGTCAGCATCGTCTACATGTAATTGTTTATAAAGCGCCTTTGTTTCCTCGTAATTGATATGGTATTTATGAATTAGCTTTGTTGTTGGATCATTTTCATTTCTTAAAATGCACAACAATAAATGTGCGGTGTTTATGGCATCACTTTGGTAAAGCTTGGCTTCTAAAAAAGTGGTTTTTAAAGCTTTTTCCGCCTGTCTTGTTAGTTGTAAATTGGGTTTGTTTGTGTCTTGTGTAAAAGTAGGATTTACAGGATTTAATTGCTCTAGTTTTTTACGCAACAAAATAAAATCAACATCAAATACTGTTAATATCTCTATTGCTTTTCCTTCTCCTTTTCTTATTAAGCCGAGTAAAAGATGCTCTGTTCCAATAAATTCGTGCCCTAAACGGAGGGCTTCTTCTTTACTGAATGTAATTACATCTCTGACTTTTTGTGAAAAATTATCGTCCATATTTCTTTCTTTCTAAAATTGATGCGTTGTAAAATTAGTCCTTTTTTTTGTAGATAATTACAAAAAAGTTGTCAATAGTAAAATACTGACGGTTAAAAGGTATTACCAAGGTAAAAAACTCTGGGAAATCAGCCAAATTAAATAGCGATAAAAATTATCAAAAAATGTTGATAACTCTATGCAATAACCAACGATAAAATTTTTTTAAAAAGAGTGAAAAATAGTATCTTGCCTTGTTTTATAAAAATGAATAAATAATTTAAAGATCGCAGCATTGAAAGAGCCCTTAAAAAGAAGGTTTTTCAATTCTGAAATCATTTAATTTTAAATAATATAGTATACTATGGCAGACGGAGAAAAGTTGATTCCGATTAACATTGAAGAGCAGATGAAATCTGCATACATTGATTATTCAATGTCAGTAATTGTTTCAAGAGCATTACCAGATGTAAGAGATGGTTTAAAGCCAGTGCACAGAAGGGTTTTGTTTGGGATGCATGAACTCGGAATTAAAGCGACTGGTGTGTATAAAAAATCTGCGAGAATTGTTGGGGAGGTTTTAGGAAAGTACCACCCACATGGGGATACTTCTGTATATGATTCTATGGTTCGTATGGCACAGCACTGGAGTGTGCGTTATATGATGGTTGATGGGCAAGGAAACTTTGGTTCTATAGATGGAGATAGTCCGGCTGCAATGCGTTATACGGAAGCTAGAATGCAAAAAATATCCGAAGAAATGTTAGCGGATATCGATAAAGAAACCGTAGATCATAAACTTAACTTTTCGGATGAATATTCGGAACCTACCGTATTGCCAACAAGAATACCGACACTTCTAGTAAATGGAGCTTCAGGGATTGCAGTAGGTATGGCAACAAATATGGCGCCTCATAACCTGACAGAAGTTATTAATGGAACGATGGCTTATATTGATAATAGAGCGATTGAAATTGATGAATTAATGCAACACATTACGGCACCCGATTTTCCTACAGGAGGAATTATTTATGGCTATGATGGTGTGCGAGAAGCATTTCATACAGGTCGTGGACGTATTGTAATGCGTGCTAAGGCGGTTATCGAAGAAGTGAAAGGGCGTGAGTGTATTATTGTTACGGAAATCCCTTACCAAGTGAATAAAGCAGAGATGATTAAAAAAACTGCTGAATTGGTCAATGATAAGAAGATTGAAGGAATTTCTAATATTAGAGATGAATCTGATAGAAAAGGAATGCGTATTGTTTATATTTTAAAACGAGATGCAATTCCGAACATTGTTTTAAATAAATTATTTAAATACACACAATTACAAACTTCTTTTAGTGTCAATAATATTGCGCTCGTAAATGGAAGACCCGAACAATTAAATTTAAAAGAATTAATTCATTATTTTGTTGAACACCGTCACGAAGTTATTGTTCGTAGAACAGAATTTGAATTAAAGAAGGCCGAAGCGAGAGCACATATTTTAGAAGGATTAATTATTGCTTCAGATAATATTGATGAAGTTATCAAAATTATCAAAGCTTCTTCCAATGCAGATGAAGCAAGAGAAGCCTTAATAAAACGTTTTGAGTTAACAGAAATTCAAGCAAAAGCAATTGTAGAAATGCGTTTGCGTCAATTAACCGGTTTAGAGCAAGACAAATTGCGTGCCGAGTTTGATGCAATTATGCTTACAATTACTGATTTAAAAGATATTTTAGCGAACGAGCCGAGACGTTATCAAATTATTAAAGATGAATTGACGCATATCAAAGAAAAGTATGGAGATGCTCGTAGATCAGTGATCGAACATGCGGGAGGAGATATGCGAATAGAAGACATGATTCCTGATACGAAAGTAGTTGTAACCATTTCGAATGCGGGCTATTTAAAACGGACAAATCTTGAAGAGTATAAAGTTCAGAATAGGGGAGGAAGAGGTCAAAAAGGAGCCACAACCCGAAATGAAGATTTCTTAGAACATTTATTTGTAGGAACCAATCATCAATATATGATGTTCTTTACCCAAAAAGGAAAAGTATTTTGGATGCGCGTCTATGAAATTCCTGAAGGGGGTAAAAGTACCAAAGGTAGGGCAATGCAAAACTTGATTAACATTGAACAAGATGATAAGGTAAAAGCATTCTTGGTTACACAAGATCTAAAAGACGAAGACTATATTAATAGCCATTATGTAATTATGGCAACCAAGAAAGGGCAGGTTAAAAAGACCTCACTTGAACAGTATTCTCGTCCAAGAACAAATGGGATTAATGCCATTACGATTAAGGAAGGTGATGAATTGCTAGAAGCAAAATTAACCACGGGTGATAGCCAGGTAATGTTGGCGTTAAAATCGGGTAAATCGATCCGTTTTGAAGAAGCAAAAACACGCCCTATGGGAAGAACTGCTTCTGGAGTTAGAGGAATTACTTTACAACATGATCAAGATGAAGTCATCGGTATGATTGCTGTAAACGATATGGAAAGCAATATCTTAGTTGTTTCAGAAAAAGGATATGGAAAACGTTCTGAGTTAGAAGATTATAGAGTGACCAACCGAGGTGGTAAAGGTGTTAAAACTTTAAATATTTCAGAAAAAACAGGTAATTTAGTAGCCATTAAAAATGTAGATGATTCTAATGATTTGATGATCATTAACAAATCTGGATTGACGATTAGAATGGCTGTAGAAGATTTAAGAGTAATGGGGCGTGCAACACAAGGAGTTCGTTTGATAAACATTAAAGATACTGACAGTATTGCTGCAGTTGCAAAAGTAGCACACGAAGAAGAGGGTGAAGAAGGGGTAGAGAATGGCACGGAAATTGAAGATAATCCAGCTGAAAATGATTCAACGGAATCTTAAGAATAAAAATAATTAATAAATTGTAAAATGAAAAAACAACTATTAGCGTTAACCATCGGTTTCCTGTCGATTGCTACTTTTGCACAAAAAAATGAACTAAAAGCGGTAGAAAAAGCCATTAAAAAAGGGGCGTTTAAAGAAGCTAAAACAACCATAGCAACTCTTGAAGCTACCGAAGAGACAATCGAACCTAAATTAAAAGCCAAGTATTATTATTTAAAGGGGGTAACTTATGAAAAATCGAATGTAGCAAAAGCAGCAGACGCTTACAACAAGTTATTTGACTATGAAAAAGAAACAGGTACTCAGAAGTATTCAAAATTAGCGCAACCAAAGCTAAATGAATTAATTCAACAAGTTTCTAATCAGGCAATTGAGCAGTATAATGCGAAGGAATTTAAACAAGCAACAAATAATTTTCATTTAACGTTTGTATTGAGTCCTAGGGATACTACCTTTTTATACAATGCTGCCTTAAGTGCTTCTTTAGATAAGGATTATGATACGGCTCTTAAGTATTATTCTCAATTAAGAACGCTTGGTTATACAGGAATTACCAAGACTTATTATGCAGTGAATCAAGCAACAGGAGAAGAAGAATTATTTCAAAGTAAAGATCTTAGAGATTTTTCTGTAAAAACAAAATCTCACGTAAAACCGACTGTCGTAGTTTCAGAATCGAAACAGGCGGAAATTATTAAAAATATTGGCTATATCTATATAAATCAAGAAAAGCCAGAATTAGCGATTACTGCTTTGGAAGAAGCAAGAAAGTCAAATCCAAAAGATATGAACCTCTTGTTAAACCAAGCTCAAATGTATATTGAGCTTAAAAGGATGGACAAGTTTGCAAAATTAATGGAGGAAGCTGTAGCGTTGGATCCTACAAATCCTGTTTTATTTTTTAATTTAGGCGTGGTGAATGCGAATGAGAACAAAGTTGAAGCTGCCAAAAATTACTATGAAAAAGCGATTGAACTAAAACCAGATTATGCAGATGCTTATATGAATTTAGCGATTGTTATTTTATCAGGAGAAAAAGCGATTATTGATGAGATGAATAAAAACTTCTCTAATGCAAAAAAATATAACAAATTAGAAAAGGAGCAAAAAGCATTGTATAATCAAGCGTTGCCTTATTTAATAAAAGGAGATGAATTGAATAGAACCATTGAAACTGTCAGAACTTTAATGAATATTTATGACACACTAGAAATGACTGAAAAAGCAGATGCGCTAAGAGTTATTTATAAAAAATTAAGAGATCAATAAGAAGTTATTCTCTCATTCAGTTTCAAAAAAACCAAGAATTTCTTCTTGGTTTTTTTTATATCATTTTTTTAATAATCCTTAATTTATGCGTGTGTTTTTGTGTGTCAGCATTATAAATGCCACTATGATCTAAAGTATCTATTCTTACTTTACCATGACAATGTATGATGTTATAATCCTTTAAAATGATTCCTACATGAATGATTTCGCCTTCTTCATTGTCAAAAAAAGCCAAATCACCAGGTGCGCTTTCTTCAATAAAACTTAATACTTCTCCCTGAATTGCTTGCGCTTTCACTTCTCTAAACAACGCGTGTCCACAAAGTTTATATACCATTTGAACAAAGCCAGAAGCATCCATGCCAAAAGGCGTTTTTCCACCCCATAAAAAAGGCGTATTCAAGTAGGTAAAAGCAATTTGTGGAATTTCACTTTTCGCTTTTTTATCTGACAATACAGTGCCTTCATAGACATAGGATTCCGCATTGATTTCTAGTCTATTGTTCTTGTAAAAAGGCAAATCAGCACCTAAGGGGATGGTTGTTAATTCGTTGTTTTTATTGGTGATAAAATCAATCATCTCGCCAGAAATGTATTTTTTTTCAGAGGTTATTTTTAAAAAAGAAGCCGCTGTAATGATAAGGTATTGCTTATTGTCGATATAGCCTTCAGAGGTGTCATAAGAGAGGCGAATTTTACTCCATTCTTTTTCCGTTTCAAGAATTTCAAAAGTTTCCCCAAACAAAACCTGACTCATCATTTCTGATGTATCATTTGCTATTGCTCTCAGGGGAGCCATACTTATATTACAAATTCCGTATGCCAATTTTTTAGGGTATTAGTTGTTGGTTTTATACTTGTTCTTGTATGCTTCTATTTTTTTGTTAAAAAATTCTTTCTAAAACCAAAGCACTTGCACCACCGCCACCGTTACAAATAGCAGCTGCACCAATATTAGCATTATTTTGTTTTAAAACCGAAGTCAACGCAATCACAATTCTTGCACCAGAAACCCCTAAAGGATGCCCCAAAGAAACCGCGCCACCATTCACATTTACTTTGTCATCCGAAATTCCTAAAAGCTTCATGTTTGCTAAACCAACCACAGAAAAAGCTTCATTCAATTCAAAATAATCGACTTCATCAATCGTTATGTTTGCTTTTGCTAAAGCCTTTGGCAATGCTTTTGCTGGCGCAGTCGTAAACCATTTTGGTTCGTGAGCAGCATCTGCAAAACTTTTTATTTTAGCAATCGGAATGAGGTGTAATTCTTTTGCTTTTTCAGCAGACATTAAAACGAGTGCCGCACCCCCATCATTTATGGTCGATGCATTCGCAGCAGTTACCGTTCCGTCTTTTGTAAAGGCAGCTCGTAAAGCAGGTATTTTGTCTATTTTTACATTTTTATATTCTTCGTCCTCAGAAAAAATAATCGGTTCTCCACGCCTTTGAGGAACTGCTACAGGTACAATTTCATTCGCATATTTTCCAGCTTCCCAAGCTTTTGCAGAACGACGGTAAGATTGAATGGCAAAATCATCTTGCGCAGCTCTAGAAAAACCATGTTTAGTAGCACAAGCATCTGCATAAACACCCATGGCAATATGTTCATAAGCATCGACCAAACCATCTTTTTGTAAGCCATCTTCTAGGGTGATTGGACCAAATTTAGCGCCATTTCTGGCTTGTTGATAATGAGGAATCGAACTCATGTTTTCCATGCCTCCAGCAACCACAATGTCTGCATCTCCAAGAGCAATTGTTTGCGCTGCCAGCATGATCGATTTCATACCAGAAGCACATACTTTATTGATAGTAGTACAAGGAACGGTGTTGGGAATTCCGGCTAAGAGCGCCGCTTGTCTTGCAGGTGCCTGACCTAGGCCTGCAGAAACGACATTTCCCATAAAAACTTCTTGCACTAAATTGGGGTCTAATTTTATTTTTTTTAAAGCACCTTTGATGGCAATTGCGCCTAATTTTGGTGCAGAAATAGTAGACAAACTCCCCATGAAACTTCCAATAGGAGTTCTCGCTACAGCGACAATTACGACTTCTTTCATACGTTTTTAGCGTTTACTTTATTTCGGGTTGCTTGTGCTAAATTAACTATTTTTAATCAATTTTAGTTTTATTATTCATCTTGAATTTTTGACCTTAAATATTTTATGGTAAGTTTGTGCTAATAAGATAGAATGTATGAATAACATCGTTAATAAATTGTACCAAAATAACACCATTATCTATAAAGTTATTTTGTTTTTAGTTGCCACTACTGCAATTGTTTATTTGTTTCCAAAAGGAGGTCAGTTTAAATACGATTTCAGCAATGGTCAGCTTTGGAAATATGATAATTTATATGCTCCGTTTGATTTTGCGATTCAGAAAACTACAGAAGAAATTGCTATAGAGAAAAAAGAAGTTGCGCTCAATTCTAAACTCTATTTTTTACAAGATTTTGATGTAGAGAAAACTGTGAATGCCAATTACAAAAGAAGAATTTCTTTGATCAAAGAATCAGACTCTTTAAGTATAGAAGAGGTGATGCGTTTATCTGAAATAGGTCAAAAAATAATTGATACTATTTATAAAAAAGGTTTTTTAGAAGTAGTAAGTCAGCAAAAGCTTTCCAATAAAAATGAAATAGTTGCAGTTAGAAAAGGAAATGAAGTAGCGGATGTTATTTTTAAAAATTTATTAACCTCTAAAGAAGTTTTAAAATTAATTAGAAATAATTTAGAACAAGAAGCTGCTTATTACGGTAAAATAAGAATGCTAAATTTATTGTCTGAAATTATTAAACCTAATATTTCTTTTGATGCAGTCTATACTAAAAAGGTTGTTAAAAACCAATTGAAAAACATTTCTTACACAAAAGGAAAAGTCACTTCAGGAAAGTTAATTATATTAAAAGGAGATATTGTCGAAGGTAAAAAATTAGCCATCTTAAGTTCTTTGAAAAGTGAATCTGAATCTCAAGTTTGGACCGAATCAAATTATAACTGGATTATCTTAGGGTATACTATTTTAGTGTCTTTGGCTTTATTGATGCTGTTGTTGTTTTTAAGAAAATATCGATTAGAAATATACGAGAACAACAACAAAGTTTCCTTTATATTTTTCAATGTTTTTTCAATGATTTTTATTCAAACATTGGTGGTAAAATACAATTCAGATTTTTTGTATGTGGTTCCTTTAAGTGTGCTTCCAATTGTTTTAAAAGCCTTTTTTGATGCACGTTTAGGTTTGTTTACCCATGTTCTTACGGTATTGCTGTTAGGATATATTGTGCCTGATAGTTTTGAGTTTATCTATCTGCATATTATTGCTGGTATTGTAACAATACTTACTGTTTCAGAATTATATAAAAGAGCAAACCTTTTTATATCAGTAGCACAAATAACCCTTATTTATATGGTCACGTATTTTGCGTTTTCAATTATAAAAGAAGGAAATGCTTCTCAGATAAATTGGACTTATTTCATGCTGTTTGCTGCCAACGGTTTGTTGTCTTTTCTATCCATCATATTAATCTATATGTATGAAAAGGTTTTTGGTTTGGTTTCAGATGTTACCTTGTTAGAACTTTCGAATACCAATACAAAACTGTTAAGATTGTTAAATGAAAAAGCTCCAGGTACGTTTCAACATTCAATGCAAGTAGCTAATTTAGCAGAATCGGCGGCCAATGAGATAGGTGCCAATTCGATGTTGGTTAGAACAGGCGCTTTGTATCACGATATTGGTAAAATGTTGAACCCGATGTATTTTACAGAAAACCAATCTACAGGGGTCAATCCTCACAATGATTTATCGCCAAGAGACAGTTCTAAAATAATAACTGAGCATGTTATCAAAGGAGTAGAGTTGGCTAAAAAGCACAAGTTACCGGATCGAGTAATCGATTTTATACGCACGCATCACGGAACTAGTTTGACCTATTATTTTTATATGAAAGAGCAAGAATTAAATCCGGAAACAACTGTCGATATTACAAAATTTCAGTACCAAGGTCCTATTCCGTTTTCAAAAGAGACTGCAATTTTAATGATGTGTGATGCAGCAGAAGCGGCTTCAAAAAGTTTGACAATGCCAACCGCCCAATCAATTAGCGATTTAATTGATAAAATTATCAACAAACAAATGGCTGATAACCAGTTTTTAAATTCAGATATTACCTTTAGAGAGATTGAAATTATTAAAAAAGTTATTAAGAAAAAATTGATGAATATTTATCACTTACGAGTTGAATATCCAGCGTAAAAAAAAAGTGTAAAAAACTCAAAAAACATCTTGTTATATTGTTTTTGTAGTCTTACATTTGCACTCGTAATTTTTCTTTCAAGCTTTTAGTTTGAAGTCGAAAGGAGAGATGGCAGAGTGGTAATGCAGCAGATTGCTAATCTGTCGACCTTAGGGTCGCCAGGGTTCGAGTCCCTGTCTCTCCGCTAAGAAAATTACATTCGGGGTGTAGCGTAGCCCGGTCATCGCGCCTCGTTTGGGACGAGGAGGTCGCAGGTTCGAATCCTGCCACCCCGACACAGTTGTACGTAGCAACTTTAAAACTACGGGCTCTTAGCTCAGCTGGATAGAGCACCTCCCTTCTAAGGAGGCGGTCGAAGGTTCGAATCCTTCAGGGCTCACTTAAAGCTTCACAGAAATGTGAGGCTTTTTTGTTGGTTAAAACCTACTGTTTGTATGGGTTTATAAATTAGTAAAACGGTTGATCCCTATTAATTATAATACAGTTACTCTTACAATTATCGTCTAAGTAGTTGACTTAGCATGAATATGGTTGAGGTGTAGTAAGTGTGTTTTATAAATTTAAGTTGGTCTCAATTAATTTCTATTTGAACGTTTACAGGGATTCAATTGATTTTTATAACGCTTTATTGACTGGTACATTAACTTCGTTTTATTATATTTGGTTCATAATTATGTATTCCTCTAGTATCAGAGAAATATTTAAAAAAAAGACGCTAAATAAATGTTTGAACAAAGTTTTAAAAATATAGACGATATACTTCATAAGGATGCAGGATGCGGTAGTGAATTAGATTATGTAGAGCAAACCTCTTAGGTGTTGTTTTTAAAATACCTAGACGATTTAGAAAAAGACAAAGAAAATGCAGCCTTACTTTCTGGACAGGAATACACAAGACTTATAGAGCCAACATACCAATGGACTACTTGGGCTGCTCCTAAATTAGCTGACGGAAAGATTGACCACAATGCGCAGACAGGAGACGATTTATTGGATTTTGTAAATAATGAACTCTTTCCTTACCTCAAAAAGTTTAAAGCAGATGCGACTAGTGCAGACACCATTCAATATAAGATTGGTGAAATCTTTAGCGAGTTAAAAAACCGTATTCAATCGGGTTATAATTTACGTGAAGTTGTTGCCTTGATAGATGAATTACGTTTCCGTATCCACGCAGACCAGTTGGAGATGAGCCACCTGTATGAAGGAAAAATTAAAAACATGGGGAATGCAGGGCGTAATGGTGGAGAATACTACACACCTCGACCACTCATTAAAACCATTGTAAAAGTAGTGGACCCAAAAATTGGAGAAACAGTCTATGATGGTGCAGTAGGTTCAGCTGGTTTCTTGGTAGAGGCTTTTGATTATATGCGACACCCAGCGGGTGCAGCCAATAAAAACAAACAACTTTCTACAGCTGATATCGAAACTTTGCAAAAGAAAACTTTTTACGGTAAAGAGAAAAAATCACTTGCTTATATTATTGGTATTATGAATATGATATTGCACGGCGTAGAAGCGCCTAATATTGTACACACCAATACCTTGGCAGAAAACCTTGCCGACATACAAGAAAAAGACCGTTACCATGTAGTCTTGGCAAACCCACCATTTGGCGGAAAAGAACAGAAGTACAGGAGAATTTCCCTATTAAAACAGGAGAAACCGCTTCACTCTTTTTACAGCATTTTATTAAAATATTAAAAGCGGGTGGTAAAGCGGCAATCGTTATTAAGAACACTTTTTTAAGCAATACCGATAATGCTTCTATTGCCTTACGTAAAGAATTATTAGAAAACTGTAACCTACACACCGTATTAGATTTACCAGGCGGAACGTTTACAGGTGCAGGCGTAAAAACAGTAGTCTTGTTTTTCACCAAAGGAGAGCCGACTAAAAAAGTATGGTTTTACCAGTTGAACCTCAACCGTAATTTGGGGAAAACAAACCCGCTGAACGAAAAGGATTTAGCCGATTTTGTAACGCTACAAAAAACAAAAGCCGAAAGTGAAAACTCTTGGAATGTACGCTTAAGCGATGTAGACCAAACTACGTTTGACCTATCTGCCAAAAACCCAAACACACCAGAAGAAGCACCTTTACGACAACCCAATGAGATTTTAGAAGCAATGGCAACTTTAGATAAAGAAACGGCTGC
>Ga0209405_1000777_pt1 | contig 24957 bp, 20 predicted proteins | sample COGITO_mtgs_1105_6_FD_184803 | JGI IMG/M metagenome (GOLD analysis project Ga0209405, IMG submission 184803) | Pelagic marine microbial communities from North Sea - COGITO_mtgs_110516 (SPAdes) (version 2) | ecosystem: Environmental > Aquatic > Marine > Epipelagic ...
CCTGTAAAATACTTTATAGAAACCACTTTTGAAATAGATTTATTTCTTAAATCCTTATCTTATTTAAAAGGAAACCCTACTATTAAAAAGCAGTACAATTTTTAAGGTATAAAATATAAAATTATATCTACTCTGATTCAAAAGTTACACTTTTTGACTCATAATTTATAGACATAATTTATTTTTTTTATTAGTTTTGAATTAAATAAATTTAATATTTTAATAAACACCTCCTGTTTAATGAAAAATTTATATTTTTCAATATTATCATTATTTTCCTGTGCTTCAAGTATTTATGGGGAAAAAAAAACAAATTATTTACTAAATAGGAATGTAGAAACCTTCAATGGTTCAAATCCTTTTACTTTAACCACCATTTCTTGTTTAACATATTTGAATAATCTTTTTGGTTATGTTAAAACCTCTAATAACACTAAAGATGAAGTGTGTTTTTATCCAATTATAAATCAAAACATAAATTATACAAATCAAAACAAATTATTATGTTAAATACTACCCTCAAAAACAAATTAAAATTATTTATCCTAAACGCTTTTCTAGTGTTGTCTTTTTTAATGAGTATGACTATCAACTCTCAAGAAGTTGGTGATGAATATCTCGCGAACCCTAACATAAACTCTACTGCCCAGGGTGGATTAGGAACTCAAGCTGGTAATTTTTCCCTTGGTAGATTAGGAGGTTGGGGTGCTGGTCTCGGGGGTGCATTTGCAGCTTGTGGCGGTGCTAATTTAGATTGTCATAGTATTGATAGAATGTTTAAGCTTTTCAAAAAAGGAGGTGCAAACGGACAATATGTAGAGCAGACAGTAGTAAATCTTCCAGCTGGAAATTTCAATTGGTCGTTTTGGACTAAATGGGATTCAGCAGTAGATTATAATGCAGGAGATGCATATGAGCCTACGTTCACAATATCGACTAAAGATGTAGATGGTAATTGGGTAGAGGCTCTAACCAATATTCCGACTCAACCAGATACAGTTATGGAATGGGTTAATGATACTGGAACTTGGACGAATGATATTGAGGGAGATGTTAAAATAAGATTTCATAAATATGGTGGAACTAATGCTGCACTAACAAATCTTGCTCATAGTATGTTTATTGATGATGTTAGTCTTACGTATGCAAGTGAATTAATCTCTTCAGATGATGATACTACTTTGTCTGATTTGACAGTAGAGGGTTCTACAATTATTGGATTTTCTCCAAGTGAAACTACCTATAATTTAGAGTTACATGCAGCAACAACTACTGTTCCGACAGTAGCTGCAACTACTAGCAATGCAGGTGCAACTGCTGTAATTGAGGCAGCAACAAGTATTCCAGGAACAACAACAATCGATATTACTGCTGCTGACGGAACTGAAAGTACTGTTTCTATTAATTTTAGCCTTCTGCCAGCAGATCTATCTTTATCTGATTTGACAATAGACGGTGCTACAATTGCTGGATTTGATTCAGATGAAACTAACTATGATAAATATTTACCACAAGGAACAACCGATGTTCCTGTAGTAGTAGCAACAACTACAGATGCAACTTCTTCTGTCTTAGTCACTTCTGCTTTAGATATTCCAGGAATAACAACAATCGTTATTACTGGTCCTGATGGAACTGAAAGTACTGTTTCTATTAATTTTTTATTAGAACTAGTTGGTGTAGTTGGTCAAGAATATCTTGTGAATCCTAATATTAATACTTCTACAGATGATCCCAATGGAGTTGATGGTAATGGGACCTTTACTACTAGCAATATATCAACTTATGGAGGTTGGGGATATGGAGCTAATGGTGCCTATGCATCTGTAGCATCTGCAAATGGGCAAACCCATTCTGGAGATAGAATGTTTAAATTTTTTTTAAAACAAGATGCTTTAGTCCGTCAGACATTATTGATTCCACCTGGAATCTACAGTTGGTCTTTTTGGACCAAGTGGGCAGATTTAGTGAATTGGGATACCGAAGGAGATTCTAAACCTAAGTTTGTAATTAAGACTGATGATGACGGAGATGGTACTTGGACAGCTGTCGAATCCATTATTACTACTCAGCCAACTGATGTTGATACATGGGTTCTTCAAACCGGTACCTATATAAATGATACTCAAAGACAGGTTAGAATAACGTTTTCTAAAGATGGTGGAACTACTGCTGAACCAACAAATCTTGCTCAATTAATGTTTATTGATGATGTTAGTTTTAAGTTTGTTGGATTGAATTCTTGGACAGGAACTACTGATACTGATTGGGGAAAATCATCAAACTGGAGTTCAAGTACATCTCCAGATGCTACTTCTGAGATATTTATACCAGGGGGCTTATCAAATTATCCAATAGCCACTTCTGCTGTGACTGTCAGTTCATTGACAATGGGTTCAGGAGCCTCTTTTATAGCAAATGACGGCTTTACAGGAGTTGTAACCTACAATAGAAATCTAGGAACTAACAACTGGTATTTAGTTTCATCTCCAGTAGTAGGAGAGACCTATGATAATGACTATGTGACTACCAATCAAATAGCTTCAGGAAATGAAAATAATAGAGGGATAGCTCCCTACATCACCGCTGATGATACTTGGAATTATATGCAGGCAGGTGCAACTGCTGCAACTTTTGATACTGGAACAGGCTATTCTGCAAAACGAAGCTTTGGGGGAGATATTTCTTTTAAAGGATCAATGAATACTAATGATGATGGTGTTGATGTTGTTCTCTCTTCTGATGGAAATCGTTTTAATCTTTTAGGAAATCCTTACACATCACATATTGCTAGTGCTACTTTTTTGACTGGTGAAGCTGCTATTTCAGAGACAAAAAACCTATGGGTATGGAATCAAGGTACAGGTACTAGTGGCGCTTATGAAGTAAAAACAGTTGCTGATGCTATCGTAATCGCTCCTGCTCAAGGATTTTTTGTGCAAGCAAATGCAGCTGGAGGTACCTTTAATTTTACTGAATCAAACCAAGCCAGTAGTGGAGGCAACTTCCAAAGAACTGACACTAGACCAGAGATATATCTAACAATCTCTGATCAAACAGATGCAAGAGAGGCTAAAATCTATTATATAGAAAATATGACCAGTGGTTTTGATGTTGGTTATGAGGGAGGATTATTTAATGGGGTTTCTAATCCACTAGCTATCTACACTCATTTAGTAGCTGATAGTGAAGGAAAGAATTATCAAGTACAATCCTTACCAACTAACAATTATGAGAATATGATTATTCCTGTCGGAATTAATGCAATATCAGGAACAGCTATTTCTATAGACGCCTCAACAAATAACTTTCCTGACGGAATAAATATCTATCTTGAAGACAAACAAGACAATAGCTTTACACTTTTAGATGCAGATTCCAGTTTTAACACTACACTAGAGAATGATCTTTCTGGAATTGGACGTTTTTTCTTGTACACTACCGCAGGTAATTTAAGTACTGATGCTCTTGAGATACATAACAATGTAAGTATTTATAAGACAAGTAACGATAACTTACGTATTGTAGGAGTACAAAACGGAACAGCAAGCATTCAGATATACAATATTCTTGGAAAACAAATGATGAGAACTTCATTTGAAGGAATGGGTGTAAATGATATTTCATTACCTACACTTCCCATTGGAGTTTACATTATTAAACTAGCCACAGAAACAGGAACAATAAATAAGAAAATAATTATTAAATAATTACCAACCTCACAATAATGAAAAATCAAAAAACAACAAGCAAAGATCAGATTTCACGAAAAGACGCCCTAAAAAAGATTGGAAATTATGGAAAATACACAGCTTTAACCGCTGTAAGTGCCTACATACTTCTAAATCCAAAAAAAGCACAAGCATTTAGTCCTAGACCTCCAGGTGATAATTTTGAATAGTAAGATATGATAACACACACATAAAGAAGAAATTTCACGAAAAGACGCTCTGAAAAAGATTGGGAATTACGGTAAATATGCAGCCTTAACAGCTGTTGGCACCTACATGCTTCTAAATCCTAAGAAAGCACAAGCATCTAGTACTAGCTCTGAACCAGGTGATGGCTTTTGATATGAATTAGATGATTAATTAAAAAATTTTAAAGTGTAATCTGAGTAACAAATTTTAAACAAAAGGGAGGCTGTTGTTTTCAGCTTTAATTAGGTTTTGTCTTTACTTTTCTCATTAATACTGAGTCAGAATAGTTTTAGTCAACAAAATAAAGTCTTAATTTCAGCAGAGAAGGTTGTTTATAAAAATGTAGAACATGCTTTCTTTGCAAAATCGCATGTAAAATACTTTATAGAAACCACTTTTGAAACAGATTTATTTCTTAAATCCTTATCTTATTTAAAAGGAAACCCTACTATTAAAAAGCAGTACAAATTAGGATTTAAAAAATTACACTAAAAATATATTATAGTTTTAAAAGAATTTTTCAGTTCTATTGCTTCAAAAGTTATAGATTTTTACTCATACTTGATATTTAGAATAGACCTTTATCATTAATTTTGAGTAATAAATATAACATCCCCTTTAGATTTTAACAATTAGTAAATAAGAATTTTAAAACAACACAATTATGAAAAAAAATTACACTGTAGGTTTACTAACCTTTTTATTAAGTATAACACTTTATGCCCAAGATGTTGTGTTTGATTTTGAAACAGATCAAAATTTATTAGGTTGGGTTGAAGGCGGAGGAAATATAGGCTCGGCTACAATCGTCTCTGAAGGTCTTGCCATAGATTGGGATGGTACTGGACTTACCAATAGAAAACCAAGAATTAAACATCTTAATGCAAATATAGATGCCAGTATTCAAAAATATGTAGAAGTTAAATTAATTAATAATTCTAATGAGTTAACAAGGGTAAGAATACTTCATTTTAGAGGTGGTGACGGGACTGACCCAACTAATGCAGGTGGAGCTCATACACGTTATACAGCTATTGATATCCTTCCTAACACAGGTTCTGAAAGTTATACCCTTGATTTGACAAATGCCCAATGGACAAATTACAATGCCGCTACAAATGATGATGCAGATATGGATATGGACCATATTTGGATTCAGTTTGTAACCGCAAATCCAGCTAATGGACCTTTAACATTAAATAGTGCCACAGATGGTAATGTTATTATTCAAAAAGTTAGTTTCCTTTCAGACTTGCCATCTACCGAAAGAACCACTTACTCATTTGATGATACATCAGATTCAGAGGGTTTTGTCGGTGCTAATGGCATTTCCTTGACTCAACCTACAAGTGGTGAAATTGAATTAGATATGAATGATCAAAGCCCATATCCAAAATTTGAACAACAAGCAGGTTATTATAATGTTAATGCAGATACTTATAAATATTGTCGGATAACTCTCAGAAATAATTCTTCAAAAGATCGTCTTAATTTTGTTGCTCCAGAAGGAGGCAATCAATTTACAGGAATAGATATCTTAGCTAATGATTCTAGTTCTCAGGTTTATGACATTAATTTAAACGAAGGAACAAATACAGAGGGTAACCCTATCTTTACAAACTGGACTGGGGTTCAACCAACTTGGTCACTTCAAATTGTTGAATTAAATCCTGCCGGTGGTGCTCCTATCCCTTCTACTGGTACAATTGTTATTGAAGAAATAATATTTTCATCAGAATCGTTGAGCACTACTAGTGTAAATCTAATAAGTGTTAAATTGTATCCTAATCCATCAAGTGGATTAATTACAATAGATTCACCTCTAAGAATACAAGGTATTAAAGCAATAAACCTTTTAGGGCAAGTAATGATTAATCAAGAGGCGAACTCCAATACATTAGACACTTCTAGTTTAAAAGCAGGAATCTATATTCTTAAAATCAACCAAGAAAACGGTGTTATTTCTACAAAACGTTTCATAAAAAAATAATAATACGAGAAGATGAAAAAAATTATACTAATTTTATTTTTAGGTTCAAGTTTTGTGAGCTTTGCTCAGAAAATACCTACACAGATAGCAAAAAAAGCAACAGCAGTATCAGAATATATTACCGCTGAAATGAATCTTAATGCAGATCAAAAGAAAGATATTTACACTATTTTATCAGAAAAATATGTTTCAAATAGAAAAAGCATAAGAGGTAAGGATCTTTCAAGCGAAGAAAAGCAGAAAATTTATAAGGCATCTTTTAATGAAACTAAAAAAAATTTTTCAGAGAAATTTTCTATGAAAGAAGTTAATATGATTAACAAACTACATAGAGAGTGGCAAAAAAACAATAAAAAATAATTTTCTATTCTTTAATTAGATGAAATAATATTTATAAGGTTAAACCTATTAAGGTTTAACCTTTTTTAAATTTTAAAAATCATGAGGTTTTTCAACATACTAATACTATTAATTTCTATTTCAATAACTAATGTAAAGGGTCAAACTGACCCTTATACTATGGTTGAAAGAATGGGGAGAGGTATCAATCTTGGCAATACCTTTAGTGCTCCAGTAGAGGGTAATTGGGCACCAGTAGTTTATGAACAGTACTTTATTGATGTTAAGCAGGCCGGTTTTACCAATGTAAGAATACCAATGGACTTCTATGGTAACCGAACGGAAGGGAGTACTTCGAATTATTCATCAGAAGAAGGTACATCATCTCAATATATGGGGGATACATCCGATTATGTTGTAAATGAGCTATATTTAAATAGAATTGAAGAGGTTGTTAACTGGTCTTTGAATCAAGATTTAGTTACGATTATAGATTTTCATGGAACTCAGTTAAAATCTGAGTTTATATATACTTTCTCAAATTCAAACTCCCAAACAGATCCAACCTCAGCAAAAAGAGCTGCCGATTTAGATAAATTCAAATCTATTTGGACACAAATAAGTAATCGTTTTAAAGGTTATTCTGAAAATTTATTGTTTGAAATCATTAACGAGCCTTATTTTCATATGAGCAAGTTAGAAATGGATACACTTAATACTGATATCTTAGCAATTATAAGGGCCTCTGGAGGAAGTAATGCTACTAGAAATGTAATTATTACTGGAGGTGGGCAAAATTCTCAAAATGCTCCTCAACAGATTAGTGATGCGGTCATTGAAAGTGATAACTACTTAATTGCTTCTTTTCATTATTACCAACCATTTAGCTTTACAAGCTCATCAACTGTAAACAATAATGATTTTAATTGGGGTACCAATGCAGATAAAAATTCAGTTGATGCTCATTTTGATGCTGTTAAAAATTGGTCAAACTCTAAAAATATCCCTGTAACTTTAGGTGAATTTGGAGCAGATAATGAAAACGGATTGAATTATAAGACTGGTATTTATGGATTAAATGGAGGCCCAATAAATACTAGCAGAGTAGAATACCATAGATATATAGCTGAACAGGCAATTAACAGAGGATTTTCATTTTCAGCTTGGGATGCAGGAAATAAATCGAATAAAGCGATTCATTTAAGAACAGATAATCTGGATACAACGAATTCAATTTCTGGGATATGGGTTGAAGATATAAAGAATGCTTTACTATTTTCAACAATATGGTCTGGAAATACAGATATTGATTGGGATACAGCATCCAATTGGAGTGATGGGATACCTGTGTCTACATCAGATATTTTAATTCCAAATAGTTTAACATATTACCCTACAACTTCTTCAGCAGTTACTGTTAATTCAGTAAAAATGGCTTCAGGTAGTTCTCTTAAAGCACAATCAACATTTTCAGGAAGCATCAGTTACAACAGAAATTTATTAACTAACAACTGGTATTTGGTTTCCTCTCCTGTTGCAGGTGAAACTTATGATGATTACTATGTGGCTGCCAATGGAATTGCTTTAGGAACTGGAAATAATAGAGGGATAGCTCTCTATACTGCCAATGATGATTCTTGGGATTATATGCAGGCAGGGGAAACTACTAGTTTTTCTACTGGAACAGGGTATTCTGTTAAAAGAACGTCTACAGGAGATGTTTCTTTTACAGGATCAATGAATACTAATGATGCTGGAGTTGATGTTGTTCTCTCTTCTGCTGGAAATCGTTTTAATCTTTTAGGAAATCCTTATACGTCTCTCATAGCTAGTGCTACTTTTTTGAATCAAGCTGCTATTTCTGAAACCCAAACGCTGTGGGTCTGGAATCAAGCTTCAGGTGCTAGTGGCGCTTATGAAGTAAAAACAATAGCAGATGCTATGGTAATCGCTCCTGCTCAAGGATTTTTTGTGAAAGCAAATGCCGCTGGTGGGACCTTTAATTTTGCTGAATCTAACCAAGCTAGCAGTGGAGGCACCTTTCAAAGAACTGAAATTAGACCAGAAATTTATTTAACAATCTCTGATCAAACAGAAGTAAGAGAAGCAAAAATCTATTATATAGAAAATATGACTACTGGTTTTGATGTAGGTTATGAAGGAGAATTATTTAATGGGGTTTCTAATCCACTAGCTATCTTCACTCATTTAGTTTCTGATAGTGAAGGAAAGAATTATCAGTTACAATCCTTGCCAACTAACAACTATGAAAACATGATTATTCCTGTTGGAATTAATGCTGTATCAGGAACAGTTGTAACGATAGATGCATCAACAAATAACTTTCCTGAAGGAATAAATATCTATCTTGAAGACAAACAAGACAACAGTTTTACCTTGTTAGATGATGATTCCAACTTTAGCACTTCGCTAGAGGACGATCTTTCTGGAATTGGAAGTTTTTATTTACATACCACCACAGGAACTTTAAGTACTGATGCTCTTGAGATACATAACAATATAAGTATTTATAAGACAAGTAACGATAACTTGCGTGTAACAGGAGTACAAAACGGATCAGCAAGTATTCAGATATACAATATTCTTGGAAAACAAATGATGAGAACTTCATTTGAAGGAATGGGTGTAAATGATATTTCATTACCTACACTTCCCAATGGAGTTTACATTATAAAACTAGGCACACAAACAGGAACAACAAACAAGAAAATAATTTTCTAATCTTTTATTAGATAACAATAATTTAAAAATAAAATGAAGTTTCTTACCATACTAATTATATTATTATCTATTTCAACAACTAATGTAAAGTGTCAAACTGACCCTTATACTATGGTTGAAAGAATGGGGAGAGGTATCAACCTTGGAAATACCTTTAGTGCTCCAGTAGAGGGTAATTGGGCTCCAGTAGTTTATGAACAATATTTTATAGATGTTAAAAATGCTGGATTTACCAATGTGAGAATTCCAATGGATTTCTATGGAGATAGAACTAGTGGAACTACAACTCAATATTCTATTGATGCAAACACTTCTGATGATTATAATGGAACAATTGATGATTATGTTGTAGATCAAAATTATTTAAATAGAATTGAAGAAATTGTTAATTGGTCACTTAACCAAGGACTTATTACGATTATTGATTTTCATGGGGCACAATTAAAATCTGATTTTTTATATACTTTTTCAGATTCAAATACACAGTATACTTCTCCATCCTCAGCAAAAAGGGCTGCTGACCTTGATAAATTCAAATCTATTTGGACACAAATAAGTAATCGTTTTAAAGATTATTCTGAAAATTTATTGTTTGAAATAGTTAATGAACCGTATTTTGAAATAAATGCTTTAGAAATGGACGCACTAAATACAATGATTATTTCAACCATTAGAACTTCCGATGTAAATAATACCACTAGAAATATAATCATTACTGGTGGTGGGCAAAATTCTCAAAATGCTCCTCAACAGATTAGTGATGCGGTCATTGAAAGTGATAACTATTTAATTGCTTCTTTTCATTATTACCAACCATTTAGCTTTACAAGCTCATCAACTGTAAACAATAATGATTTTAATTGGGGCACCAATGCAGATAAAAATTCAGTTGATGCTCATTTTGATGCTGTTAAAAATTGGTCAAACTCTAAAAACATTCCTATAACATTAGGTGAATTTGGAGCAGATAATGAAAACGGATTGAATTATAATACTGGTGTTTATGGATTATATGGTGGCCCTGTAAACGCCAGCAGAGTAGAATACCATAGATATTTGGCTGAACAGGCAATTAACAGAGGATTTTCTTTCTCTGTATGGGATGCCGGAAATAAATCGAATAAAGCAATTCATCTAAGAACAGATAATCCGAATACAACGAATATAATTTCTGGGATATGGGTTTTAGACGTTAGGGATGCTTTATTAAGCTCAGGAACATGGCCTCTTTGTTATGGGTCTACAGAAAATAGTATTATTTTAAATCCAGATTTTGAATGTGGCTTTGATACAGATTGGAGTTTTAATGTTTCAGGCATAGCAGTGGCATCATTTTCGGATGCAACCTCTGATTCTAGAAATGGTGTTTCAGGAGCAAAAGTTGAGGTCACTTCTTCGGACAATTATAACAAAGTACTATTGATTAATCGTGTATTTACACAAGATCTTACAGATAAAAAAATAACGATTAAAGCATATGCTAAATCTCTGACAACTAATGGTCTGTCTTTTAAAATAAGAGTTAAAGCTATCGTGAATGAAAGTACTACTTTTGTGCCTTCATCAGAATTTAACTTAACAAATGAATATCCAACGAGTCCTTTTGAGTTACAGTACACAATACCTGATAATACGACTTCAATACAAGTTCAAGTGTTACTTGGTAATAATGAAGGAACATATTTCTTAGATGATTTTGAAGCTATCATAGAAGATGTTGAAACTCTTTCTAGCGAACAAATAACAGCTACAGAAAAAGTAGTTTTATATCCAAATCCAACCCATAATGTTGTTTATTTAGACACTAATTTAATCGATTTAAGAGCGAGTGTTTACAGTATTCAAGGAAAAGTTATTTTTAAAAATAAAAAAGTTATTTCTAAGTCACTTAATTTAAGTACACTATATGGAGGTATTTATATAATAGTTCTTAAAAATGACAACTACTTTAGTAAATTTAAAATAGTAAAGAGAAATTAAGTTAAGAAATAAAAAAAACCCCCGTAAGGAGGTTTTTTTAGAATTATAATTACATAGGTTTTTGATACTTGTAGTACCCTTCAACAGGAATCATTAAATGATCGTAACCAGTGCCCTTAAACATAATATAAGGAGCTCCGCTATTAAAGTCAGTAGTTTGACCTTCTAGTGATGCCGGATCTTTCGGGAAAAGCATTAAGTGTGCTCCAGATTCTATCCATTGACCTTCTGCGGCATCTTCTTTGTTAAAGACTAACTGTTTTGTGTTGTCTTCTCCCATATCACCGTGTAGCATCCATGCCCAACCGTCAGCATTCATTTCAGGTGTTTTACCACCCATATATGCCATTGCCCATTGCATTGCTGGTCCATCACCAACCATTGGCATTGCCTCATGAGGGTCTTTCCAACCATTTTTAGGATCAGACATTCCTCTTGGATTTGCCGCCATAGCAGTCCATCCATTTGTTCCTTCTCTCAATACTGTTCCGTCCACATCAACTACAGTGCAATTAGCAGCAATATATGATGGAGCAGCAGTACTGTAAGCCCAAACTTTCCATTCTACTGAAGTATGAGGTCCTTCAGGTTCCCCATTTGAACTAACCACTTCAGTTGGAGCAGTTACTTGAGTACAGCTTATAAACAAAGCGATACTTAACATTAAAAATAGTAGTTTTTTCATTTTTATAATATTTAAATTGATCAATTAATTAAATTCTTTTGATAAATCTGCGGAATCATACCATTCCATATAGTGTGATAATTTTCCTTCTTCATTAAATTGTAAAACAGCATACCATTTAAGCATGCTCTTTTTTCCATTAGCAGCAAAATTAGAAGTCCATGTTCCATAGGCTCTTACATTTCCATCAGGTAAGTTATCTTCACCTAAGGCTGCATAATATTGAGGATTGGTAAGTTTTTTATTATCATAGTTTACCATGAAAGCACGAAAGGCTTTTTCCCATTCAGCTTTGGGAAGAGAATCCATTCCTACTGCTGGAGGAGACCAAATAAAGTCTTCACTCATGTATTTATCTGAAAAGAATTCAGTAGAATCATTTTGCATAAATGCAGCTAGCCAAGCTTTAGTTGTTTCAGTGTTTTTCTTAAAAACACTCATTTTAGAATCTGTAGAAGTTTGGTTGTTTTCTTGACAACCAACAAGAAGTGCAAGAGCAAATGCACACAAAATTATTTTTCTCATTTTTATTGATTATTTAGTTAGTAATATTTTATTATAAACATCTTAGTAAGATTTATAACCTACATTTGGTTGAATAATTTTTAGTCCTTTTTCACCACCTTTTAAATAAGGAACCATTTTACCAATAACAGTATCTTCTGTTTGTCTCCATTTTAAATATGTATTGTACTTGTCAAAGCTTTCCCAATTTCCAATAATCCATATGGTATTGCTTTCTTCATTAATAGCTAACTCTAAAGAGATACAGCCATCATATGCGCGAGTTGTTGGAAGCCCTCCTTTGCTATCGAGTATTTCCATTACTTTATCTAATTGACCAGATTTAACATCTAAACCAACAATTACTAAGTTTTTTGGGTAAACTGCGTCTAACATTCCTCCAGCATCAAAAAAGTCTCCTTGCGCCTTAAGCAACCCATTATCATCGAAATCAAAATACCAATACCCTTTTAAGTTTAATTGTTTACCGGTTTGAACTTGCATTCCAGTCCATTCACCATAGGTTCTTACACTACCATCAAAAACTCCTAAGGAATCAGTTCCAGGAAGCCATGTTCTAGCATTATATTTTATATTTTCAAATGCATCATGATACCCTTTTAACATTTTAGAAAATTCATCATAACCCATCATTTCAGAATTATAAAAAGGGGATTCCCCCTGAAACTCTTTACTAATAAGGTTAAGTTGTTCTTCAAGATTTTCTTCACCGTGAAGAGCGAAGAGTTTTTTTGCTGTAGCTAAGTTTTCAGGATATGAGGGATTTGAGTCCAAGCAACTTACAAAACACAAAGTAAGAGACAATAAGAATAATATTTTTTTCATTTTGATAAGGTTTTAGGTTCTTAAATGTACTAATTTTTTAACAATTGTAAGATGCAATTAATAAAAGGAATTAAAATTTGTTTTTTACAGTTACTTTTTTTTGACTCTAAATACAGAATTTAGTATTTTTATAGCTTATAAATAAAAATAAATGATGAACAAAATAATAGTAGCATTAGGATTATTATTTTTAGTAAGTTGTGGTAAAGATCAAAAGCCAAATCCTCCGCAGAATACTTCAAAGGAAACTAAATTAGAAATCACTAAAAAGAAAAATAAAACCGATGACAAAACAAATGTTGTTGTCGATGCAAAAGGTGTTGCTAATGTTGCGATTACTTCAAATGATGGAATGAGGTTTGATGTTAGAAAAATTAATGTTAGCTCAGGTCAGAAAGTAAGAGTGACTCTAACTCATACAGGGAAACTAGATAAAAGAATTATGGGACATAATGTTGTTTTCTTAAAAAATGGAGTAAAACCCTCTGCATTTGCAGTGAAGGCAGCTGCTTCAAAGAACAATGACTATATCCCTGAAGGAACTATAGAAGTTATTGCACATACAAAAATGATAGGAGGTGGAGAAAGTACCGTTATTGAGTTTGTAGCACCGGAAGCAGGAACCTATACTTATATTTGTAGTTTCCCGGGACATTATGCCATGATGAAAGGAAAATTAATTGTAGAATAATTTATATAATTAATTTTTAGAGTTCTAAAATCTGAATATTCTTAAACTCTATTGGGTGGCTTTCACTTTGTAACGAGATGTAGCCACCTTTAAGCGACTCACCGTCTTTTGCTTGAATTTCTTTTGAAGTGCTGTCTAAAAAATCTCCGCCAATAGTTGGCATAGAATAGGTAATTACTGGTCTTCCATCAATAAAATGAGTAATAGAATTGTTGTTTACAAGAACTTCCGCTTCTATCCATTCTTCACCGTAATACGTTTTACATTCTGCCATGATACAATGTTCTGTAATTTGCTCACCATTCATAACTACATGAGTAGCAGGAGTGCATAAATTTCCAGAAGGGCGAGGCTCACCGGGAGTGACTCCTCCTAGGAGTTGTACTTCTAAAGACAAAGGAAACCCTTGCTTTAAAAGCATGGTTTCTGGAGCTTGGCTATGGATCATAATACCACTATTTTTTGTTGCCCAAGGCTCACCGCCAATAACTTGATCTCCTAAAAACCTATATTGTAATTTTAATCTATAATTAGTAAAAGGAGTTTTGTAAAATAAATGGCCAAATTCGTCTGTAAAATTATCGTATTGGTCGTAGGATACTTTTAGAATACCGTTTTCAGCTCTAAAGGTATTAAGATGGTTGTCATGTAATTTGTAGCCATTAATTTTTACGATCCAGTCATCTAAGTTTTCACCATTAAATAGTGATTTCCAGTTTTCTGGTGAATTAACGTCAATGTTAATTTTAGTTGAGTTACTTTTTTTACAACTATAGCAAGCACTTAAAAGAATAATTAAAGCGATGTTATAAAAAAAATACTTCATAGTTGTTATAGTGAATAAGATTTTCCTCCAGTTAATTCTTGTAAGTCACCACAATAGTAAGCTGCAGGAACAGGGTCATAGGCTAAGATATTTTCACCTACTTCTTCAGAATTTTTATAGGCATTAATAATCATCCATTTTAACTGATTCAAAAATTCAGAAGTTGTCATCAACAGCGCTTCTGGATCTGCAGTTCTTTCTTGATCAATTTCTCCTTTTAAAAGCATATGATCATCCAATAATGCTTTGTATTGCTCTGTTGTTGTATCTCCTAAATCAGCTGTTGCATCTGGTCTTAGAATAGCAATTACTTTTATAAACGCGGCTCTGGTTATTTCTTGATCATCGGTATCTAAAACTTCATCAATATATTTGTCAATAAATTGTGGAACATTTACTTCAGTTGCCGAAGGAGTAGTAGCAGTTTTTGGAATCATAATATCCGCTAAATTTGTTACAAATATTTTTTCATCTGAAGTTAAATAGTTTGGAATCCATGTTACAGAATCACCAGTACACCCTTGCAACATACTAAAAATGCTTGGTGTTATAATTGCAAAACCAGCAGCAAATCCTATATTTTTTAATGCGTCTCTACGTTTCATATGTTGATTTATTAAGCGTTCTTTTTAAAATTTTTAGCAGCATGATTGGCTGCTCTGGCAGTAAAAGCCATATAGGTTAATGATGGGTTTTGACAGCCTGAAGAAGTCATAAATGCGCCATCAGTAACATATACATTTTTACATGCGTGTATTTGATTGTGTTTGTTTAAAACAGATGTTTTTGGATCTTTTCCCATTCTTGCAGTTCCCATTTCGTGAATTCCTAATCCCATGGCTTTACCGCCATTATCGTATCCTTGAACATTTTTATAACCTGCGGCTTCTAACATTTTTTTAGCTTGCTCTTGCATGTCTTTTCTCATTTCAAATTCATTTTCTCCAAAAGCTGCATCAAAAGTTATGGTAGGCAAGCCCCATTCATCTTTTTTACTTTCATCTAAATACATCTTATTGTTATGATCTGGTAAAGTTTCTCCAAAAGCTAATAAATTCACATTCCATTCTCCTGGTTTTAAAATAGCTTCCGCTAATTTTGGTCCATATTTTAATTCAGCAACCAATTCTGAAGCATCTTCTCTACTAGCACCACCTTGATACCCGTAGCCTCTTTTAAAACTTTTCATAGTAGTGTTTCCTCCTAGATTTCTAAATCTTGGAATATAAATACCATTAGGTCTTCTTCCTTTTACATACTTATCATCATAGCCTTCTGCCGTTGCAGTGGCACCAACATGAAAATGATGATCCATAATATTATGCCCTAATTCTCCACTGTCATTTCCTAATCCGTTTGGAAATCTTTCAGATTTTGATTGTAAGAGAATAGAAGCAGAAGCTATTGAAGAAGCACATAAAAAAACGACTTTTGCGTTATATATATGAGTTTCTTTAGTTTCTGCGTCAATAACACGAACACCAGTAGCCTGTTTTGTAGTATCATCGTAAATAACTTCATGTACAATAGAATTGGGCCTAAGTGTCATATTACCTGTGGCTTCTGCAGCGGGTAATGTGGAGGAGTTACTGCTAAAATAAGCACCGTAAGGACAGCCTCTCATACATCTACTTCTGTATTGACAAGTACTCCTGCCTAGTCCTTCCTTAGTACCTTCTGTAATGTGAGCTGTTCTTCCTATTGTTAAAACTCTTTCATCATCAAAGTTTTCTGATATTTTACTTTGTAAATGTTCTTCTACACAATTTAATTCCATGGGTTTTAGTAGTTTTTGATCTGGGAAATGTTTCAATCCTAAATTCTGCCCACTAACACCAATGTATTCTTCAACCTTATCATACCAAGGTTCTATTTCTTTGTAGCGAACTGGCCAATCTACTGCAACACCATCTTTTTTATTAGCTTCGAAATCAACATCACTTAACCGGTAACTTTGTCTCCCCCACATTAAAGAACGCCCACCAACATGGTAGCCGCGCATCCAATCAAATCTCCTTACTTCGTTGTAAGGATGTTTTACGTCATCAACAAAAAAGTGTTCTCGTGCAGGATTTGTAGTATATCCTGTTCTATGTTGTTTTGGCTTACGATTAATTATTTCCTGTGTTGTTTTTCCTCCATTTGGAAGATCCCAAGGATCTAGATTTGCAGTTGGATAATCATCAATATGTTTTACCATTCTGCCTCGCTCTAGGACCAATGTTTTAAATCCTTGTTCGCAAAGTTCTTTTGCTGCCCAACCTCCAGAAATTCCGGTGCCAACTACAATAGCATCAAATTGATTATCTTCTGTTTTTACCTTGTTTTTGTCCATTCATTATAATTTTAGAGACCGATTATTGTAAAATTCTGAATTTTATACATGTAAATTTACATTATTCTAAGCCAAATTAATTAATTTGCGTTTTTATTATGTTCAATATTTTTCAGTGAAAATAAATATACAAAACATATCGCCTTTTAAAGAGAATGGAATAGAGTATCATGCAGATACCTGTATCCCTCTAGTTGACGCGGTGAGTAGAAAAAAAATAAAATTCAATGCTTTAGCCAGGCACACCTATCCTGGGAAGCGATTAACAGAAGATACAATAGGCCTTAATAGCATTGGGTATTGGGATGCTAATGAACCACAAGACTGGGGTTTAGATTGGCATAGAAATGAGGGAATTGAGATTCATTTTTTAGAATCTGGTTCTATGCCCTACTCACAAGAAAATCAAGCATTAGAATTACTACCCAATAACTTAACCATTACAAGACCTTGGGAAGTTCATAAAGTTGGAGGACCAGTTATAGGAATGGGAAAGTTTTATTGGATTATTTTAGACTTAGATGTGAGAAGGCCTCATCAAAATTGGTCTTGGCCAGATTGGATTATATTGGCGCCTAAAGATCTTGAAAAACTAACCAATATTTTACGACAGAATGAAAAATTTTGTTGGAAAGCAGACAAGCGGATTTTAGATTGCTTTCAACGAATTGGAAAAGCGGTAGATTCTGATAATGAAGGAAGTAATGCTTCAAAAATACGATTATTAGTGAATGATTTATTACTATTTCTTTTAGATTTATTAGCCGTTGAAGAGGTGCAGTTAGATGAGAAATTAATGAATAGTTCTAGAAGTGTTCACCAATTTTTAAAAGAATTAGATGTTAATTTATCTGAGAATTGGACCGTAGAAAAGATGGCCAAATCTTCTGGAGTTGGCCTTACTAGATTTACATTTCATTGTAGGCAATTAACCAATTTAACGCCCATGAAATACTTGATGCTTAAACGTGTAGAAATGTCTAAAAAAGTATTGCTAGAACACCCTGAAATGAATATTTCTGATGTAGCCTATTTATGTGGCTTTTCTACAAGTCAGTATTTTGCAACCATGTTTAAAAAACAAGAAAAATGTACTCCTGTAGCTTATCGAAAAAGAGCGATTAGAGCTACTTAATTTTTGTTTAAAATTTTTCACTGAACAATTGTACACATAATTTTAAGCGCGATGTTATACTTTCAATTTACAGAATAATAAAAATCAGATTAAAATGAATTCAACTATTATATCAAAAGCTCTATTTTTTATTTCAATATTTTTTTTGTCTACAACAATCTCTAGTTGCAAAAAAGAGGTGAATAAAGAAGTTGCTTCTGCCACAGTATCAGTTAATAAATCTGATCTGTTTTTTAAACTTTCTTTAGCGCAGTGGTCATTAAACCAATATGTAAGAACTGAAAAAAAATCACCGTTTCATTTTGCTTCTCAGGCAAAAGAAATGGGTTTTGAAGGCTTAGAGTATGTGAGTCAATTGTATAAGTTTGAAGTTGAAAAGTTAGGATTTGATGTTGTTATAGATTCGCTAAAAACCCTAAGTGAAAGAGAAAAAATACAAAATGTTTTAATTATGGTAGATGATGAAGGTGATTTAGCTGACCCAGATGAGTCTAAGCGAGATCAGGCTGTTGAAAACCATAAGCGATGGATAGACGCCGCAGCAATATTAGGATGTCATTCTATTCGTGTCAATACTTTTGGAACCAACGACCCGGAGATTTGGAAAACATCTGTAGTGGATGGGTTGAGAAAACTATCTGAATACGCCGCAACAAAAAACATCAATGTCTTATGTGAAAATCATGGATGGTTATCTTCAGATCCAGATAAGTTAATGGCTGCTATTAATGATGTAAATATGGAAAATTGTGGAACACTTCCAGATTTTGGAAATTGGTGTACAAAAAGAAAAAATGTGAATGAAAAATGGGGAGATTGTGCTGAAGTGTATCCCGATAAATATAAAGGAACAGAATTGATGATGCCTGCAGCCAAAGCAGTAAGTGCAAAATCCTATGATTTTGATGCTGATGGAAACGAAACCACCATAGATTTTGTAAAAATGTTACAAATTGTAAAAGATGCTGAATATACTGGTTTTATAGGTGTAGAATATGAGGGAGATAGATTAGATGAACCAGCTGGAATTAAAGCCACCAAAGATTTGTTATTGATAGCAGCAAAAAAAATCAAGTAATTTTAAAATCAACTAGATAATATCACAAATTAACCTTTAGTAATATGAAAAAATCAGTTCAATTTCAATTGTCATTAATGATGTTTCTCGAATTTTTTATTTGGGGAGGATGGTTTGTGACCATGGGTACTTTTTTAGGAAGTAACCTAGGTGCATCAGGGGGAGAAACAGCTATGGCATATTCTACCCAATCTTGGGGAGCTATCATTGCACCTTTTATTATTGGCTTAATTGCAGATAGATATTTTAATGCTGAAAAAATATTAGGAGTACTACATCTTGTTGGCGCGGTGTTAATGTATTTAATGGCTCAATCTACAGAATTTTCTGTTTTTTATCCCTACGTTTTAGGATATATGATTGCCTACATGCCAACATTGGCATTGGTAAATTCAGTATCGTTTCATCAAATGAGCGATCCAGCAAAGCAATTTCCGATGGTTAGAGTTTGGGGTACAGTAGGTTGGATTTTAGCTGGTTTAGCTATTAGCTTCCTATTTAAATGGGATTCAATAGAAAATATTGGTCAAGGCATGTTGTCAAATACCTTTACAATGGTTGCTATTGCATCTGTAGTGTTAGGGGTTTTTAGTTTTACTTTACCTAAAACACCACCATCTATAAGTAAAGATGAAAATGTAACCATTAAAGATATTTTAGGCTTAGATGCCTTAAAATTATTAAAAGACAGAAATTTTTTAGTCTTTTTTATCTCTTCAGTTTTAATTTGCATTCCATTGGCTTTTTACTATCAGAACATTAGTCCTTTTTTAACAGAATATCAGGTAGAAAACTCTACGGCTTGGGCCTCATTAGGTCAAATATCTGAAGTAGTATTTATGTTATTATTGCCTTTTTTCTTCAAAAAGTTTGGCTTCAAAAAAACCATTCTCTTTGGTATGTTAGCATGGGCAATTAGATACGTGCTTTTTGCTTATGGTAATAACGGCGATTTATTTTTTATGATTATTACTGGAATAGCCTTGCATGGAATTTGCTATGATTTCTTTTTTGTATCGGGTCAAATTTACACCGATTCTAAAGCAGGAGAAAAAGTTAAAAGTGCTGCACAAGGTTTAATAACACTGGCAACTTATGGTGTTGGAATGTTAGTTGGTTTTTGGATTTCAGGACAAGTTGTAGACAAGAATTTACTTTCAGATGGCTCTCACGCTTGGCAAGATATATGGATATTTCCAGCAGTATTTGCAGTGGTAGTAATGGCAATTTTTGCTGTATTGTTTAAAGATGAAAAAATAGAATATAAAGGATAGTAACACATGAGTAGTTCTAAAATAAGATTAGGAATTTTAGGTGGTGGTGGCAATTCTTTAATTGGCGTGTTGCACCGTATTGCTTCCTCAATGTTTGATAGATATCAAATTGTTGGAGGAGTTTTTAACCCCAATTGGGATGAAAATATTGAGTTTGCTACAAAAATTGGTCTCCCAACAGATAGAGTTTATATAGATTTTGAAACTTTAGTAGCCCAAGAATTACAGTTACCCAAAGAGCAAAGAATGCAGGTAGTTTCTATTTTAACGCCTAACTTCTTGCATTTTTCTATGGCAAAAAAACTGTTAGAAAACGGATTTCATGTTATTTGTGAAAAACCATTAACGACTACTTACCAAGAAGCACAAGAGCTCTATTCAATTCTTCAAGAAAAGAAAACGGTATTTGCGGTCACCTATACTTATACAGGATATCCTATGGTTCGCCAAATGCGAGAAATGATTCAACAAGGAGTTATAGGAAATGTTCAAAAAGTAGATGCTCAGTATTACCAAGGATGGATAAATCCTCTAATACATGACGTAGAAAAAAGAAAAACAACTTGGCGTTTAAATCCTGAAAAATCAGGAATAAGTTGTTGTATTGGCGATATTGGAACCCATGCTTTTGATATGTTAGAGTATGTTTCAGGTGTTAAAATTGAAAAAATATTAGCAGATTTAAATCATGTTTATGATGATAATCCAATGGACGTAGACGGTACTGTTTTGCTGCGATGCTCTGAGAATGTTAAAGGAGTTATTTGTGCAAGTCAGATTGCTACAGGTGAAGAAAATAGTTTTGTAGTAAAGGTGTATGGTGATAAAGCAGGGCTTAAATGGGAACAAGAAAACCCAAATTACTTGTATTTAATGCAAGACGGAAAACCATTACAAGTTTTAAAACCAGGGCATGTATACAATAGTGAGCTATCTTTAGATGGAACAAAATTACCACCAGGACATCCAGAAGGAATTTTTGATGCTATGGGGAACATATATAAAGGAGTTGCCAGAGCAATTTGTAATGAACCTTATAATAAAGGTGAATTTCCAACCATTATAGATGGTGTAAGAGGTATGAGTTTTATAGAAAAAGCTATTACATCACATACAAACGGAAATGTATGGGTGGCTATTGATGAAAACTATGCATTGTAATTTTTAATTATTGAATAAAAAATATGAAAACAATTAAAGGACCTGCTGTTTTTTTAGCACAATTTATGGATGAAAAAGCACCTTTTAACTCTCTAGAAGGTCTGTGTAAATGGGCAAGTAACCTTGGGTATATTGGTGTTCAAATACCTACATTAGACAAAAGTATTATTGATTTAGATATTGCTTCTGAAAGTCAAACATACTGTGATGAGTTTAAAGGAAAAATAAATTCTTTTGGCTTGGAAATTACAGAACTATCAACTCATATTCAAGGACAACTAGTGGCAGTTCATTCAGCTCACGACCTAATGTTTGATGTTTTTGCACCTAAAGAATTACAAGGAAAACCAAAAGAAAGAACCTTGTGGGCCATAGATCAAATGAAAAAAGCTGCCATTGTAAGTAGGCGTTTAGGTTTAAAAACACATGCTACTTTTTCTGGATCTCTACTTTGGCCAATGATGCATCCTTGGCCACAACAACCTAAGGGTTTAATAGAAACAGGGTTTAAAGAGCTGGCTAATAGATGGCTGCCTATTTTAAACACCTTTGATGATCAAGGCGTAGATGTTTGTTATGAAGTACATCCCGTTGAAGATATTCATGATGGAGATACTTTTGAACGATTTTTAGAAGCAACAGGAAATCATAAGAGAGTTAATATTTTATATGATCCATCACATTTTGTATTGCAACAATTAGATTATTTAAAATATATAGATCACTATCATCAATTTATAAAAGCTTTTCATGTAAAAGATGCAGAATTTCATGCCACAGGTAAAAAAGGAACTTTTGGTGGCTATAATGATTGGAAAAATAGAGCAGGAAGGTACAGGTCTCCAGGAGACGGTCAAGTAGATTTTAAACAAGTTTTTTCTAAATTAACTGAATATGGATGTTATGTATGGGCTGTATTAGAATGGGAGTGTGTGATAAAAAGTCCAGCACAAGGAGCCAAAGAAGGCGTAACTTTCATTAAAAATCATCTCATTGAAACAACTAGCAAAAAGTTTGATGATTTTGCTGGAAGCGAAGCAGATAAAAATGAAGATCAATTAAAAAGAATCATAGGAATTTAATATTATAAATATGGCAAGAATAACTTTATTATTGTGTTTATGCTTTTTAGTGGCATGTAACCAAACAGAAAAAAAACCGAAAGTAAAAGAGGAAACACAGAAGATTGAAACATCAAGTGTAACAACCAATGATGATGATTGGATAATTTTATTTGATGGAAGCTCTTTAGATAATTGGCGTGGTTATCTTTCTGAAGACATATACCCAGAATGGACTATTAAAGATGATGCGATGGTATTTACTCCAGGTAAAGAAGGAGGGAGAAACATCATTTCAAAGAAAATGTATACTAATTTTATTTTATCACTAGAGTGGAAAATATCAGAAGCAGGGAATAGTGGTATTTTTTGGGGTGTCTATGAAAGTGAAAAGTTTTCTGAGGCTTATATGACTGGCCCTGAGATACAGGTCTTAGACAATGCAAAGCATCCAGATTCGTTTGTTGGGAATGGAATTCATAAGGCCGGTTCTTTATATGATATGATTGGGTATCCAGAAGAAGATATATATCCAGCTGGAGAATGGAATAGCTGTGTTATTGAAGTTAACCATAAAATTAACAATGCAAATGTAACAATGAATGGAAAGACTACAATTTCGTTCCCTCTTTATGGAGTTGAATGGGAAAAAATGGTTGCCAATTCAAAATTTAAAGACTGGGAGGGTTTTGGAAAATTTAAAACAGGTTATATTGGCCTACAAGATCATAGCGATCAGGTTTCTTTTAAAAAAATAAAAATAAAAGAAATTTAATTTTACTGAATTAGAGCTAAATACTATCGGTTTTTATTAGCAATTTAATTAATCATGAATAGCGAAAAGGTTTTCGCTATTTGTGTTTGTTTTATAATTTTAAAACCCAAAAAAATGGTATTTTGGTGTTCAAATTTTGTCAAATTCATATTTAAGAATTAAAAAAGTATTAAATTTGTAAAAAATCAAACATTAATTCAAACAAATCATTATTAATTAAAATTAAACTTTTATGAAAAACAGTTTACTTAAAAAACCTTTGTTGATTGTTATGCTTCTAATAGGGAGCTTAACATTTGGACAATCAATCAAAGGAGTTGTTACTGACGCAGATGGTAGTTTACCAGGTGTTAGTATTACCATTAAAGGTACAACAACAGGAGTCCAAACAGATTTTGACGGAAACTATGCAATTAACGCCAGTCAAGGTGATGTGTTAGTTTTTAGCTATCTAGGGTATACAACAGAAGAGAGAAGCGTAGGTTCTCAAAATGTTATAAATGTTACAATGATACAAGATAGATCAGAGCTAGACGAGATTGTTATCATTGGGTATGGTTCAACTACTATTAAAGATGCTACAGGTGCTGTAGCCTCTGTAAAAGCAGGAGACTTTAATCAAGGAGTAATTTCTTCTCCAGAACAATTAATTCAAGGAAAAACTGCGGGTGTACAAATAGCTTCTGCTAGTGGTGAGCCAGGTGCAGGAATAGCAATTAGAATTAGAGGTTCTAATTCTATTAGATCAAATAACAATCCTTTATTTGTGGTGGATGGTATTCCGCTTTCAGATGAATCAACAGTTCCATCTTCTGGAGGTGTTGTTGACGGAGGTGATTCTGCAAGAAATCCTTTAAGCTTTATAAATTCTTCAGATATAGAATCTATATCTGTTTTAAAAGATGCTTCAGCAACCGCTATTTACGGTTCCAGAGGTTCTAATGGTGTTATAATTATTACCACAAAAAGTGGTAAAAACAGTAGAGGGGGAGTTTTCGAATTTTCTTCAAATCTTAGTTTTTCAGACCCTGCTAACAGATATGACTTGTTTAATGCTGATCAATACAGATCAAATTTTACGACTGTTACAGGAAATCAAGTACCTACATTTGACGACGCTGGTGGTAACACTGATTGGCAAAATGTAATTATGAGATCTACAGTATCTTCAAATACTAATTTCACTTATTCAAATAGTTATGATAAGGGTAATTTAAGAGCTAGTTTTTCTTATGCTGATCAAAACGGTATTCTTGAAAAATCTGGACAAGAAAGAATTTCAGGAAGAATAAATGCTACTCAATTCTTTTTAGAGGATAAATTAAAGTTAAACGTACAAAGTTCTTTTGCACGTGTTAATGACGAGGTACCTCTTGTAAGTGGAGGAGCAGGAGCTAGTGGAAATATTATAGGAGCAGCATATGCAGCCCTTCCTACTTGGCCAAATGACCCAAACTTCTTTTTAGAAGGAAATAGATTAAATCCTGCTAACATGTTAGCGAACTATGATGCTACGACAGAAACTGACAGATTGCTTTTAAATGCATCTCTAGAATATTCTATTACTGATAATTTAACTGCTAAAGTTAATTTGGGGTATGATACATCTGATTCA
>Ga0209405_1000791_pt1 | contig 24719 bp, 1 predicted proteins | sample COGITO_mtgs_1105_6_FD_184803 | JGI IMG/M metagenome (GOLD analysis project Ga0209405, IMG submission 184803) | Pelagic marine microbial communities from North Sea - COGITO_mtgs_110516 (SPAdes) (version 2) | ecosystem: Environmental > Aquatic > Marine > Epipelagic ...
TCTGGCTCTGGCTCTGGCTCTGGTTCTGGTTCTGGTTCTGGCTCTGGTTCTGGTTCTGGTTCTGGCTCTGGCTGTGGTTCAGGCTCTGGTTCTGGTTCTGGCTCTGGTTCTGGCTCTGGTTCCGGCTCTGGTTGAGGTTCCGGCTCTGGTTCTGGTTCTGGTTCCGGCTCTGGCTCAGGCTCTGGTTCTGGTTCTGGTTCCGGCTCCGGCTCCGGCTCTGGTTCTGGCTCTGGTTCTGGTTCCGGCTCTGGCTCCGGCTCTGGTTCTGGTTCTGGTTCTGGTTCTGGTTCTGGCTCTGGCTGTGGTTCAGGCTCTGGTTCTGGTTCCGGTTCTGGTTCCGGCTCTGGTTCTGGCTCTGGTTCTGGCTCTGGTTCCGGCTCTGGTTCGGGCTCTGGTTCCGGCTCTGGTTCCGGCTCTGGTTCGGGCTCTGGTTCCGGCTCTGGTTCCGGCTCTGGCTCAGGCTCTGGTTCTGGCTCTGGCTCTGGCTCTGGTTCTGGTTCTGGTTCTGGTTCTGGCTCTGGTTCCGGCTCTGGTTCTGGCTCTTGCTCTGGTTCTGGCTCTGGCTCCGGTTCTGGTTCTGGCTCTGGCTCCGGCTCTGGTTCTGGTTCTGGTTCCGGTTCTGGTTCTGGTTCCGGCTCTGGTTCCGGTTCTGGTTCTGGTTCCGGCTCTGGTTCTGATTCTGGTTCCGGCTCTGGGTATGGTTCTGGTTCTGGTTCTGGTTCTGGTTCTGGTTCTGGTTCTGGCTCTTGTATATTTATTAACTTTATAGAGTTTATTTTTACATAATTTGTTTCCGTACCGTCTCGTTCATCAACCCCCCAACTATCAGCTAATTCCGGTGTGTGTATAGAAATTTTAAACTGATTAATACTGTAAAATCCTGTTCCGTTTGTAACTAATTGAATGTATTTATCGTTAATTGTACACGAAGAACTCCATATACCAGAACTTAAATTCATATACATAGTTAGTTTAATATTAGAACCATGTGATGATAAAGTATCATAATAACTATACGACGCATCAATATAATTTTCTACACCAGACGGGTCTTTCCATCTATTAGATATAATTTTAACAGAATTACTAGTGTTATTATAAAATATATTTAATAAAGCACCATAATCGTTATTATCTACTAAAGTAATCTGAATTCCTTTATTAGTTGTGGTAGAGCCAGAAAAATCATAAGAATCAATATCAATTTCAAATATAATATTAGAATAAGTATCTTCATGTAAATCAGCGATTGGATTGATATAGTTATCTAATTTAAATATTATTGACTCTATCATAGTAAAAGTGTTATTATAAAATTTATTATACGCGGTACATCCAATATTTAAGTTACCATTATATACTTGGGGTATTAAAGTTGTAGGTCCAATATTCCATCTTCCAGTAATAATACCTGCGTATATTATATTAAATAAATCAGTGCCGTTATCCTCCTCATCGAAGGTAAATGATAATATATTATTATTGTCATAATTTATATTTGAGTATAGTTCAGTTTCCTGTTCTTCTGTAATTTGTTCATATATATATTTATTTCCATAGGTTGTTATACACCAATTAGAATATGTTAACGATAATTTTTGAACATGGTTCTTGTTTGAATCATAAAAATCTAAATGTATATCATCTGTAAACTCATTATTTACTTTAATAGTTATAGTGTTATTATAGTAATAATCACTATCATGGGTGCCAATAATATCTACATTAGTATCATTTGTTATTGTTATATAATTATTTCCAAAACTTATATCATAATAATTAGAATATACACCTAAACTAATATCATAATTAGATAAAATATATGATATATCATTATTACCAAGTCGAAGAATATTAGATTCATATATTAATTCATTAGTACTATCGGAATCTAGACATAGAATATGTTCTTCATATTCATTATTACATTTATTAGAATAATTAAAACAAATAGGTTCTGTTTCAGCATTATTTATTATTTTTAGAGTATTATAATTTGTAAATGTGTCTTTAATTTCCAAGAAAATGAAGTTATTATCACCTGATAGTGTAAATTTTGTATAACTTTCATTAATATTAGTAGTTTCAGTAGATGTCGCAAAAATTGGGTGGTTATCTGAGTTATTATTATTAATATAATTTATTTCAGGAGAATCATAAGATAAATTAAACTCAATTTCCACATTTGCATCTTCTAAAATAAAAGTAATTAAGTATACACCACTTTCTATAAATATATTTGTAAATGTGTTTAAATTTACAGTTGATAAATCAGGTTTATATATAGAAATCTCATTATTATCAATCAGTAAATGTGTATTTTTATCCCAACATAATGGGTTATATTCAGGTTCAGGTTCAGGTTCAGGTTCAGGTTCAGGTTCAGGTTCATATTTAATTTGTTCAATATTATTAGATATCTTAGTATATTCAAATAATGTTTGAAATTTTATATTGTCAATAACAGAAGGTGTGTTTGTAATTGTTAATTTATTGTTTATATTGATATGTCTAAAAGCATTATTAAAAGCAAAGTCGTTAATACTAATGTTATTAGTCAAAGGATAACCAAATATAATATTTGTAATAGTACATGATGCATCAAATTCATATGAATTAGCAAAAGCGTAAGAACCTATACTTTTAAGTTTAGACGGTAAAATAATATCAATTAGTTTAGTATTTTTAAATGCTTGATTTTCAATAGATGATAGTAATGAATTAAAATTAACAGTATTTAATGATGTGCAATCTTCAAAAGCGAACATTGGTATAGATGTTAATGATTCTGGTAACTCTATAGATAACAATCCGGTATTAGAGAAACAATAGTTATCAAATGTAATTGAGTCGTGTATTGTATGATTAAATGATATATCTGTTAAATTACTACATCCACAAAAAGCTTTAATACCAATATGTTTAATATTTGAACCAAATATGATTTTAGTTATATGAGTGTTGTTTTCAAATGCTTTATCTTCAATAATAATTCCTTCTATATTTGAGTTATTTAACACTAATTTAGCGTATTCATTAGCCATGCTTAAATCTAAAATACCATCTAAAAAAAATGAATATGAAGTAATATCAGTAACTTTAAATAAAAGAGCATAAAATATATCTGTAAAATTTTGATATGAACTAATAAGAGAAAAAGCATCATGTCCTGGAATTATTTCGGGTTCTGGTTCAGGCTCTGGTTCGGGTTCAGGCTCTGGTTCGGGTTCAGGCTCTGGTTCGGGTTCAGGCTCTGGTTCGGGTTCAGATTCGGGTTCGGGCTCAGGTTCGGGTTCGGGTTCAGGCTCAGGCTCAGGAGTTTCCGGTTCGGGTTCAGGTTCGGGTTCGGGTTCAGGTTCGGGTTCAGGTTCGGGCTGAGGTTCAGGTTCGGGTTCAGGTTCGGGTTCTGGCTCTGGTTCAGGTTCAGGTTCAGGTTGAGGTAAATAATAACCAAATATATTTTTCTTACTTATACCCATTATAAGTTATAGGTATAATATTATTTCCATGGAATATTATTATCAAAAAAATACAAATTATCTTTTAAATGTGTATAAAATAACCAAAAATAAAAGCATTGCTCGTCATATGTATTAAGTTTTTCTAATAGGTCTAAGTTATATTTAACATATGAATTATATTTATTATGTCCATTAAAATGAGTACGTATTAAAGGATTTAAATTATGACTATAAATAGCTTTTGGGATTGGCATAATTATTAAATTATTACATGAATTAATATCGTAATTAATAGTTTTAATAATTTTATGATTTTTCCACTGTTTGGGTATAACGTGATGATCTTGAACTAGATTATTATAATTATATTTTTGTTTGAATTGTTTTCTTTCTTTTGAGCCATATCTATAAATATCATGATACGGATTATAATGAAAAATATTGGTGTTAATAGTGTATATTGGATATATCTTAGATATTTTAGATATTTTGTGATATTTCATTGATTCTATATTATTAAATATAGAAACAAAAAAAATGAATAGATAAAATGATAAAAGCATATACTAAATATGTATATAAAATATAAAAATATGAATAAGTATATGAAAAAATAAAAAATAAAAAATATTTTTTAACCTAAATATAAATATAAATATAAATATATACATCATGGTTGAGTTTATAATTCCAGGTTTAAATACAAATGTTAATTTGTCTACGAATATAGAATATCCTGATATTCCGAGTGAAGATGGCGTAGTTGCGTCATATACACTAACAATAAATGTACCTGAAAATAAATTAATGAATATATTTTATTTTAAAACAACTAATCCTGATTTGACTTCGTCATTAGACACAAGTGATTGTGCTTTTTATTGTGATAATTCGTATTGGCCGGATATTTCGTTTTCTGAAGGACTAGTAAATAATTCAATTAATACAGATATATTAGATTATTCATATGATGTATTGAAGAAGTTAGGTCCATGTTGGATGGCGAAAAATATTACAGGTGGATATAATAATTCTGATATATTTGTAAATGAGAGCAAACTCGTAGAAAATTATGTAGCTTTAGATATATCAGGTCAAACATCTGTTAAAAATAAAATAAGAGGTAATCTATTAAATGGTGGAACATTAGATGCACCACTATCAAATAATGATACAGGAATAAATAATTTAAGTCGTCAAATATTAAATTATTTTTTATCATCTGACAGCCCGAGTATAGTTCAACGTGTTCATGATTCTATACAAGATGTAAGTGAAAATGAATGGGTAAATTTAACATTTAAACCAGGTGATATGATAACGTTTTTATTAAAGTATAATGTTGGTTTAATAACAAATGAAGCAAATCAAGCGATAGACGCAGAAGGTAATATATTAGGTACCAATATAGTAGAACATCAAGATTATAAAGTAAGATTATTTATAGTTAATGATGATGGTAGTATACCTGTTCCGGATTATAGTGAAACATCGACAACAGAACCAGATGCTGACGAAATAACAAGTGAAGGTTATGTATCAACAAATCCGATTCGTGAAGCAAATGTTAAAGTATTGGATAGTTTTGGAAATACAATAGCAACAACAACAACAGATTCATATGGCTATTATTCATTAAGTTTTACAAAACCGGATAGACCATATTTTATAGAAGCGTCCGATGGTGTAAGTATAATTGATGGTATATCAAATGAAATAATATTAACAGCAGTATCTACAGATATAACGTCGTCTACAACACCAAAGTCTATAAATATAAATCCAATAAGTACATTACTTTATACAGAAGCTACAGAAACATCACCAATATCTTTACTTATTTCAGATACAGAATTGGAACATAATACAGTTATAAATGAAATAGCAACAGATTTAGGAATAACAACAGCCGAAGTAGAAGATTTAGATGTATTTGCCATAAATGCGAATAGTGAAATAATAGCTCAAAGATTAGGTAAGGAAAAAACTGTATTAGAAACAAATATTGATAGTCAAATAGACAATCAAAAACGTCAAGCAAAACAAGTGTTAGAAAATAAATTGAACATACCGGAAGAAGAGTTGGAAATTCATCAATATGGACCAAACATAGAACTAACCACAGCTTCTCAAAAAAATAGGTTTCGTCGTTATCATAAAATTTCTAGTATGTTTAAGATGACAAATTCTAATATAGTATCAACGGATACACGATTTAGACGTAGACATACTTCAAGAGCATTATTTAAATCTCTTAAGAATTCATCTAAAACAATTGATGATGATTCCGGGATATCAAATATGTTTTCAACAACAATGACAGATTTAAATTCAACAAATAATATGAATTTAAAGTATTCACAATATAGTTTTATCACAAAAAGTGCTGATTTAGTAAAATCATATAGTAATTATGATGAGAATGATGATTATTTTAGAGAAGGTATTATAAGTAGGTATGCGTATATTAATTTAGCTGCGAAAGAAATAGAAGATACGACATCTACAAACACATCAGATTTAACACATTTGAATACTACAAATGAACAGCGTTATAACGCCGAAACAACATACTCATTGAATATGAATTTTGATTCTCCTCCAGAGCCGGAGCCAGAACCAGAACCAGAACCAGAGTCACAACCAGAACCAGAACCAGAACCAGAAATAATTAGCAAGGTAACTTATAAAGTTGATTATACTATTTCAAACTTTGCGGTTCATTCATTATCGTCGTTAAATAAAAACATATTGAAAAATTATGTATTGACTAAATTTGGAAACGATCTTTCTATTGTTGATAGTAATTCTATTAGTGTTGAAGTATTTGGTAATACTTTGAGAGTAAATATTACTACACCAGATGCTAATTCTACCACATTGAATAATGAATTAAGCACATATACTAGTGGTAATACATTAGAAACCGAAATTTTAAATGAAGTTAAGTCAATAACACAAGACTCTTCTATTACTTTAACAGAAACAGCAGTAGAACTAGAAGAACCTGAAGTAGAAAATATAGAATGTTTAACTAGTGAAACAATCGTAAATGTGATATCAAGTAATGGTAATAAATATACGTTAAATGGAAATCAACAATTTATATCTACATATGGTATTTATAATGGTGAATACACATTGAAAAATGTCCCAAGTGGTCATCCATTAGCACTATTAAATAATAGTGTTACAAATCTAATAACATATACTGGTGATGACGCAAAAAAACAGACAAAATATGTAAATGGTGTGAGTTATGATTTTTATCATGGAGATATATCTATAAATGTGTTAGGAAATTTTGTGTCAATATCATTATATTGCTATTATCATGGTTATATGGGTGGTGAAAATATGTTAAAATATTCATTGTCATGTATTATAGAACCAGAACAAGAGCCAGAACCGGAACCAGAGCCAGAAATAGGTAAAAAAACATTAGTTGTTGATTATAGTATAAGTAATAATATAAATATATCTACATTATCCATAATCCAACGAGTAGATTTAACAACGAATTTAAAAACATCTATATCAAGTAATCATGCTGATTTATCCCCCGAAGATATATCGATTATATTCAATTCTGATGGAACTATAAATGTTGAATATGATATACTGGAAACAAATAGTAGTTTAATTAGTGCGTTAGAGACAGATACAAATGTTATATCTCAAATAGAGTCATCAATAAAAACAGATGTAGAAACAACAACACAATCTACTGTGGTTGTATCATCATCAAGTCCGGTTGAAAAAGAACCGGAACCAGAACCGGAACCAGAACCGGAACCAGAACCGGAACCTGAAATATCATTATTGAATATAACAATAGATGTTCCGGTGGATGGACTAACATTATCTCAAATGACATTAACTGATAGAAATAATTTTTTGACAAATTTAAAAACTATAATACTATCACGATTTGTAGGTATATCATCAAATTCTATTAGATTAGATTTAGATAATAATAGAGTTACCGTATTTTTTATAAGTGTTGATAATTCATATGAAACACAAATAGTAATATATTTATCATCACAAATAAATAATGATATACAAAGTATAATAGAAAGCCATACACAAGTAAATAAGGATTCTTTGAGTTATGGTATATCAAATACAACTATTGAAAAAGTTCAAACAAATACAACACAAACCGAAACACAAACCGAAACACAAACCGAAACACAAACCGAAACACAAACCGAAGAATTAGTAGAAGTAAATATTGAATTGAGTTATGGAATAAGTGGAATAAATATAGCAAATAATATAACATCAAATAACAAGGAGATATTAAAAACGGAAATAAACAGTTTATTTACCTCAAATTTACCAAATATAGTTTTTGAATATTTTATTGTGACAATCCAAGCAAGTGGTGTATTAATTGATATAACTGTAAATGATAATTCTAATAATACAATATCCTTGGCTGTTCATAATTATTCAAGAAATGTGAAAAATCAAATTGAAACAATGATATTGAGTAAAGTGACAAGTAATGATTTTAAAGTAAATGCGGTTTTATCATTGGATGTAAGTGGAATTGTTTATGATGAATTTACAAATAGTACAACTGAAACAAGAGAATCAATAGCACAAACATTCTTGAGTGAATCATTAAATGTAAATATATCGGATATTTCAATAAACACAATTACATTATCCCCATTTCATATTGACTATGTAGTGATAGTAAACTCAATAGAAGACGCTAATAATGTAATGGAATCCGCATATGATTCAAATATAGTATTGAATAATTTTTCTGAAAAATTTACAATTAGTGTAAATAACGCAACGTCTAATAATTTTACAGCAGACGAGACTAATGTGGATATAGATACTATAACAACTGATGCAAGTAAAGAAAAAGTGAAAACATTTGTAGTAAATACACCAACTACAACGATGACAGAAATTTCTCCTGAACCAGAACCAGAACCAGAACAAAAAAATCAAATAGATAACAAAATAGAAATAACTTATGATTTGAGTGGTTTGGATACTGATACATTTACACAAAATGAGAAAGATAGTTTAGATGATTATTTTATACAAAAAATAATAAATGCGAATGAAAATATAAATAGTTCTGATGTAACAATAAGTTATACAGCTTCTGGTGTTGTTGTAAAAGTGACAGCAGATAAATTAGGAGAAGTAATAACTAATATAAATTCTAGTCTACCTGACAGTAATGTATCAAATATTATATCGAGGATAACAAATACAGATGCGGAAACATTCGAATTTTCAAGAAATAGTGTATCTGTTGTACGAGAGGAAGCAGTTGTAGATTCAAGTGATATAGAATTATATGAAACTTCAACTCAACTACAGGTTTCCGGTGTAAACTTAAATTCATTAACTAATACTGAAAAGTTATTAATGATAGAAACCACTAAAAGTACATATGCGTCTAATTTAGATATTAGTATAAACGATTTAAAAATAGAAATATCCAGTAATAATACATTGATAGTTACAATTTCTAATGTAAGTGATGTATCTAGCATGGAACAAGGTATAACAAATAATCAGACACAAATATTAGAAAATGTTGTTCAAAATGTACAAGTATTAGTAAATGAAGTAAATATAAATGCTGATATATTAGAAACATCTAGTAGTGAAGTAATAGAACCTATAGTTATACCAGTTGTTAATAATGTAATTAAACATATAATTGAAGTTACTAATATAAATGTAAATAATCTATTAGTGAGTGAAAAAGAAGAGCTGACAACAAGTATTATAAATAAATATAGCACGATTTTACCCAATGTATCAATAGAAAATATAAGTGTTAATTATACACTTGATGGCAAAGTAGAAGTATCAGTTATATCATCGGGAGAACCAACCTCATTAGAAACATTAATAACTACAAACAACGATATAATAGTGAATAGTTTAAAACGCGATTTAGAATCATTTACATCAAATGAAATTATAGTATCAACACCTTCTGTAGTTGTAGAAAATATAGTTGAAACAGTAGAAACGGAAACAGAAGTAGAACGTGTAACATTTGATTATAATATAAATGGATTAGATGTTACATCTCTTACAACGGCAGAACAAACCGGAATAGTTGAGCAAATAAAAGGAGAAATTGTAGGGGACTTGAAAAACGTATCAATAAATGATGTTGCAGTATCATTAGAAACAGATGGTACAATAAAAATAATAGTAACAAATGTTGAATCAGATAGTAATTTGAAAAATAATATAGATATACAAATAGAAAGTAAATGGACATCAACAACAACTGATTACATAAATACTAGTTTAGGATTAACAGATAACTATGTAAGTACAAATGTTGGTTATGTTAAAACATTACAACCAGAACCAGAGCCCGAAGCATATGAATATAAATTAACATATAATCAGACAGCAGATTTGGTTAATAATATGACAAATGAACAAGAAGTACAACTATTGAACACAATAAAAACAGAAATATTGACTCAATTAACAGACCCCGCCATAATAGATGTAACTCTTGAATTAGATAGTAATAATAATATTATAGTATCAGTCATATCTAGTAATGATGTTGTAAATAATGTAATAACATCATCTACGGTAATGAATTCAACAATTGAAACTAAAGTTACAGATGCGGGTTTTTCAACAACTACAACATTTGACGCATTTTTAGAAGTTCATTTAGAGCCACAACCAGAACCAGAACCAGAACCAGAACCCGAGCCAGAGAAAGAGCATGAACCAGAATCAATAATACTAGAAATGGCGTTTTCACCAAGTATTGACACAAACACTTTATCAAATGAAGAATTAACGACATTAGAGACACAAATAATTCAGACAATGGCTACACAATTGAATGTACATATATCAAGTGTCTCTATAAATTATGATAATGGAGAGATAAAAGTTTATGTGGAAACATACGATAACGCTAAGATTGTAAAAACTACCATGGAAACAAATCAAGTAATAATAAATAATAATGTGAATAATAATATAGCGGTTACCACTAATATAAGAGATGTAACAATCACATCAAATCCCCCTAAGCAATATGAACCCGAACCCGAACCCGAACCTGAACCGGTTATTAGTAAGGTTCAGTTCGATGTCAGTTTAGTTGGGGTAGATTTTACTACAATAACTGATTCTAGTAAAAATGATATAATTGAACAAATAAGAACAGATATAGCAAATGATTTAACCGGTGTTTATCGTGATGAAATTACAGTAATAGTGGAAGATGGTAAAGTACATGTAGAGATAGTAACAGAAAATGAAAATTCTGATACACAAACACAACTAGAATCTGTAAAAACATCTATAGAAACAGAGATTGTAGAAAATGTAAGTGAAAAAACAGGTATATCACAAGGCAGTATAACAGCAGTAAGAAATAGTGTTTCAGAAATTCAACCAGAACCAGAGCCAGAACCAGAACCAGAACCTGAGATAGTTAACCTTGAGGTATTACCCCAACAATCATTACCATCACCAACAACTAGTAACTTATTTACTAAAAAAATAGTTTTAACATCAGAATATAATTTAACAGGAATTAATGTAAGTACTGATATATTAAGTTACAATAAAACGTTGATACTAAACGAGGTCTTAACCGAAATATTCGACAATAATGATTATTTACAGTTAACAGACATTATTATAAACTTCTCCGGTAGTTACATTAAAATATCAATAACAGTTGCTGAAAGCGACTCGACAATATTATCTACATATTTAAATAGTAATACACTATTAACATTTATAATAAATAGTGTGACAACTAAATCAAATACATCAACACCTGTAACATTAGATATACCAGTAATTTCTTCCGAAGAGGAAGCAACCGCGAATATTACTACTAATTTTAATTTTTATGGTGTAGATTTTAGTTCAAGTTTAAACAATAATCAACAAAAAGAAAGTGTTAAAAATCAAATAATATCGATACTTTTACAAAATTCACAAATATCAGACTTTCAAGTACAAGAAGAGGATATTACTATTATTATATCAGATACAAATGAAATTATTCTTAATATAAATAGACCAGATACAACTAGTGATTTATTCAAAGATGTATTAGAAACAGCATTGACTGAATCTATAAATAGTTCTATAACATCAACAATATCTTCTGTTGTAGGTGTGTCATCAAGTGATATAGTAAGTGTATTTAATACACCATCTGTTTTTTCACCAGAACCAGAACCAGAACCAGAACCAGAAAATAATTCAGTTAGTATGACTTTTACAATGACTGGCGTAGATATAACATCATTAGAGACAACGGATAAAAACGATATAATACAAAATACAGCAATCGCTGTTGCACAAGATATATCAGGTGTAGATTCATCACAAATAGATGTTACTATTTCTAATAGTGGTGAAATAATAGTAATAATAAATACAGGAGAAGCAGAAATAGTAAGCGAATTAACAGATATATCAAATAATCTAGTATCTTCTGTAACACAGGAAGTATCAAGCACAACCGGTGTATCGAGTGGTTCTATTCAAACCATAACTTCAACACCTGTAAATATAGCACCAGAGCCAGAACCAGAACCAGAGCCAGAACCAGAACCAGAACCAGAAATAAGTCGTGTAACTAGTGAGATATCGATTTATGGTATAAATTTGACGGAGTTATCCGATATTAGTTTAAATTCTATATTGAATTCAGTTCGTTATAATGTTGTTAATGATATATCTGATTCTAACACTGAAAATACTGTGGTTTATTTAAATGAACAAGGTAGTATAGTTATAGAAATAGAATCAGGAGATGATACATCAGCAATAAGTAGTGGATTAGTTAATTACACTACAAATGAAAATAATGTGACGGGCGATGATTCAGTCGCAAGTATTATATCTGATATTATAAATCAAGGTTCATCTAGTTTTGTATTAGATACAAATATACCTATAGTAAAGCATGGTCCTAAACCAGAACCAGAACCAGAACCAGAACCAGAACCAGAACCAGAACCAGAACCAGAACCAGAACCAGAACCAGAAATAGAATTAAATAATAATATTAAAATGACATACGCTGTAGCAGGTATAGATTTAACTACATTATTAGATAGTTCGCTTAAAAAGATTAAAGAAATAATAGTAGGTGATGTGACAAATAATTTATCTTCCATTGGTATAAATTCTAGTAATGTTGAAATAACTATAAATAATAATGGTGAAATAGTGGTAGAATTAGTAAATACAGGATTAGATGATGGTTTATTAAAAGATATATCCGAAGAGATAAATACTAATAGTGTAAATTCTACCATAACAAGTGCAATAAAATTAGTTGATCCGTCTTCAAATATAGTAAGTGTAGCATCAACTGTAGAATCAGTAGCTCCACAACAAGACCCCCCTACAACAACAACAACTATCACTTCATATCAAATTAATGGAGTAATATTATCAAGTTTATCAGAGACGGAAAAAACCGCAATAATATTAAGTACTAAGTCAAAAGTATTATCTAATGTCAATAATGCTAATATCACCAAAGATAATATAACAGTCTCATTTGATTCGTCGAATAACGTAGTTGTTGAAATAATTACACAAACAGATGTAGTTTCTAGTATTCTAAATACTATTGATAATAAATCATCTAATATAGAAAGCATAATTACATCTAACATATCTATAATAACTAATACCACATCAAGTATAATTACAACATCAGGTTCTTCTACAACACAAGTTGATCTACCACAACCAGAACCTATTCAAAATGTAGTTATAAATTATGACCCACCTACAAATTTAAATGAATTGAATGAATTTGAAACACAATTATTTATTGAAGAAACCAAAAAATCAATCGTATCTACATTAACAGATATCAGTTCTTCCGAAGTTAATGTTATACTAAAAGAAGATGGTACAATAGAAGTAGTTATAGAAACAACAGATGAAACGTCATTGGTAACTGATATGAATAACAATGAATCACAATTAGTAAGTGCCGTAAATACAAATATCGAAGTAATAACAGGAACAACCGGGGTCGCAGTATCCACATATGGACCAATTATAAGTCAACCCGAACCCGAACCCGAACCCGAACCCGAGAGTATATCACAAGTAAGATTAACATATAATACAGCACAAGATTACACGGGTTTATCAAATTATGAAAAATCAGAATTCAAAGAAAGTGTTAAACAAGGAGTAATCGCAGAATTAGTAAATATTAGTTTAAATTTAACTGATATAATTGTAAGTATAGATGAAAATACAGGAAAAATAACAGTTGATATAAATGTAGAAACCGAAAATGATGTTGGTTTGGCATTATCAGTACAAGAAAAAGAGGAAGAATTGATATCGGAATTAAATGATGTAGTAAAGGTTATAACAAATAATGATAATGCAACTATATCATTAGAATCGCCACAAATTATTACAAATAACTTAACTACTGATATTGGTACAACGAGACAAGATATAAGTGAAAATGAAACAATAGTATCATTAATACTAGATATACCAGAACAAGTGGACTTGTCTGTGTTATCATTTACAGAAAAGATTAGTTTAGTCCAAGATATTAAAAATAGTGTTTTAGCTGATATTTCGTCAACAGATATTACAATAGATGATATTGAAATTGCTATTAATATAGATGGTAATATAGTAGTAAATGTAAAAACGGAAGAAGTAAATAGTGATTCATTAGAAACATCATTAACAACAAATCAATCATCTATTTTAAGTAGTACAACATCAAGTGTTCGTACAGTAACAAATGATGAAAATGTAGATGTTACGTCGGCTGTAATTGCTCAACCTGAGCCGGAACCAGAACCCGAACCACAACCTGAACCTGAACCAGAACCTGAACCAGAAACACCACCAAAATCTAGTATTGGATTTGATATAGTATTATCATATGATGTTATTTTATCAGATTTAACATTTACTGAGCAAATGAAAATTATAACCGGATTAAAAAATGAAATAACATCAACTATACCTGATATAAGTAATGAAAATATTAAAATAACATATGATTCAAATAACACTGTAAGCGTTCAAATAATAGTGGAGCCTGAAAATGAGAGTTCTGTATTAACATCAGTAACAGATAATAAAACGACATTACAAACAGCTGTAACAACAAATGTTCAAAATGTTAGTGGTGATACAAATAGTCAAGTAACTTCATCAACAGATGTTAAAGTAGCACAACCAGAACCTGAGCCAGAACCTGAGCCAGAACCTGAGCCAGAACCTGAAGAAATACCAAAAGAAGTATTTAATATTACTAGTAATTTTATAGTTGAAGGTTTTGATCTTGTAAATGATGTATCAGACCCCCAAAAACATATTTTAACTAACCAAATTAAAACTATGATAAGTTCGAATATATCATCAGTATCGTTAGATGATGTAATTGTTATAATAGATAATTCTGGGATTAATATAGTAATTAATTCTGAAAATACAACGGATTATACAAATCTAACAGATGTAAATGAGTTTTTGAATAACTTAACAACTAGTGGAGCTAATTCATTAGTAGAAAATATAGTTAGTACAACAGTTGACCCTAATAAAAATTTAGGTATAATTGTTTCAACTACGGATGTAGTTATTAATGCTGTTGAACCCGAACCAGAACCAGAACCAGAACCCGAACCAGAACCAGAACAAAATGAAGTATCTTCAATTATTGTAACATATGAAATATCAAATACTACAAATTTAAATTTATTAACACCATATGAAGAAACATTATTGAAAGAAAGTGTAAAAGAACAATTCGTAGCAGATATATCTAACGCTAGCGTAAGTTCCGATAATATTGTGGTGACAATAGTTGATAATATTGTACATTGTGAAATAGTTGTTGCTGTTGAAGATGAAACGCTTATAGAAAATACGATTGTTGTAAATAAAGATATAATGAATGATACTATGATAGACTCTGTTAAAATTGTTACTAATAATACTAATGTAACATCTACTTCATCACAACCAAAAGTAGCACAACCCGAACCAGAACCCGAACCAGAACCCGAACCAGAACCAGAAGAGAAACCAGTATCAGTAATTGAAGTCGTATATAATATACCTGAAAGTGTAGAGAATTTATCTCTATATGAAAAAGAGTTACTTATACAATCAATAGAAGAAACATATGTTAATGATTTATCAAATACCGGTGTAAATTCAGACGCAGTTAATGTTGTTATAAGCGATGGTAATATAACAATAGAAATAACTAGTGATGTAGATACTGTAACAAACATAATAACAGATGTTTCTACTAATAAAACTACAATAGATAACACAATAACATCTACTATTCAAACAGTATCAAATGATACAAATGTGGTATTAGAATCTAGTAGTGCTAGTGTAAAAGAACCCGAACCAGAACCCGAGTTAATTGAAACAACCGCATTTAAAATGGGATTTTCATTACCAACATCATTAGATTTATCTACATTGAACGCTTATGAAATGGATGTATTTATAAACGCTACATTAGAATCTGTTAAACATGACTTACGAAACTCTGTAACAGATATGTCGTCAATTAATATTGCTATAAATACTGTTACAAATGAGGTTGTATTATTAGTTAATAATATTGTAAGAGATGAATTTCCTAATGTACAAAATAATATTTTATCTAAAATAAGTACTATGGAAAGAGGTATAGGTGAAAAAGTAAAAATTATAGGTAATGACACATCATTATCTGTGGCGGCAACATTTCCATCAGAAGTTCCATCTGATACACATATAGAACCAGAGTCAATAATAGGTAGTGGTGATGTTTTGGGAAATCATTCTACTATTGAAATTGTTATCTCATTAACTGATATATCTTTAAATGATTTAAATATAGATGATAAATTAGAAATTATATCTAACATTAAAAATGATATTATACGCGATTTGTCTGGTCAAGCAATAGAAAATACTAACATAATAATAAATTCAGATAATACTATTACAGTTGAATTCATAGTCGATAGTGAAAATGAAACAAGTGTAATAAATATTATACAAACTACGAAAGCAAGTATTGAAACCGATATAGTAGAAAATGTTGCAAATACTACTGGTGTTCAAAAATCAACAGTAGTAGCATCGGCAAATGATCCAATAACTCAACAACCAGAACCAGAACCAGAACCAGAACCAGAACCAGAACCAGAACCAGAAGCTCAATCTATAACTACAATGAATATTTCTATACCAAATGATGTAAGTCTAAATAATTTAACACCATTAGAATGTTTGACGTTTATAAATAACTTAAAACAAGATGTTATATCATCAATACCAGGTGTTCCAATAAATCATTCAGATATAGTTGTAACTATAGATAGTAACAATAATGTTATTATTGAAATACATAGTGAAGTTACTAATGAAACGACCATTATTAATGAACTTAATAGTAAAACTAATGATATGATTGATTCGGTAAAGCAAGAACTAAATGCGGTTACGGAAACAGATACATCTAATTTAGGTGTTACATCAAGTTCGGTTAATGTTAAAGAGCCCGAACAAGAACCCGAACCTGAACCCGAACCTGAACCTGAACCAGAACCAGAACCTGAACCACCCAAAGCAACTGTTGTTCAAATGGATGTTACTGTTCCACCAACCATAGATTTAGATTCTATATCAGCAAATGATCTAATGTCGATGATAATACAAATAAAAACACAATCCGCAAGCACATTAACAAATGTTAATGTGTCCGATATCAGCGTTATATTAAATAATGGTGTTTTTAATGTTTTTGTTAATACTAATGTTGATGAATCTTCGGGAATAATATCTGACATAGAAACAAAACAGAGTCAAATAACGACGGTTATAGAAACACAATTATTATCCGCTACAAATGAAGAGTCGGTAACTGTTACACCATCTTCACCCATTGAAGTAGAGCCAGAACCAGAGCCAGAACCAGAGCCAGAACCAGAGCCAGAACCAGAGCCTCAGCCAGAACCACAACCCGATAATGATCTGGTTAAAATAACAACAGTCATAGAATATAATGTTCTATTGGTTAATTTTGATAATATGTCTATTTCCGAAACAAATTTAATAATCTCCGGAATTGTAAAACGTATAAGAAATGATTTAACATATTTAAATGATGATGATATAAATGTAGTTATAGATCCAATAACAAAAATAATAACCGTAAATATAGAAAATCATGATAATAATAGTTATACAAAAACTGTAAATACAAATTCATATGTTGCTGGTGAACATTCTAATAATTTAATATCTGCTATACAAGATATAATTTATGTTACTTCAAGTCAAGAAGTTATTGTAAATACACCGATTGTCACTACATTACAACCTGAACCTGAACCTGAACCTGAACCGGAACCGGAACCGGAACCTGAACCAGTTAGTGAGATAAAATATGTATATGATATTAGTGGTATTGATTTAACCGGAATAAATGATTTAAATTTGGAGGCTATATTAGATAGTGTAAAATCTATTTTACAAAAAAATATAACAACTAATAGTGAAATATCTATAAGTGTAAATAATAATTCAGAAATAGAAATAGTATATAATTCAACAACAGGAGATGCTACTACGGAATTATATGATTCTATAGAAAACTATAATGATTTAGCTGATTTTACAAGTGTATTGGCAACAGAAATTATCAATAATACTACCGCAACAATAGAAGATATTACTGTAAAAACACCGGTTGTTGTAATTACTGATCCGGAACCAGAACCAGAACCGGAGCCTGAACCAGAACCTGAACCCGAAAATATAAATCCGGAACCAGAACCAGAACCAGAACCAGAACCAGAATCACCTCCACCTATAATAATACAATTAGAATTTGAACCATCTACAATGTCATTAATAGGAGCAAATGATAGCGAAAAATTCATTGTTAAAGATAGTGTAGTAAACAGTATTTTGAAAAATATTTCCGGTTTAACATCCACACAAGTGTCAGTAAAACTTTCACAAACTGGTACAATAATATGTTATATTGAAATGAGTGATAACATATCAGCTATTATGATGAATAGAAAAATTAAGATTTATATTAATACTATTAAAGAAGAAATTATAACTGTTATGTTATCTGTATTTTCATTGTCTGTATTATCAATAACAATAATACATCCTACTATATTATCAGTAGATGAGTCTGAATTATTGGATTTAGGATTTTATACAGATGGGTATGTTACTACTGGACCAATATCACAAGCTACAGTAAATATAGTGGCTAATGGAATTATAGTAGCAACCGCAATTACTGATTCAACTGGTTATTATCAAGCATTTGTAGAGAATAAAAAAATAGCCGAGTTAGGTATAAATTCCAGTACTTTTAATATTGCCAGTGAAGATGGCTTCAATATATTAGATAATAAATTAAATGTTATAAAATTATCTACAATTCTACCAGCACAAGAACCCGGGTCAACTGTTTCTGCTATGTTAAATATATTTACAACTATTATTGAAAATAAAACAAATAATTATACAGCAACAGAATTATTAACAGGTACTATATATTCTGATATCATATCTTCATCGGTTTACTCAAGTTATACTAAATCGCAAATAGAATTATCTATGAATGAAATAGTTAGTGATTTAGATATATCTTTGTCCGGTTTTCAACAAGTATTTGGTAGTTCAGTAATAAATTTAAAAAATGAAACTCAAAGTATACTAGAAACTAAATTAAATTTATCTGAAGGATTTATTAATAAGAATATTTATGGATTAAATATAAATAATATGACAACATTAGAAAAGAATGAACTTAAAATGTATTATACCGCTAATGCTATATTTAAACTAGCATCATCAAATATAGATACAACTAATTTAGATTCAAAGACAACCAAAACCTCTTTGGCATTGTTTAATGCTATTGAAAATAATACAGGTACAGAACCATTAGCGTCTTCTACATTTGTAGAAGATACAATATCATCTACAATTAATACATTGAAAAATGATCCCGATATTTTAACTAAAATCTCATCTGAAACTGATATCGCAGTACTAATAACAAAACAAACAGAAATAATAGAAGAGATAACGACAACCGATGTAAATGATACAGAATTCATAAGTACTATTGTTGATAAATCAGTGTTTGTTAATGAAACAGCAAATGAAATTTCACAGATTTCATCCGGTACACCAGTATCATCATTAGTTAGGGTCAATTATGATTCTACGCAACGTGAAAACGAAATTTCTACATATGATGTGTCTGGTGTATTTATACAACCAGAACCTGAACCTGAACCTGAACCGGAACCTGAACCGGAACCTGAACATATTCCGGATACATATGAATATAGGTTTGTTCTTGATGTTTCTGGAATAGATTTGAATAATGATTTGTCTATTATAACTATTTCCAAAATTAATGTTTCTTTAAATAATAAGATTAAAACTGATTTAACATTGACCAGCGATAAATTAGTATTAGATATATCAAGTAGTAAAATTAATATTATAATACAGTTGACAACTAGTACAGAATTTGTTGCTATAAACTCTTATTTTTATCGTAGAATTTCGTTAATTTCAGAGTTTAAAACAATAATTGAAAATAATATTACACAATCGCAAGCATCTGGGTTAATTTTAAGTATTGGTGGATATCAATTAATAAATAAATCAGTTGATGCTTCACAAAATACGTCAGGTAGTAATGGCGATTCTTCAGTTCCAGAACCCGAACCAGAAAAAACAATTGAATTCATTATAAAAACAGACCTTATAAATTTTAATGGTATAAGTTCATCAAATCTATCAACTATTGAAAATGCATTATATAATAAGTATGAAACAGATTTATCTGGTATTTCATATGACTCTATATCAACTACAATCAATAATAATGAATTAAAATTAGTTGTTTTATCAGATGAATCAAATATAAATACTATACAAGAAGCGGTTGGTCTTACATTAATATCAACAGGACCTGATGAATATGATTATATTTCATCCACTGATTCTAGTGGTGAACTTTATGACACATCTTCTCATTTTGACTATGACCTAAATACAAGAGTCTTGAAAAATATTAGTAATTCATGGTATTTTGGTACAATAGTACGGGTGGAAAATTCGTTAACATTTAATGATAATGAAGGACTGCGATTTTATGCAACTGATATAGATGGTAGTCATCCAAAACTTTACTCCAGTATTGTCATTGGGTTAGCTTATGCGAATGTCGAAACAGTAGATATAAATAATAATTTAGGACCTAGTTTTCATTTACCAAATAGACATACAGGTACAAGTGACCCTGGATATTTTTTCGGTATTATGATAACAAATTCTAGTGCTACTAAAAAAATGTTAAATATTTCAATAAATGGGTCAAAGTATATAAATAATAGTAGTGATGGAAATTCGCGGACTACTGATATTCATGGAACACCAATTAGTAATATAAATGTTAATTTAGAACAACGATTGATTGTTAATTCTAATAGACAACTTGTATATTATTATACAGATGGGAATAATATTCCACAACAATACACGGTTCCAGGCATTACTATTCAACGCGATACTTCATATAATCTATTCATGGATTTTACAAAATTAGGTAATATAACTGTGGCGTATGAACCACCTATATATAGAATTTCAACAGATACTGTAGATGTACCTGCTATAAAATCAGTTATAACATCTAATACTAGTGTTGATTTACAGTCATTACAATTGACTAATTTATCAACAAGTGCATTAGAATATGTTCCACCAGCTCCACCAATACCCGTAGGTAATTTTACAGGTGATATAACTATTACTGGGGTTAATTTATTAACCGAGATTGCCTCATCATTTTTAACTGTTTTGGAGACACAAATAAAAGAAAAATTAATTACGGATATAAGTATTAATTCCATTTCTGATATTGATATCGTATTTAACACTAGTATAATCAAGATAAATATTTATTTACATGATACACAAAACTCCGATTTGATAATATCTTATACTGAATACTTTATTGCTTTGGATGATGATGGTTTAAAAATTAACCAATCATTGATTAATTTGATAAGTGTATTAATAAAATCAAATGTAAATACAGTTGAATATATGGTTGATACAACATTACAAATCGGATTAACAGGCAATTTGATAAATAATATTAAAAATAGTTCAACAAATATTAAACGCGAAATAATAACAAATACTTTGGTTGATTTACTTGATATAGATAGCTCAGTATTAACCATAAATAGTTTTACTATTACTAGCTTGGGAATAAATATAGATTATAATATTCACGCGAGTAGTAAGAATCAATCTTCATTACTTTTTTTGAAAACAAATAATCAAGAAACCTTTATTAATAATTTAAATACATCTCTTATAGCAAATACAAATAATATAACAAATAGTAAATACACAACAAATTCTAGTCGCGTTTTATTGAATACTTCTTCATCATCAGTTAAACGAACCGATACAGAAACATTAGTTATTCAAGAGTCTAATATTAATATTGAAGAGCATGAATTAGATGAACCAGTTGAAGTTATTAACACAAATGATAATGCTGCTATTTTGGCATTAACTACAAATTATGTTAATATTTCTTTAAGAATACATAATACTATTCCATTTGGATCTTCTTCATTCTATTTATTAGATGGTGGGGCTGAGGCAATTAATGGCACTTTATCTAAATCGGCTGGTATCGGTATATTTTCAGGTGTTCCTGGTGATGGTACTATTGGATATTTTGATTATCAAAATATAAATGATGGTGTATATGGATATAAAAATTCATGGATTTCAAACCAGAATGGTAATACAGCATTTTGTGGATTTAGATTTATCGGATTAAGTACAATTAATGGATTTTCAATTGGCGGTCAAGGTACTATTTATAATGGTACTATAGATAGATATAGTGGGACACATCAATTTCAAATTACCACAGTTAAAAATCCAGACCACTTAACACCCGATGAAGACTGGGTAAATATAGGTACTGCCTTTGATAATAGAACAAATAAAAACCGATATTACTATACTTTGTCTAGATATGTAGTTGCTACTGGAGTAAGATTAGTAGTTATACCACAGTATACTAAAGCTATATGTATAGATGAATTTGAAATATTTGGTGTCCCTGGCGAATATGAACCGGAACCAGAACCAGAGCCGGAACCAGAACCAGAACCAGAACCAGAACCAAAACCAATAATTACTATAGATATCAATTCACTTACAGATATAACTATTAAGACACCAGAAAATCAAGTAGGATATCAACCGGTTTTAACCAATATCAGTGGTTGGGATACATTTATATTTGCAAGTATAGATACAACAGATGCCGATTTTCTTAATAACGTTTATATTATCAAATGGACTAATCCAACTGGCGGAAATAATCACGGGGGGTACTTTTTAGATACTGATGGTTTTACACGCGATATATCCACTATAGCTAATGGTGGTCCAATTTGGTGGTGGTATAATGGCAGCTCAACTTGGAGACATGTGGCAAATTCAAATGACGGTAGGACTAATGTTGAGGAATCTAAACTTTCATACAATGAAATGTTGCTACAATTTACATCAGTAACAACATGGCATGTGTCTATTGACAATGGCATTGCTTGGTATACTATTAATAGCTCTATTGGAACATTTTCTGATTCCGTTGATTTAGGTTATCGTTGGTACCCCGGTTACTTTACACCACATAGTTTTACGTTCGAAAAAATACATACACCCGAACCTGAACCAGAGCCAGAGCCAGAACCAGAGCCAGAGCCAGAACCCGAGCCAGAGCCAGAACCCGAGCCAGAGCCAGAACCCGAGCCAGAACCCGAACCCGAACCTGAACCCGAACCTGAACCCGAACCTGAACCAGAGCCAGAGCCTGAGCCAGAACCAGAGCCAGAACCAGAGCCAGAGCCAGTACCAGAACAAATGTCATATTCACTGGTTAATACTAACAGTTTAAACAGATACATATATGATTATCCCAATAGTAGCAATTATACGAATATATTGCCGAGTTGGGATTTGTTTGATGTACAAAATAGTGCTATCAACACTACGCTACCAAATGTTGGGAACAATGATTCTTTTACGATTTTTTATGACGGATATATATATTACACAACAACAACAAAAAAGCATTTCGGAATAACAAGCGATGATGATAGTTTTCTTTGGATTATTGAAGGAGATGAAAGATGGAGCACAATTGGCCATTCGAATAATGTTGATTATGGATGGATTGTAACTAATATTCCGAATGCTACATTAGTTTGTGATCATAAAGGTGCTCATGGAGCTTCTAATACATATACAGGTGATAAATATGGAGAATATGAATTTAAAGCAAACACCTTATATTCGATTCTGGTTAAATTCAGTGAAGCTGGTGGGGGGCAATCATTATGGTTTGGAATATCAGACACCACATTGAATGGTTCCTCAAAAATAATTTCAAATTTCCCACCTCAATTCGCAGAGAATTATAAAATGGTGAATATATACCCACTAGAGCCAGAGCCAGAACCCGATCCAGAACCAGAGCAAGATACAGACGAAATAATCGTCGCATATGATTTTAGAAATCTTGATAGCCTTACCGGCATACACGATGAATATGATACTGGTTCATCTGTAGATTTTTATAATACTAGTTATATAACACACCGTGGTAATTCCGGAATAGAACTAACAGATAACCGTGTGCGTTCAAAAATTATAAACTTCCCGGAGGATTTCGGTAAATCTAGTGGAGAATTCAGTGTGGAAACATATATCAATATAAAACAAATGACTAGGTGGCACAGATTATTCTGGTTCCAGTCAACATCGTCGAATGAAATTTTGTATATAAGTTACATGAAGGGGACAAGTAAAAAACCGACTCAGTACAAGAGATTCTTTTTTCGCACAAGACAAGAAGCAGGTAATGTAAGAGTGCGACATACATTAGAAAGTTCGGTAATATCAACTAATAATTGGTATCATATAGTAGCAACTTGCGATCAATCTGGAAATTTAAACTTATATATTAATGGGACGCTGGATGCCACACTAGCTGGTTATGAGACTAATAATGTTTCTAATAATGTTTCATCCGATGTATTTAGCTCAAGTGCTACTAAAACAATATGTAACATAAGCGAAACCGGCGATGATGGTGTCATT
>Ga0209405_1000792_pt1 | contig 24691 bp, 22 predicted proteins | sample COGITO_mtgs_1105_6_FD_184803 | JGI IMG/M metagenome (GOLD analysis project Ga0209405, IMG submission 184803) | Pelagic marine microbial communities from North Sea - COGITO_mtgs_110516 (SPAdes) (version 2) | ecosystem: Environmental > Aquatic > Marine > Epipelagic ...
CTATTTTATCAGATTTTTAGGCTTTTTGATTAAACACCAATTAAATCATAAAACGCATGTAGATTTGTACGTTCTTCTAACTTATTTATAAAAAGACTACAGTCCGTAGTCTTTTTATAAATAAATCACTATAACTACTTTATAATGTGATATTTAGCTTTTATATTTTAAATAAATAACGTATATTTAAGTAAGATAACTTGTTATAATTTAACCTATATTTTGTTAAATTATAAATAAATACAAGTTATGTTTATGTTAAATAATTAAAATAACATACGTTATATGAACGTTAATTTCTATAAAAAACCACAAATAAAGACACATAAGACACCCATAAAAGTAGAAAAATATGTCTTATTTTTAGACTATTTAGATCATTTTATTTCCAATTCTGCTACAAAAAGAGTTCAAGGTTATGGAACGGTGGGCTTGGCATATAATACCATTCGGACTTATAAATCGCTTTATCGAACAGTAAAAGCCTATGAGTTTGAGAAATCAGAGAAGCTTTATTTGAATGCAATAGATAAATATACCGCCGAATCTTTTACTCATTTTCTAAAAATTGAGAAACAGTATAGTGATAATTACTGCGGCCAACTTTTAAAATTATTGAAGATTATTCTGCGTGATGCCGAGAAAAGCGGGCTGGAAGTACATCCTTACTCTAATTATATAGAATCTTTTAAACAGAAAAGTACAGATCGTATACTTCATATTTTAAATCCAATGGAGATTAAAGCTCTTAAGGAATTACAGCATATCCCAGAAGATTATGCAGATAGTTACAAATGGCTGTTAATCGGATTGTGTATAGGGCAGAGGGTATCAGATTTATTGAAGTTAAGTCCTAATAATCTTAGAAAAGCACCCACTGGCTTGTATATCGATATTATTCAACAAAAGACGAGGAAATCGGTGACCGTTGGAGTTGCAGATCCTTTGGTGATTGAGATTCTAGAGAATGAATTTCCAAAAAAAGTATCTCAAGTGGTATTTAATAAACAGATCAAAGCACTTTGCAGAATGGTGGGAATTGATGAATTGGTTAGTGGGTTTAAGAACAACCCAAATATTCGTAGAAAAGAAATTATTGAAGCACCCAAATACGCTTTTGTGACCTCACACATTATGAGGCGATCTTTTGCATCTAATTATTACGGGAAAATTGAAACGCCACTACTTATGAATATTACAGGACACTCTAAAGAAAGTACTTTTCTGACTTATATAGGGACCCATCAAAATAAAGATGCACTAGCAGATTTATTTATGCAACAGGCGGGAGTTATTTGGTGATGTTATTTTTTTATTCCTAACTGAATTCCTTTTTCTTTATACCAGTTTTTATCAGTTACTCTTTTAAATAACCAAACTCGATACTCTTTGTATAGAATACATTTGTAAATAACATCTAATCTATGTTTTAAAAAAAGATAAATCTTGATGCGTTTGTGTTTTCTCTTTGTTGCTATTGGATTGGTAAACTGATTATTAAAATCACTCAGATAGGAAGCTACCATTTTTGTATTGTTGTATTCTAAACTATCTACGGAATTAAAAACCTCATAACAAGCTGCTAAAAAACAATTCAAAGGATGGTTTAGCGTATCTAGGGTATTCACTGCATCTTTTACACTAGTTTTTTTAGATAATAAAAAAACGTCATAGGCACTTCTTAAGGGCACCGCCTTATAATAAAAACCATTGTCATTTATTTGTTTGGAAATGATGGTTAAGTTTAATTTGTTTGCGTAACTTAAAACAGAAGCTTGACTAATGACTTGGCTATTTTTCTCTACAACACTATAATTAAACTCTTTTGTATGTTTTTTTACATCTAAAAGTTCTCTGTGAATTTCTATGGCTGCAATGTTATTCTCTTTTTGAAGTCTTCTATAATGTTTTTCATAGGGGAAATAATATGTATACTTGTTTACTTCAGTATACCCATTTTCCCTTAAAATAGTAATCGCTTTTGGATAGTCTTCTTTTGAAAAAATAAAATCAATATCACCAACCATTCGTTCAGCTATATCATCATAGAGTCTAGCTAATAAATTTCCTGCTCCTTTTAAAAATATCGGTTTAATATTATTCGCTAATAATAGGCTGTTTAGTTCTTGTGATTGTTGAAGGATTTGTACATTCCTGTCTCTATTTAAATTGGTTATATGTTTCATATAATCAACTAAATCAGCGGGAAGATATTTTAATAAATCAGCTTTTTTAAAATTACAGTAAATCGCAGGAAAGACATAACAAGTGGTACTTACTTTTACAACAGAGTCCCAGTCTATAATTGTTGATTTTAATTGCTCTTCTATTTCTTGCCTATTCTTATCTTCTAAAGAAATTGTCAAACATTTTGCAATAAAAAATAAGGTTTCTTTATAATTCAATTGATTTTTTCTTTTTAAAAATATTACTTAGTAGGATCTGGATCTCTATCTGTAAAGCCCTGTTTATCTATTTCTTTTAACTGTTCAATTGTAAACTTGTCTCGTACAGATTTTGTTTTAGGGAAAATATAATTAGAGAGCGTTACAAAAAGTTTTACTCGTTCTGTTTTGGTGAGTTTTTCTTGGTTTATGAGCAGATCATCCAATACTTTTTCATAAAGTATTTCCATCTTTTCTTTGATGGAAGGTCCTTCTTGTTTTGCAGGACCTCTTTTGGATTTTTTTCCTGCTTTTTTTGCTGATTTTGGATCGAATGGCATATGTAATAAGATTTAATTATAAACTGCCTAACTTTAGATATATTTTTTAGGAAAATCAAATACCATCCTCCAATATTATTTGAACGTACAGCACGATAATCTTCTTTTGTTTTTTGAATAATATTTTTAACGCTTCGATTACTAGCTCCACCTACTCGCATTTTGGTAATCACCTTTGGCAAATAAGTAAATTTTAAAGAGTCATCTTTTAATATTCGGAGCATAAAATCATAGTCAGCTGAAATTTCATAACTTAAATTAAACTCACCGTGCTTTTCATATACCTCTTTTTTTAAAAACAATGTTGGGTGAGCTGGCATCCAACCATTTTTAAGTAAATTAGAATTAAAATCGGTGCTTTTCCAATACCTTATAATTTTATCAATATTGTTTTTATCCACATATTGCAGATCACCATATACGCCATCTATATCCTGCTTCTGAAATAGGTTTGCTAGCGTTGAAACAATCTGATTATCAGCTAAGATATCATCAGAATGCACAAAACCTATCACTTCACCAGTAGCTAATTGAACACCTTTACTTAGGGCATCATAAATACCTTTATCTGGCTCTGATAGTATTTTAAACTCAATTTGTGGAAATTGTAATTGATGTTGCTTTACCAACTCTAAAGTTTCATCTGTTGAATTGCCATCTATAATCACATATTCAATATTTTGATAACTTTGGTGTAACACAGATATCATACATGACTTTAGAGTTGCTTCGCTGTTGTAGGTTGCTGTAATGATGGAAATTTTCATGCTTTAATTACTCTATTGCGTGTTTTCTTAGCTGGGTTACCTTGATAAATAGTGTAAGGTTCTAAATCGATATTTGCAATTGAACCAACACTTAAAATAGCATGGGTCTTGCATGTTACACCCGGGCATACAACAGATTTTGCGCCAATCCATACTCCTTCTTCCAATATTATTTCATTTACCATTAAATCAAAAGTGGTTTTTTTATAATTATGATTTCCACATAAGAGCATTGCTCCCTGGGATATACAAACATTGTCTTCTAATATTACTTTGGCTAAGTTATCTATCCAAACATATTCACCAATCCACACGTAATTTCCTATCTTTAATAACCACGGATACTTTATATTAACACCAGGTTTAATAATAACACCTTTCCCAATTTTGGCACCAAAAATTTTAAGCACAAATTTTCTAGGAAATGAAAATGGAATTAATGTGCTTTTTAACACTAATTCATTAACAAAATACCATAAAAGACGTTTGATAGAATTTCCTGGTTTATACCATGAATTATCATAAGAGTTTAATTTTACTTTTTTATGCATCTTATGTTTTTTTAATAACTATTATGTTGCGTCATAAAATAACGCTTTATTTTGTTCCAAAATTTCAGGATTATTTATAAAGTTCTTGGCGTAACTCAACGCTGATAAAGACCAATCCTGATAGCTTTGTTGATCCATGTTTATGGCCTTTTGAAAGGTTTTTACAATAGCATTTTCATCTTCAACTTCAACATCCCAACCAATCTGTTTCGATTCCAAATTGCGCCATGGCGTTCTATTGGAAATGATGACGGGACAACCTGCAGAAAGACCTTCTAAAATCGCGTGCCCAAAATTTTCGCCTTCAGACAAGAGCACAAAAAAGTCATAACTTGCTAATGTTTTAGGTATGTTTGCACTCTCCACTACCCCTTTGTAGTTCACTTTTATACTACCTGGCAATTGCTTTATAACTTCTTTACACTTGCTCCAATAAATCACATCGTAAACAGGTCCATAAATATCAAGAACTAAAGGCTGCTTAATAGCTGTTAATGCATTAAGCATTATTAAAGTCCCTTTTTCTATAGATATTCTTGCGACATTTACAAAACGTATAGGTTTAGACTTTGCCTTTTTTTCTAGTACAACATCAGCAAGCTTTCTTGGGAATTGGTTCGCAATTTTTATAGCTTTAAAAGATTTAATCCTTTTACGGACTTCATTAGCCTCTGCTTCGTTTGAAACGTGAAACACAATATTCTTATACAAACCCAATAGATTAGCACAGTTTAAAAATAGTCTTTTTTTAAATGACTTAACACTGAATGCCTGTTTGGAAAGCATTCCATGTGGATTAAGAATGCATTTACCAGCATTCGCAAAGCACAATGGTAAAATTGAAAAATAAAAAGAAAATACACCATTAATGTAAACATAATCATGTGGAACTTCCTTAATTATTTTTTTTATAATTAGCAATCCAAGTTTGGATTTAGATATATAGTAGCCATAGGTTTTATCTTTTTTTAACCATAGGTCTGCAGCGAGATCTGGGTAGGGTATTGTTTCCATGTAATCGACATTACGAGATATAACTTTAAAGGTAACCTCAGCCTCTAAATAATCAACAAAATTACCAAAGGCTGTAACTGTACCACCAGCTTTGTACCCTGGACGATACCAATCTATAAATGAAAGTACTGTAATGTTTTCTGAATTTAATTTAGCCATGGTGCTTTTGGTCTAATTGTTGTTTTTGACTCGAGATAGTTAACTACATCTAAAAAATAAGATGCAGCAACCTCACCAGAAATATGAGCTTCACACCACTCGATAATAGCCACTCTGTCAGTATGCTCAACAACGCCTTCTTTAAGCCATTTGATTAGCTCCTTGTCAAAATTATTAATTTTATGACTAAAAACACCACCTCTCATTTTTCCTTCTAAGAGAATGCTTGCCCCACAATTATCACTACAAAGTACGCGCATACCATTACTGAGTGCCTCGTTTACAACAGCACCCCAACCATCATAAATACTTGGCAGAATTAATAAATCACATTTTTTCATGAGAATTTGAATCTCAGAATTTTTAAGAACCCCTAAATATTCTATTTCCGTTTTAGTTCTAATTTCTTTTTTTAGATTTGGAACCAATGGTCCATTACCTACAATATAAAACTTGCTAAACAAGGACTTATGCTTATACACCATTGGAAGTATGGGTAGCAAATTTTTTCCAACATCTAGAGAACCAACGAAAAGTAAATTTGGCAAACCTCTGGGTTTAGCGTTTTTACATTTATAATGGCCTTGTTTTGTAAAGTAGCCCCAATTAAAAATGATATGCGTCGAAAAAAATAAATTTTCAAAACAAGCTCTGGCTGGTAAACCTGTAACAAAAATTGCCTTAATTTTATTTTTATATTTTAGACTAAGTACACTATATTTTATCAGCCTCAGCAGACCTCTTAATCCTATACGATCATATGATTCTGTTATAATAGTAATGTTTTTACATCCTATTTGTGTTGCAAATTTTAAGGCTTTTGTTGCTAAGTCGTATGCATGTAATCCTGAAATTCCATGCCATGCTTGTTTATGATGACTTATGATATGCTTAATTTGATTGTCTTTAGGTGCAATTATAAGCTCTACGTTCTTCATTGCGTCCAACTGCCAACCTGAATTCTTACGTATATCACTGAGCTCATTCTCCACAATTAATATTACCTTGTGCTTATTGGCCAATGCCTCTAAAAAGGAGGATTGATGAATACTTATTATATTTTGCCAAAAAATAAATGTCATATTACTTCTATTTTTTTATTTTGCTGATTAATTCCACTCACCCCCAAAATAAGCCAAGAATAAAAAAATAAGTAACTATTAGCAGCCAAAATATAGCCTTCAGCAATCCAATGAACCATAAAAAATATTAAAATTGTGTTTAAAAAATTACTTATAGACAAATAATTCTTAGAATTAATTTTAGAATTTCCCCGAAACGCCCTAATTAACAAAAAAACAAATACTGACAAGCCTAAAATCCCAGTCATAGAGAGTATTACTCCCCAACTTGTACCCGGCTCAACAGTGCCAGTATCATAATTTATGGAACCATACATTGCATTAGATAATCCTATACCAATTAATGGGCTTTGGCTAAACTCTTGTAGTCTAAAGGCCCAGAGGTCTTCTCGAGAACTTAAAAGATTACCATCTACTTTTCTTTGTTTAGTTTTCATAACCAAATCATTAGTATAACTCTCCCATAACGGAAAAGAAACAACGGTTAATATAGAAAAAACAAAAATAGTCCTAACAAATTTAGAATATTTTTTATTATAGATCTTCGTAAGTAAATATAATGAAGCAACTAACAAACCAACAATAGCAATCCTAGACGCTGAAAGTATTAGTACTAAAAGTGATGCTAAAATTATAAATCTAAAAAACCATTTATACATTTTTGATAAAGATGCATTCTTCAGCTGAAAAACAGCAATAATAAATGACAATGCAGCCAATGGAGCAATAGACATGGAACTTAAAGTTAAACCACTGAAATGATTTGCAAAATCAATACCAGGATAAATTCCAGTTATTTTACCAAAAAAAGAAATAAATACTACCGTAACAATTAATCGATTAGAAAATTTAAAACAATGTAATCTAATCTTTTTCATAAAATCACTTTGTAAAAGTGGAGAAATAACTAATAGCGCAATTACAAAAATTGCCAACCTTTCAATTGGCTTAAAATAGGCTGGAATATTATTAAAAGTAACACTAGCAGAGCAGACAATGACAAAAATAACAGTTGCTATATCAAGTTCAAGTCTTGATTTTAATATAGCTAGAATAAAAGCTAATAAAAATATCCCAAAATAAATTGGTGAAGGCGTAAAAGGAGTAATTATTAAAATATTATTAATGGCAAGTATTGAAATAATTAAAGCAAAAAATCTTGGAGTTAATAACATATATTTATTTTAATACTACTTAAATTTAATTTAGCTCCTTAACTAATCTATCTACACATGACGACCATTTGTAGTTTGCAGCTATTTTTTTACCCATACTAATATTATTTTCGTAATCACTTCGATTTAAAAACTCAACTGATAAATCTTTAAGACTTTCTATATCAACATATATCCCTGCTTTTTTTACAATTTCTGGTACAGCTGTAGATTTAGTGGTAATTACCGGGATACCAACAGCCATAGCTTCTGCTGCTGCAATACCAAATGTCTCGTATCGTGTTAAAAATAATAGTAGTGATGCATTAGACATCTTTTTCGCCAATTCATTTTTATGCAAATAGCCTAATAACTTTATATTAACTAACGCTTTAGATTTTTCTAACAAATCAGGTTCATGTTGATTACCTGCAATGAAAATTTCTCTATCATCTCCTAACTCTTTTAAACGGTGGGCAATCTTTATAATATGGTCTCCGCCGTCTAAAAGATTTAATCCTCCAACAGCAATTAAATGTCCTTTAGAATCATAATCATCTTTTAGATTATAAAACTCATTTTCTACACCATTACCAACAATTACAATTTTATCTGATTCTGCACTAAACCATTCAATAGTTTTCTGTTTTAAAAACTCAGAGACTGTTAATATTTTTGTAGCCTGCTTTAACATTTTCTTATAATGCGTTCTTGATCGCAATTTATTCAAGCAATGCATAATACCTGTTGGATTTGGGTAGCTTTGATCTAACTCGTGAGCCCCATGAAAGGTTACTGCATATTTTGTTTTTCTTAAAGGCAATAAGTCATTCTTAGGGCAATACACCCAATCTAAATCTTCCGTGTAACTATCAAAAAAAGTAATGTTTAGAAATAGACTTTTCCAGTATAAATATTTCCAAGAATAAGGCAATATTCTTGGCTCTAAATAAGACAATTCATTATTAGATGGGATTTTGCCGTTATCATCCACCTGATCTTTTGTACATAACATAATTAACTCAATGTTAGGATTATCAAACAAACCCTTCACCATTTGCACTACATGTTTAGTAACTCCTGTTGGAGTAGTTAGTTCTGTAAATCTTAAGTCTGTAAATATTCCTATTTTCATTAATTATTAGCGTTGACATTCCTTCAATTAAGCAGAGCGCTGACCTATTATTAGACTTGTTAATTTGGGTAAAGTTCTTATCATTATCTTATAAACTTGAATAGAAATTAAAATCGCAAATATAGGGTTTACAAAAGAAAGTAAAACCAAAACATTACTATTAAAAATGTTTATTGATATTTTTTAAAAATCGTGAGCAATGGCTCGTGGAAACAAAAAATAAAAAAAGTACTACTCAATATATCTGGACTTATTGCGGTCTCTAATCTTTCATGATATAAATCATATCCAAACCAGATCACTAAAATTCCAAGCGTTTTTACTATGGATAACATTGTAGATTTTAATAAAAACGGGGTTTCTACAGAATGAAAAAGCATTAATCCTATAACGACACTAAGCGTAACCCATAAGGTGAATAAAACTAATAATTTAGTAATTGACACTCTTAATTTTCCAATATCTAATTTGCTTAAAGCTATAACAGCACCACAAGAAAAGAACAATAAACTCTCCGATCTGACAATGAAAGTTGCCTCACCTGTATAAACCCATAAAAGCATTAAAGGTATAATAATAAAGAAGAGACACCTTTTAACAGACCAGTATATTATTGGAGAAAGAGCTGCCAAAAAAAGTAGATCTCGTAAAAACCAAAATTGATACTGAATAGGATCAAATGTTATATGTTGAATGAAATTTGATATAGTGAACTGCCAATCCAAATTTAATGATGCACTAATATTATAGAATAAATAAATGATGCGCCCATTACAGACCATAGTAAATATGGTATGACTATAGTTTTTAAACGCTTCTTTAGACTCCTGAAATAATTAAAGGGTTTAAAAAAAAATACCCAGAGATAATAAAAAACATTGGAATACTGTATCTAAATAAAGCACCTTCAATCGTATCTTGAAGTAAATAAAAATATTGGAAATTTTTTCTAGGTAAAGGTAGCATTGTTCCATGCCAAAAAACAACAGTTAAGATACTTATAAAATTTACAATACTAATTTTGCGTGATAAATAAGAATTCATTTTAAAGCAAATTAAAAATTTTTAATACTTCATTTTTAAACTTTTCAATTGAAAAATCCTTTTTCTTTTTTATAATATTATCAATTAAATGTAGTTGTAATTCTTCAGATTTTAAAATTGATTCTATTTTGTTAGTAGCATCTTGTATATCACTAAATATTAAATTCTTATCTCCAATAATTTCATGTTGAGCGCCTTGCTGAGGAACAAATGTTATAATACCTGCTTTATACATCTCTGCTGTAGAAATTCCAAAAGCTTCCCGCAAACAGGTGTTAATTCCATATTTAAATTGCGGAAGTAAACTTGTTATTTCATCTCCATGTAGAGGACCAAGAGCAGTAATCCAAGGCTTATTTTTTATTTCTATTTCTATTTTTTTTGAATAGTCATCATTACCAAATTGCCCAATTATAGTAAGATTTAAATCAAATCCTTTTTTTCTTAAATCAGTAATAATGGTTATAGTGTCTTCTATTTTCTTTTCAGCAGAAATACGACCAAGAGAAATAAAACTGTTTAACCTTTTATTCCATGACAACTTATTAAACTCTCTAGCAACAGGAGGATAAATTACAATAGGTTTAGTCGATGTGTAAGGAGTCGATAATTTCGATGTCCAATATGAATTGGCAATAAATACATCATCTTTATGAAGTTGGTACTGTGCTTTTCCTGCTATTGTTTTACCAAACAATAACAATATTTTCTTTAAGCCTTTGGGTTCGATGATTTGATTTCCATAACTCGCCACCAACTCATCATTCCATACTACATCAGATAGAAAGTGAATTGCAGGTTTTCCCCAACCCATTACACGCGATGCCGTAACTCTTATATCATATTTTGATGCTATTTTTCTGCAATAGCTCAGAAATAGTGCGTGCCAAATATGACCTGCAAAAGTCTGTTTTAAAATAGAGGCAAAAGGCAATTTTATAATTGTGATTTCTGATGGTAAAACTGAAGTTTTGGCAAAATTATTTAATTCATTTAAATCCCAGCCTCCTCTGGTAATTATATGAATTTTATAAGTCTCTCTTAGGGCTTCAATTAAATACATTGTAGCTATTTCTGCACCACCTCTACCCCAAAAGCCATGCGCTATAAGAACTGTTCTTTTCTTCATCTAAATATTTACAAATCCCTATTTAAGTTTTTAATTTTAAGATTACTCACGAAAACAATTGGTGTAAAAATTAAAAATTCTAATGAGTTAAAAAGCATATCTTTATTTTGCGATTGCGCTAAAATTTAATTTATTTAACATAAAATCTCTATATTTTTTTATCATGTAATCTTCGGATAAATAATTGTCGAAATTTTGAGACAAAAAAGTGTTGAGTTCGTTTTTGGACCAGGCAAGATATAAAGTTTCTAAACCATTGTAAATACTAGATTCATCGGTATTATCTGAAATTACACCACCACCAAATTCACTTAATAAATCTCTCATAGTACCTACTTTTGGGGATACAGCCAAAATTGGTAATTTAGCTTGTGCATAATCGGACACTTTACTTGGTAAAAATATACCTTCATCACATTTGGCCTCAATCAATAAACCTACGGAACACGTTACAAGAAATTCTAATGTTTTTTGATAAGACATTGCTCCTGTAAATTTTACGATCTTATCAAGATTTAATTCTTTTACTTTTGCTTTCAATCCTACATTCTCAACCCCAATAATGAAACACTCAATTTCCCCATCACAATTATTAGACAGACTTTTAAGAGCATTTAAAAAAAGCTCTGGAGATCTTTCTTTGGACAAATTTCCTGCATGGCATATTCTAAAATGATTAACTTTTACAACACTTAAGTCTAGATTTAAATTGGTGTTTAAATGTGGTAATATTTCTGAATTTACATCTTTAAAAACACCTAATTCCTTCTTCATATATTTATAAAGGCGTTGCGAAGGAAATGTATTATAATCTGCAGCTTTAGCTACCGATTTTATATATCTAGAATAAAAGAACTGATCAATATAATTTGTTTTCTCGCTATATGGTGGCGGAAAAATAAAATATGGTGGATCATTCCAGTTTGCAACCCATTTTAAACCTATTGTTTTTTTAAACTTTAATGCTGGCAAATGCCCAAAATCTGAAATTGATCTAGAAATAACAAAATTAAAAGGGTTCTGTTGATGTAATTTAATTGCTAAGTTAAAGGCTTTGTATGACCAACTTACACCATTAATAGGATGATTTAGGGTGAAAATTGCTATTAATTTACTTAACCTCCTGTTTTTTGAATTTGTATCTATTGAAGGTATATTGTGCGTGTTTTCTTTGAGTGATTTCCAAAGCGTTGACCAACTGTTTTCGTATTTATCTCCCACGTAACTTGATGTACTTATAACTGTTACATCATATCCTTTTTTCTTTAAAGCAAGTACAAACTTATTATTGGAGAGAGCTTCAGAAAAACTATTAGGAGCAAAATAAGATGCGAAAACTAAAATTCGTGATTGTTTCATTTAGTGATAGATTGTAAATATTCATTAAATAACTTTCCTGCATTGTCTGAAAGTGTTTCCATTTTCATTTTAGCTTTGGTTATATTTTCTTTTAAAGACATATAATTCTCACTTACATAAGTCACTTTTTGCGTCAATTCTTCTACACTTTTATCTGGATACCAGTTAAAACATTCATTATCAAATTGCGAAGATAAATATGTTAATTTCTGGTCTAAACCAACAGTGATAAAAGGCTTTTGCATTAATGTAGAAAAAATAGCCGTATGAAATCTTGCCGTTACAAATAGATCGCAAGTTTCGAGTTCTGCTAAAAACTCTCTGAATGTATATTTGCTTTTTGCCCACTTTACATATTTGATTTTATTTGCCACTAAAATATCCTCAACAAGGGCATCATCTTTATCTGAAAATAAATAAAATTCTAAATCATAATTAGTCTTTTTAAGTCTCTTAGACAGTTCAATTAACTTGTTTATATAAATATTGCCTTCTCCATGTTTCCAATGTCTTATTACGATACCTATTTTCTCAACTTTATTAGCATTGTTTGGCTTTAAATTACACCATTCTTGAAACTCTGAAAGAAAACATAAATCTGCACCTAAATGAAAATTTTCAATTCCTAAACTTATACATTCATCAAAGGAATAATGGTCTCTAACCCATGTAAAGGAAGACTTTTTAATTATCGCACCTGCAAAAATATGTTCTTTAATACCATTACTAAAAGGTCCAAACCCAACTCCTATCATTGCATAATTTGAGTGCTGACTTTTTACCCACTTATAGGCAGAAAGTCTACTTTTAATCTTTTTTAAGAAGCTGTTTTTTTCTGTACAAAAAGAAAAAAACTGAGTTCCTCCTGCATAAAGAACTAATTCTACATCATTATTATCAAACAAACCAACTTGGGCAGTTTTAGCCAAGTCTTTTGCGTAATATAAATAGTCGCAATTGTAAACAGAAACATGATCTAGACCAAGCCTTGTTAAAAGTTGGTGACATGCTAAAAGAAGAGCGTCATCGCCAAAATTGCCTTCCGAAAAATTCCCTTTTATTAGTATACTAGGTTTCAATATTAATAAGATTTAAATTGTTTTTGAATTAAATTAATCAATAACACTTATGGTTTTTAATAACACTCTTGGCTAAGGCATGTACTTTACTAGAGTTATCTTTATGATTTTCTCAATTTATTTAATTGATTAATGATTGTTTTTCTCTCTCCTTTTGATAATCCTATTTTGTATACTAAAAACAACATTACTGTAGTTGAAATAACTGTAGTTAAAACAAACTTAATTAATTCATTATCAATCAAAAAAGTAGGTAATATTGAAATAATAAAAGTTATTGCTAAAACTGGGATTGTTTTAAAAACAACTCGTTTTAAGTAAAGCATTATTGACAGACCCCCGTAACGTTTTGCAAAGAATAATCGTAAAAAAAGTGCAGGTATTTCTATAAAAAAAGATACTAACAAAATGGAATATGGTGGATATCCTAAATAAAGAAAAAAATAGCCAATTGGAATAATTAATAATAATAAAGAACCAACTATGATTTGATAAAGTTTTATATTTCCAACAGCTTGTAGTATGATTGGTAACCCCGATCCTAATTGATTTAATAAAGTTATTAGAACTATTAATCTACTGAACTCTATAGTAAAAACAGGAACTTCTTTCAACCAAATATTTAAAATAAAGGGCATTTCGATTAAGATTGGAACAGACAAAATCGCTATCATAAAAAAAGAAAATTTACTCGCACTCAAAGCTAAATCTATCATACTTGCTCTATCTTGAGAACCTTCACTTTTTAATATCTGTGGATTAAAAGTACTTAAAAGTGTTGATGAGAAACCGATAAGTTGAGAGTTAATTTGATTTGCTATGCCATATGCCGCATTTATTATAGTACCATAAAATATATTTAACAATACAGCTATTCCTTGATTCCTTCCAATAGCACAAGCTACACCAAAGGTGTTCCAACCAGAGAAAATAGTCATTTCTTTTAATAATGCTTTGTCAAATTTTTTTTTTATGTTGATTTGAATATTTGAATATTTATTTATTGTCCACCAACATTGAAATCCCAATACAACAAATACACTTAATGCAGACAACATGCTATAAACAACTAACTTATCAAAGTTTGTAGAAAACAAGTAAAAAACAATCAACAATTTCATTATAGAACTAACTATGTCAAACATAGCAATTATCTTAAAATCCTCCTTAGAATTTAAAATTGCTTCAAAAGGAACAGATAATATAGTCACAATCGTACTAATTGTCATAAAATGAAAAACGATTTTGGCTACGTCTATTTTATTTTTATTTATATTAAGTATATTTTCAAAAAAGAAATATCCTACTATTTCTAGTAATAAAGCAATGAAAAATGCTAATAATACATGTAAAACAAGACTTGTATTAAATACTTTATTTAACTCTACATTACTATTAGTTCCCAAATAAAATGACATAAAACGTTGAGTTGATATAGACATTGAGGTTTTTATAAAAACTAACAATGAAATAAGTCCTCCTACAATTACATATATTCCATAATCTTCCGCCCCAATTGCTTCGAGAACTAACCTTGTTGAGTATAAAGCTATTACAATAGTAATAACCATTTTAACATATAAAATAACTGAGTTAACAGCAATTAGCTTTGCACCTTGCATTTATTATGTATAAAATTATTTTTTGTCTTTTTTTTTGGTTGCACACAACTTATTAATAAAAGTAACAATCCTATAAGATGCCAACCCATCTCCATATGGGTTATGCAACTTACTCATGGCCTCAAAACGTGATACATTGTTTAATAAATCTAGCGCCTCAGTTACTATTAATTCTTTATTCGTGCCTACTAAAAGTACAGTCCCGGCATCTACAGCCTCTGGCCGCTCTGTTGTATCACGTATCAATAAAACAGGTTTGCCAAGACTAGGTGCTTCTTCCTGTACTCCGCCACTATCTGTGATAATTATTTTAGCACGGTTCATCATCCAAATAAAATCTTGGTATGCTAAAGGATCTATCAGCATCACATTATTAACATCAGACAATATTGTCTTTACAGGCTCTTGAACTTTAGGGTTTAAATGAACAGGATACACAATTAACCGGTTCTCGTCATCTAATGCAATGTCTTTTAAGGCTTCACAGATTCTTATGAAACCTTCTCCATGATTCTCTCTTCGGTGACCGGTCACCAATATTATTTCGCGTTTCTCTATAGTCTTTGATAAAGACTTGATAATATCGCTAGGTTCTTGTTTTACCTTTTCTACACTTTCTATCAAAGCATCGATAACAGTGTTACCTGTTACCAGAATTGTTTTTTCAGAAATATTCTCTTTTAACAAATTTTGTTTGGAGGTCTCCGTTGGAGCAAAATGATAGTCACAAATTCTACTTGTAATTTGACGATTTATTTCCTCAGGAAAGGGTGATAATTTATTATGAGTTCTTAGTCCTGCTTCTACATGACATACTTTTGCTCCAGAGTAAAAACTTGCTATAGATCCTGCCATAGTCGTAGTAGTATCTCCGTGGACAAACACATAGTCTGGAGTGAATTCTTCAAGAGTTGGCTTTAGAGATTCAATAATAGTAGCTGTTAGGCCATACAAATTTTGCCTTGGTTTCATTAAATCAAAATCATAGTCAGGTTTGATATCAAAAAAATCTAAAACTTGATCAAGCATTTCTCGATGCTGAGCGGTTACACAAACTTTCGTTTCAAAAACATCTGGATGTTTTTGAAACTCTTTAACAAGAGGAGCCATTTTTATAGCTTCGGGACGAGTTCCAAATATTAATAAAATCTTTTTCATGTTTTATTTAATCAATCAATATTTTTGTTGACTTATTCATTTCATGTTTTTTTTTCTTGACTACCATCGCTAGTGTTTTCTTAATGTAATTATTCTAAGTTTGTATTCGATTGGTAGTCACCTGCTTCCAAATATTGTTCTTTTTGCATCAACTTCACATCCGATTGCATCATGTGTTTTACCAATGAAGCTATGTTATGTTCTGGCACCCAGCCTAATTTGTTTTTTGCTTTTGAAGGATCTCCAATTAATAAGTCTACTTCTGTTGGTCTGAAATAAGTAGGATCTATAGATAATACCTCTTTACCAATTTCTACTTTAAACTCTTTATCATTACAAGCGGTAACATAGGCTTTCTCTTCAACTCCATTTCCCTTAAACTCCAATTCTATTCCAACCTCTCTAAAAGCCAAGCGCACAAAATCACGAACTGTAGTTGTTACTCCTGTAGCAATTACCCAATCCTCTGGCTGGTTTGCTTGCAGGATCATCCACATCATGCGCACATAATCTTTGGCATGTCCCCAATCTCGCTGAGCGTCTAAATTACCAAGGTAAAATTTATCTTGCAGGCCAAGTGCTATTTTTGATACAGCTCTTGTGATTTTTCTTGTTACAAAGGTTTCTCCTCTTCTAGGTGATTCATGGTTAAATAGTATACCATTACACGCAAACATATCATAGGCTTCACGGTAGTTTTTTGTAATCCAATATCCATAAATTTTTGCAACACCATATGGAGATCTAGGATGAAAAGGAGAGTTTTCATCATAGAATCCTTTTTCATTTTTGTTCTCTGGCATACCACCATACAGCTCAGAGGTTGATGCTTGGTAAATTCTTGTTTTTTTCTCTAGGCCTAAAATTCGAATAGCTTCTAATATTCTTAAAGTACCTAAACCATCAATATTACCTACATACTCTGGGGTATCAAAAGAAACACCAACATGAGACATCGCGCCTAGATTATAAATCTCATCAGGTTGTGTTTCTTGGATAATACGTGTTAGATTCATCGCATCAGATAAATCTCCATAATGTAATTTGAATCTTTGATTTGGGTGGTGGGGGTCTTGATATAAATGATCAATACGTGCTGTATTAAATGAAGAAGCTCTTCGTTTGATACCATGCACCATGTATCCTTTTTCTAATAATAGTTCTGCTAAATAAGAACCATCTTGACCTGTAACACCAGAGATTAAAGCTACTTTCATTATTTATAATTTAATTTCTTTTATTGAATCTTTATTCTCTACATACCATTGGTAAGTCTTTTTTATACCATCTTCTAATTCTGTTGAATATTGCCAACCCATAGCTTTCATCTTAGAAACGTCCATAAGTTTTCTTGGAGTTCCATCTGGTTTTTCAGCGTCCCAAATAATTTCACCTTGATGACCTATAACTTTTTGAATAGTTTCAGCTAATTGTTTAATGCTAATGTCTTTTCCTGTGCCTATATTATATAAATATTCTGGTAAATTATTTTCTAAAGCAAACACCACCGCCTCTGCCATGTCATCCACAAATAAAAACTCTCTCATAGGAGTTCCGCTTCCCCAGAGTATTACATCTAAATTCTTATTTAGTTTAGCTTCATGAAATTTGCGCAGCATCGCAGGTAGTACATGCGAGGATTGTAAGTCAAAATTATCAAAAGAACCGTATAAGTTGGTAGGCATTAAACTTACATACTCTTTGTTGTATTGATTACGTATTGCTTGGCATGCTTTTACTCCAGTGATTTTTGCTATGGCATACCACTCATTAGTAGGTTCTAAAGAATCTGTTAATAAGTATTCTTCTTTTAAAGGCTGAGGCGCAAACTTCGGATAGATGCAAGAACTCCCTAAAAAAATAAATTTCTCAATACTCGCATTGTGAGCACCATCTATTAAATTGTTTTGAATCTGCATGTTCTCCATTAGAAATTGATATGGAAAATCATTATTTGCAAGAATACCTCCAACTTTTGCTGCAGCATCAATGACTACTTCAGGTTGTTCTTTTTTATAAAAATCAGTAACTGCCTGTTGATTTCTGAGATCAAGTTCAGCGCTAGTTTTCCCAATCAAATTAGAATACCCTTTGGATTCTAATGCTCTCCATACCGCAGAACCAACCATACCTCTATGTCCTGCTATATATATTCTAGTTGTTTCTTTTAAATTCATTTGTCTTCTGCTGTTTTCACTTGCTTTCTAAGCCCGTTCGAAGAGAATCTATGATCTCTTGAGTTGTAATAGATCTTGATTCCTTTTTCTGCGCAATAATCTCTTCCTGTAAAGTTCTTATCTTTATACTCATCGCCAATAATTCTAACATCTAGTTTAAAAGAATGTAAAATATCTTCTAAATCTTGTTCAGATACGTAAGGTACAATTTCATCTATATGTTTAGATCCTTTGAGCTGAATATAACGTTCAATAATCGACTGTGAAGGTCCGTTTTTCTCAGGGCGATCAATCGAAGGGTCTAACTGCAAGCCAACAATTAAATAATCGCACTGACGTTTTGCTTCTTCTAACATCTTTACATGCCCAGCATGAAACAAATCAAAGGTTGAAAAGGTGATTCCTACTTTCATATTTATATTTTTTTATTGACTACCATCGCTAGTCTTTTTTTGATGTAATTATTTTAAACTTGTACTTAATTGGTAGTCACCAACTTTCAAATACTGTTTTTTGCATCAATTTCACATCCGTTTGCGTGGTGTGTTTTACCAATGAAGATTAGTCAGGTTATAACACCCAGCCTAATATGTTTTTTGTTTTTAATGGATCCCCAATTAATCTCCAAATCCATCTGGATCTGGTGGATTTGATTGAGCCTGAGCTTTTTTCGGATTTAGTATCATAAAGGTACCAAGTGCAGTGAGTGCTGCATAGTGCCCCATTTTCTTAAGTGCTTTCTCTCTAGTAATTAAATCTTTATTCTTTTTCATTTCCTTAGTTTATTACAATTTTTTTAGAAATTAGAGTGCTGTCCACTTGCAGTTTTATAACGTAAATTCCCGTTGTCAGTCCTGCTGTAGATATGTTTTGCGTAGATTGACCTGTTTGAAGGGTTTTACTTAAAATTTCTTGCCCTATAATGTTGTACAGACGTACATTTGCCTTTTGAATATTTGCTAAACCTTCAATAGTAATGTAATCTTTATCCATAGGGTTATATATACTGATATAAGATTCTTCTAAATCACTACCACCAAGACTTGTATTTCCGAGTCGCAAATAGAATCGCCCCATACCACTTAGATCATTTTGTGGGTTTAGTGTAAAATCACCTGCTCTTAGGTCCGTAAAAGTTTGCGTCTCAGTATCCTCTAAGACTACTTCAACATTTTCTGGAATCGTGAGGTCTTCTAAGCTAATTCTAAATGATGTACCAGCCTCTTTATTTACCACAATTGGAATTGTAGTTTGTTCAAAGCTATCGATACCCATAGCATTAATTCCCATATTCACTCCTTGATCGTCTTCAGCTAGTCTTGACGCTAAAGCTGAAGATTGATTATAAGCTCCTGCATCATAACCAGGATCTAAACCTAGGCTTAAATTATTGTCAAAATAGAATTTAGTATCACCTACTAAGTTTTGACCTTCATAGAGTTTTAAGTAAAGCTCGCTACTTGTATTGGCCAGACGTCCAGCGATAAAATCATCCCCACCAGTGGTGGTTTGCATAGCTTCAGTAAAGCTTAAATTGGTTGCAGAGGAACTCGCTGCGGCTACAAAGAATGCTTGACCAGGTGCAATGTATGTGGCTGCGGTTGTATTGTTGTAAATCGTATATCCAGATCCATCAGCATTGTATCCGTAAATAGCTGAGTAATTGCTGTCAATAACTCCAGAGTTTACACTCAAGAAATTATTCGAGGCATGAGCATTTGTATTAGCATTAAGATAAGACGGATAGGGGTTGGCTACTAAATTCCAACGTCGTCCGCCATTGCCTGCATTATTAATAATGGACTGTGTTTGATCAGTAGTAGCAACAGTTCCAGTAAAGACCACAGTGGCGCCACTAGAGGTTGCCATTTGATAACCACGTCCAATATCAAAGTTACCAGCTGCACCCACTGTAGAAGAGGTGTAGTTGGTCCAACTATTATCACTATTATCATATTCTCCAACGGCGTAAATAGATCCGCTAGTGGCTAGTGGAGTACTGTTTGTCGTTACAAACGAACTAATCGATAAACCATCGGTTGGTGCACCAATTAAATCCCATTCTCCAGAACCAACTGTATTCACATAACGATTATATACAATATCTCCAGACGAAGAACCTTGAACAATAATTGAAGCAAACTCATCCGCATCAGAATTTAAAGTCACTGCACCGTTGTTTGTGAAATCACCTGAAATAGTAAGATCTGAGTTTTTAGCTATAGTTAGACTACCTCCACTATCAATCGTTAAGTTATTGGCTAAGGCTGCGGTCGAGTTTCCAACCGTAAGTGTTTGACTAGAAGAGATTGTCACGTTGTAACTTGATGTAGGTACACTTCCAGAAGCCCAATTTGAAGCCGTAGCCCACAAGCTATCTCCACTACTATTTGTAAAAGTTTCTTCATAAATACCTTCCATCGTTATATTGTCGAAAGTAAATTTGTCATCTTCGTCATGATTGTTTTTTACCTTCACTCTTATTCGTAGGGTATTTCCATTCAAGTTATCATGTTGTGGCCATTTTTCGCCAAAATTGCCTGTTAGATTACCATTACTTTCTACTGTTGTCCAACTACCATTATTGAGACTATAATATGTATTAAAGTAATCAGTGCTGCTATGATTATTATTACCAACTGTTTTTGCTTTTAAATATACTTTAACATCAGAATGGTTGGAGATGTCTACAGTTGGGGAATACCAATATGCATACCCGTTAAGATCTTTAACATACATCACTTCACTTCCGCTTGAGCCCCCTACCTTAATGTAATCATAGGTATTATATAAGTTAGCGTTAGAAACACTTATTGACCAATCTACACCTCCAAGATTAGATGTTGTTCCAGAAGAACCATTAGTTCCAGAAACACCTTTACCAGATTGACCTACAAAGTTTTCATTATAAATTACTTCAGATTGTGCTAAAACATTATTTGTAAGAAGAACAATTGCTGTAAATAATATAATCCTTAATGTTGACCAGAATATTTTTTTCATTTACTTAGTTTATTACAATTTTTTTAGAAATTAAAGTACTGTCTACTTGCAGTTTTATAACGTAAATTCCCATTGTCAGTCCTGCTGTAGATATGTTTTGCGTAGATTGACCTGTTTGAAGGGTTTTATTTAAAATTTCTTGCCCTATAATGTTGTACAGACGAACATTTGCCTTTTGAATATTTGCTAAACCTTCAATAGTAATGTAATCTTTATCCATAGGGTTGTATATGCTGATATAAGATTCTTCTAAATCACTACCACCAAGACTTGTATTTCCGAGTCGCAAATAGAATCTTCCCATACCACTAAGATCACTTTGTGGGTTTAGCGTAAAATCTTCAGTTCTTAAGTTCGTAAAGTTTTGCGTCTCAGTATCCTCTAAGAAAACTTCAACACTTTCTGGAATCGTGAGGTCTTCTAAGCTAATTCTAAATGATGTACCAGCTTGTCTATTTACCACAAGTGGAATTGTAGTTTGTTCAAAGCTATCGATACCCATAGCATTAATCCCCATATTCACGCCTTGATCGTCTTCAGCTAGTCTTGACGCTAAAGCCGAAGATTGATTATAAGCTCCCGCATCATAACCAGGATCTAAACCTAGGCTTAAATTATTGTCAAAATAGAATTTAGTATCACCTACTAGGTTTTCACCTTCATAGAGTTTTAAATAAAGTTCGCTACTTGTACTAGCCAGACGTCCAGCGATAAAGTCATCCCCACCAGTGGTTGTTTGCATGGCCTCAGTAAAACTTAAATTAGCTGCAGAGGAACTCGCTGCGGCTACAAAGAATGCTTGACCAGGCGCAATGTATGTGGCTGCGTTAGTATTGTTGTAAATGCTGTATCCAGACCCATCGGCATCGTAACCGTAAATGGCTGAGTAAGTCGCATCTATAACTCCAGAGTTTACACTCAAGAAATTATTCGAGGCATGAGCATTTGTATTAGCATTAAGATAAGACGGATAGGGGTTGGCTACTAAATTCCAACGGCGTCCGCCATTGCCTGCATTATTAATAATGGACTGTGTTTGATCAGTAGTAGCAACAGTTCCAGTAAAGGCCACAGTGGCGCCACTAGAGGTTGCCATTTGATAACCACGTCCAATATCAAAGTTACCAGCTGCACCCACTGTAGAAGAGGTGTAGTTAGTCCAACTATTATCACTATTATCATATTCTCCAACGGCGTAAATAGATCCGCTAGTTGCTAGTGGAGTACTGTTGGTCGTTACAAACGAACTAATTGATAAACCATCAGTTGGTGCACCAATTAAATCCCACTCCGCAGTACCTACGGTATTAACATAACGATTATATACAATGTCTCCAGTTGAAGATCCTTGAACAATAATAGAAGCAAATTCATCCGCATCAGAATTTAAAGTCACTGTGCCATTGTTTGTGAAATCACCTGAAATCGTAAGATCTGAATTTTTAGCAATAGTTAGACTACCACCACTTTCAACAGTAATAGTATTAGCTGCAGCCGTGGTGGAATTTCCAGAACCTGAAGGGCCGTTACTAGCTGTAAATGTTGGACCATTATGACCAGTTACAGTATAACCATTTGAACTTGTGTCTGTTAAATAGGTTGACGAACTATTGACATTCATTAAAAATGTAGTATTTGTAATATTTGAAACAGTCCCAGGTGGAGTGAAATTTGATGTGTATACGGCAGTACCATCTACATATCTAATATTTTTCATATAACCGTGGAAATATCCGCTCCTCCAGATGCTTTTGCCTATGTACATTGTTCCGCCGTAACCAAACCACGAGGCAGAGCAAGTAGTTGTGCCGTTGCTTATTCCATCTGTATACCAAGTGATTGTGGATCCAGATCGGACAACTGCTATGTGATGCCACTCATCGGTTGTAATAGAATTAAATGACCCAAAGTTTCTATCTCCACTACAAGTTCCTGCAGAGGCAATTCTAATCGCTTTTTGGTTATATAAAGCAACATATGCATGTTGTTGTCCTCCAAAAATAGGTGACATTTGACCATTAACTAAGGTTGTCCAATTCACCCATGCCTCGAATGTGAAATCTCCAGAAGCTTCAAATTGACCAGAAGTATTTGAAAATGATAAATAATCATCTACTCCATCAAAATAAATACTATTCCCTAGTGATGCGCCAGCGCTAATTGTTTGACCAGAAGAGATTGAAACGTTGGTACTTGATGTAGGTACACTTCCAGAAGCCCAATTTGAAGCCGTATTCCACTGGCCATCTCCACTTGAATTTGTGAAAGTTTCAGAAGTATAATTTGAGGATGTATTGTCATAAGAATACAGACTAGAAATTTCAGAGCTAGAAAGTGCAAGATTCCAGATCCTTACTTCGTCAACACTTCCAGTATATGTTCCAGCAGAATTTAGTCCAGGTGCATCGGCACTACCATCATTACCATATCTTTCTCGACCTACAGACAGCGCTTTGTCTCTAATTGCAAACCTCTTGCGGATAATTCCGCTTTCTACCTGTCGAAATTGCCCTACTAAACTTCCATCAATATAGGCTTGTCTATATCCTGTATCAAAATTCCAAACAAGCACATAATGATGCCAATTACCGTCATAAGTTTTACCTGAAGTAGAAAAACCAGCATTATTTGAGTAGGTTGGCCAATTGTTAGAATTCATTTTTATTGCTGTTCCAAAACGAGTAATCATTCCTTTATAAAGGGAATTACTGTTGTATAGGTTACCATTATTATGAACTCCAAAAGATATAATTGGTTCTTCAGTACTCACTGAAGATTTTGCCCAAAAGCTGATAGTAAAACTTTCTTCAATCCAACCGCTAGCGTTTACATTCCATTCACTTAACATATTGTCATCAAAATGGATATAATCATCAGTTCCATCTAAACTATATGCTTGGTTACTATTTCCAAATCTGTCTTGTGTCAAAGTGGGGCCTCCGTATGTCTGACCATCATAACTATTACCACTTGAATCATCCGTGTTTCCACTAAATTTATATTCTCCAACAAGATTAGAACTTTGAGGGATTTGAGACATTGAAGTAAACCCAATCAGGGATAAAAGAAATATCAGTGTGGTTTTCATTATAGTTTTTTTTTAATTAGTACAAAAAATTAGTTTCAAAGAAAAACTAGTAGAATTAATCAAAATTATTTGTTATTTGAAATTAATCTTTCAAAAATTGGGATCATCCTGCTAAGATAAAAGAATCGTTATATATCTTGATAGATATGTTATTTATTTATAATTTCTAGACTACAACCGGTAGTCACTCTTAGTTTTTTATTCTACAGTTACTGATTTTGCCAGGTTGCGTGGCTGGTCAACATTCTTGTCCAATAGGACCGCTGTGTGGTATGAAAACAGCTGTAATGGGATTGTAGTCAGTAGGGGAGATAAACTCTCTAGAGTTTCTGGAACTTCAATCACATGGTCTGCCAGTGCTTTGACCGTCACATCACCCTTAGTCACAACAGCTATAACCTTCCCTTTACGGGCTTTAATTTCTTGGATGTTACTCACGGTTTTG
>Ga0209405_1000806_pt1 | contig 24381 bp, 10 predicted proteins | sample COGITO_mtgs_1105_6_FD_184803 | JGI IMG/M metagenome (GOLD analysis project Ga0209405, IMG submission 184803) | Pelagic marine microbial communities from North Sea - COGITO_mtgs_110516 (SPAdes) (version 2) | ecosystem: Environmental > Aquatic > Marine > Epipelagic ...
CTGTAATGCCGCCCATGTCTTGCTTTCGTTATACCAGCCCTGAATGTCCTGTGTTTTATAGCTCTCCTGGAGTTGGGGTGTTTCAAAATCGCCATTGCTCAGCGCAAAAGGCGGATTCAGTTGGATGTTATCCACGGCAGCGCTCTTTTTCGGGCTCTCATTCGCGATCCGTAGAAACAGCGTGGCACCTGCCGGGACAGCGCGTAGATCGAAGTGGGAACTGACGGAGTTCGGCACCTGCTTGCCGGTGCTTGCGGCCCACTCCGCCCACGACGGATGGGTATGCGTGTGGCCCACCTGAGTCACGCCTGGCGCGTGATGAACATCGCGGTCGTCTGCCATTTCAAACTCGTTCGCATAGTAGAGCGAAACAGAGATCGGCGCCGCACCCGGCCCATCGAAGCTCTGATTTAACTCAAGTGCGCAGACTAATTCGTCAGGATGCTTCGCAGGGTCGTAAGTGCCGATCGGCTGATAGAGCCAGCCGCCGGGCCCGATTGCAGCATGTTGAGTTCCCAGCGTTTCATCCTGCCAGGCTTCAATGGTGAACCGGTGCGGGAAGCCGAGTGTTTCAAGTTCGCCCGCCTTATTTTTCAGAAGTGCCGGGATCAGCACGATGGTATCAATTTTGCGTGTTTCAGGCAGGATGATGTCCAGCCAGGTCGTGTGGTCTGGATCCTGAACGATGGCCGATCCAAAGCCGACGGTCGGACAGAGCATGTTGGGCTGCAGTTTTGGCAGCTGTTCCAACTCGGCATCCACTGCGGCGATTTCCTTGTCCAGATCGGTGGACGGAGTGCAGCTGGCGAGCAGTGCGGCGCAGATGCTCACAAGCATGGCGGGTATGAGCCGTATATTGAGGGATTTTTGCATATCTTGGTTTGCTGGCATCTATCCGGAAAGTCTTTGCGGAGCGCGCACAATGTAATAGTCGCCACCTTATGCGGCATGAACGGATGCAGGCAACACTGCACTCACTACGTGTTTACGTATATTGTGTGATTCGTTTTTTGGGGGTAGACTTCAACGCTTATGAGTTAAGCATGTTCAGTTCGTGAGCATGAGATACAGATTTTGTAGTTGAGCAGATCAGGAAATATTCAATATGCATCGATTGATTCAAACTTTGACTGTCATCGCCACCATTCTAGTGGCGCTGCCTTTCCATTCTCTGTCCGCACAGAACAGTATCATTCCTCGACCCGCAGAGATGAGTCAGCAGGACGGTGAATTTGAGATCACCGCGCAGACCTGTATTCTGGTGGAGGCTGGCTTGGAGACGAAAGGTCGTCAGCTGGCCGATTTAATGGAGTCGGCGACCGGACTTAAGCTTCAGCTGGTATCCGGCTCCGATTCAGCGGGCAAGGCCATCGCGCTAAAATTGGATCCAGAGCTCGCGCATCTGGGAGAAGAGGGATACGCCTTGACGGTGCGAAAGGGCGGAGTGGTCATTCGGGCCTCCCAGCCTGCCGGTATTTCTACGGTATGCAGAGCCTGCGTCAGTTGCTGCCGCATGAGGGAGTCGGGCGAAGCGTTCGTTGCGTGAGCATTGAAGACGCGCCTCGTTTCTCCTGGCGAGGCTTTATGCTCGATGAAGCACGGTATTTCAAAGGGATGGACGTGGTGAAGTCCTTGCTGGATGAGATGGCACTGCTCAAGATGAATGTCTTTCACTGGCACTTGACGGATGACCAAGGCTGGCGGATTGAAATTAAAAAATACCCGAAGCTCACTGAGATCGGTTCCAAGCGGATGGATACGCAAGTGGGCGGATGGAATAGTGAAAAGTTCTCGGGTGTGCCGCATGAAGGGTTTTATACGCAGGAAGAGATCAAAGAGATCGTCGCCTACGCGGCTCAACTGCATATTCAAGTCGTGCCTGAAATCGAAATGCCTGGGCACGCGTCCGCCGCGATCGCTTCTTACCCGGAGCTGGGAACTCAGTCCGAACCCATCGAAGTGCCGACCCGCTTCGGCAAGCATTACCCTTGCTACAATGCCGCCGACGAGAACGTTTACCGCATCCTGAATGACATTCTCGATGAGGTGGTGACACTTTTTCCGAGCGAGGTGATTCATATTGGAGGCGATGAAGTTCGTTTCGAACATTGGAAGCAGAGCAATGATATCGCGGAACTGATGCAGCGCGAAGGTTTGAAGACGCCTGCCGATGTGCAGATCTATTTCACGAATCGTATCTCGCGCGATATTGAAAAGAAGGGCCGCCGCATGATGGGCTGGAACGAAATTCTCGGCGATGACCTGCACGGCTTTCTGAAGGACGGGCAAACGCGCTCCGCGGCGACACTTTCGCCCAGCGCAATTATACATTTCTGGAAGGGCAACCCTGCGCTGGCTGAGCGGGCAATTCGTGAGGGCCACGATGTGGTCAACTCCTGGCATGCCTACACCTATTTTGACTACGGTTATAAAGGTATTTCCGTGCTAAAGGCCTATAGTTTTGATCCGGTATTCAAGGGCCTGTCCCCGGAGTATTATGATAAGGTGAAAGGCTTCGGTTGCCAGATGTGGGGCGAATGGATTCCGACGCGAGTGAGCATGGAAAACCTAGTTTACCCGCGCATTGCTGCGTGTGCTGAAGTCGGTTGGACGTCGCTCGATCGTAAGGATTATGTGGACTTTGTTCGACGTCTGGAAAATTTAACCAAGCGCTGGGACCGACTGGGCATTCACTATGATCGTAGTTCTTGGCCCTACATGAACGAGGAGCAGGGAAAACTACCAATTGCAGGCACCTGGGAGCTCGGGGATATTCAGACCGAGGTGACCGATCTGCAATGGGATGTCAGTCAGCTGATCGATGGCGCTGGAACCTTCGATGTGGTCATGGCATACAACCGTGGCGCACACGGTATAAATATTAGTGAAGTCACGCTGTTGCAAAACGGTAAGACGGTCGATTCGGACGTTCACGAAGGGTTTGCCGGCAGTCAGAGTCGCCACATCATCTACCGTCTGAAGGTCGACACTTATCTTCCGGATGCCGTTTACACCCTGCGGGCAAAGGTGTCGGGAAGTGGTGGTAACCGATCTTGGGGCACCGTGCATTTGAGTCAGTCCCACTAGCGAGATTTGGCACATTATCAAACTTAAATAAGAGTGGTATTATTAGTCGCGTTGTGGTGAGTTTAGCCTACGTAATACGTGTTTACGTATATTGTTTGAATCGGGGTTTTGTAGTATTTTATGGATTCGAATTTTGAACACGAAGACGCCCTGTCCAACCGGTCGATGAAATTCATAGAATCATACAGCAGATATGTTAAAGAACAATTCACTAAGAAAATGCATGGTCGTTTGGGCGACTGGTTTGGCAGCTCTGATTTCCCATGCCGAGCCGATTCAGTTTTTGGAACAAGTTTCCCGTGGCGTGCAACCAACGGCGGATGTTTCGTCGGTGTATTCGGCTATAACAGAGTTTGGTGATAATTCTAACGGCGGTGTTGGCGCAGAAAGTCATCGTGATCAGCCGGCGGGGGGAGATGGCCAAAAATGGTTTTTCTTCCAGACTGGTAACGGCGGGAAAGAGGCCGGAATCCGGATCAATTTAGGCCAGGGATTTGAAATTTCTGATGGCGATTCGATTCAGGTCAGCATGCTTTTGGGCGAGAAGAGGGGGCAGGCTTACACGGATCCGGTCTCGGTGATGCTGACGGATGGCCTTGCTGGAAGGCCTTTGGCTCTGGCGACGTATGCTCCCGCCTATACGGACGGCAAGGATCAGGTCACTTTTCTGTTCAAAGAGGGGCTGCGGGACACACAAAAACCGCTGCACGTGAGCATCCTATTCAAACAAGACTCTGAGGGATTTGTTCAGGGCTTGGCGCGTGATGTTCAGATTGTTCAAGGGGCTGGACTCACTGGCGATGTGCAGGGGCGCTTGGCGAATCATGGCAGTGAACCCTTTGATTACGATGGAACAATCTGGGGTAAAGAAATCCTGACTCCGAAGCCGGGGCCTGAGCCGAAGATGACCGGCACCACGATTTTTGGGGTTCGCCCTGGTAAGCCGATTCGGTATTGCGCCACCGCGATTGGCGCCAAACCGCTCACATTCTCTGCAACAGGACTTCCGGCGGGCGTATCGATCGATTCTAAAACCGGTTGGATCACCGGCCGCGCACCGCAGCAGCAGGGCGATGTGACAATCGCGGTGACGGCAACGAATTCAAAGGGAAGCGACTCACGTGATCTCATCCTACGCGTTGGCGATGAAATTTGCCTGACTCCGCCGATGGGCTGGAACAGCTGGTATGTCCATTCGGAAGGGGTGAGTGAACAGGCGATCCGTGAAATGGCCACGGCGATGAAGGAGACAGGGCTGCAGAACTACGGCTGGAGCTTCGTGAATATCGACGACTGCTGGATGGGCGAGCGCGACCCGGTGACCAAGCGGATTCAGGCCAACGGCAAGTTCGACGACATGAATGCGATGGTCGATTACGTCAATTCTCAGGGGCTGAAGGTCGGGATTTATTCGACCACATGGATGTCGACTTTCGCTGGTTACATTGGCGGGACTGCGCCGAATGAAGCCGGTGACTACAGCGAGTATTATATGCCGGAGAGTGAACGTCAAAATCCTGATCAGGTGTTCGGCCGTTTCCCCAGTGGGATTGAAAAACGTATTTGTGAAGTGGGGCCGGTTTGGTTCGTCGATCGCGATGCGCAGCAGTTCGCCGAATGGGGGATCGACTACGTTAAATACGACTGGCTTGAGTGGGACTTGATGACCGATGAGGAAAGAGCGGCTGGAGTGAAGCCGGTTCGTCATGGTCGCGATAAACAGAAGCAGAACGGAATCACACAGCGGTTCTATAACGACTTCCGTGCGCTGGACCGGGACATTGTGCTCAGCCTATCGCCCAAGCATGAGCTCAATGAAGACGGTTTTGTGCGGGATAATTGCAACTTGTGGCGACTGACCGCGGATATTCACGCTCATTGGGACCGTATGATTGCGCCGTTTGAGGACGACGTGGTCAAGCGACTTGCGCTGACCCGTCCGGGCAGCTACGGCGATCTGGATATGCTGCAGATTGGTCCCAAAGGCCGTCCGAACCGCGCCGAAAAAGTGTTCAGGCCGTCGCCTTTGAAGCCGACGGAACAGTATCACCAAGTCACGTTGTGGAGCTTGCTGACCCAGCCGCTTTTGCTGTCGTGCAATATCCCGACGATGGATGAATTCGATCTGAATCTGGTCACTAACCACGAAGTGTTAGCCGTCAATCAGGATGCGCTCTGTAAGCAGGGCTACCGGCTCGAAAACGAAAAAGGTAACTACGAGTTATGGGCGAAGGATCTAGCCGACGGCAGCAAGGCGGTGGGCTTGTTTAACCTTTCGGATGATAATCAGGTGCTGACTCTTTCAGCGCAGACACTGGGGATGAAAGGAAAGGTTCGTGACCTGTGGCGCCAGAAAGACATTGGCATGCTTGAAGATTCGTTCTCTGCCAATGTGAGTGCGCACGGTGTGGTCTTCCTTAAAATTTCCGAGCCTAAGACTGCAGCCGTCGCCTCGTTCTAACCGGAGAAATCTGATCAATATTTTTTTGTTAGTAAAATCAACACTGTATGTCGCTAATCCAATTTTCGGATGGAAATGATAAATATATGAACCTTAATTACCTATTCTTACTTTATTTGTTCTCATGTTTGGCCACGCCTAGTTTTGGTCAACTGATTGATTCTTTGCCGCCGCTGAAGGATGGCAAAGCGCCGCAAACCTTTGATGAGTTGTGGCAGGGGTATGACCCTCGTGCGGAACCTCTGGATGTGGAAGTATTGAAAGAGTGGGAAGAGGACGGCGTCATCATGAAGGTGCTGCGCTACCGAATCGGTGTGTTCAATGGCAAGAAAGCAATGATGGCGGCAATCTATGGATACCCCAAAGGGGCGGAAAATTTACCAGGCCTGGTGCAGATACACGGCGGTGGACAGTTCGCTGACCATCGTGCGGTGCTGACCAATGCCAAGCGGGGGTATGCAACTATATCGATTGCGTGGGCTGGTCGAGTGAGTGCGCCCGATTACATTGTGAACAAGCACGATATTCACCTGTTCTGGGACGACAAGACCTCCGATCCGAATTACCGAGTCACCACCGACTGGGGGGAGGTAGATGCGTATCACGCTCCGTGTCGCTACAAGGGCAGCGATTTTATCCGTAATTCACCTGCGTCCTCGGCATACTCTCTCGACCCGGTAGAGTCACCTCGTAATAGCGGCTGGTTTCTCTGCACTATCGGTTCGCGCCGGGCATTAACATTTCTGGAAGAACAGCCGGAAGTGGATGCGGATCGTTTGGGCGCTTATGGCCACTCCATGGGGGGGAAACTCACCGTGATGCTGGCCGGTGTGGATTCCCGTGTAAAAGCAGCTGCGCCTTCCTGCGGGGGAATCAGTGACTCCGATGCCAAAAGAAGCCATCGGCTACTCCTTGACGATGTTAGCCTGAATAAAATCACTTGCCCGATCTTCTTTCTCAGCCCGGCCAACGATTTTCACGGTCGTATCGAAGATCTGCAGGCGGCGCCCTCGAAAATCAAAACTAAAGAGTGGCGCTTCACCTGCGCGCCTCATCATCTACACCAGGATACAAAGGACTACGAAGTGGCTACTCAGATCTGGTTCGACCAGATTCTTAAGCGCAGCTTTGTCACTCCGAAAACCCCGCATGTTGAGCTGGAGAAGAGCACCAGCGGTGCACCTTCGCTCACGATCATTCCGGACGTCAGCAAAGAGATTCTCTCGGTGGATGTATTCGTCACTCGCGATGCTGCCAAGAAAGCGGCCGATCGTTTCTGGCATTATTTCCCGGCCCAAGAAAGTAATGGTAAGTGGACGGCTCCAATTGAACTGTGCGGTCTGGATAAACCGCTCTGGGTATATGCTAATGTCCGTTATAAACTGCCCTCAGGAATCACGGGTGCGGGCTACTATTACGGGATTTATACCACCGGCAGTTTTGTTGTCTCATCGGAAATGCTGATGATCAGCTCTGAACAACTAAAGGCTGACGGCATACGTGCTGTTCTTAAAGCCGACGAACAGATTGAGGACTTCTCGGAAGAATGGGAAAAAGAGTGGTATATCTACAGTAACGATCCGAATAACTGGCGTTTATCCACTCGTAGGTTGGGGGATGATCTTTATGCTGCGCCAGACTGCGCGAGACTGTCAGTTTCGGTTCGTTCGGAACAGCCCAACACATTGGTCCTCCTTATTGACGATACGGCCGCTGCTATTGAACTTGCCGGAAATAATGAATGGCAGAGTTTCGTTCTCGATCCTATGGACTTCAGGGGCGTCGGTGAACGGGTTCGGTCTAGTTGGGAGAATATCAAGTCCTTACAGCTCACCGATGTAGCCACTTTAGACTCGAAAGGAAGTGACAAGGCGACCTCACCACTAACGGTCGGATCTCGATGGAAAGGGGCAGCTCCCGAACTGCGTGATATGCGCTGGGTTTCCGAGACTGTCGCTGAACATAGTGCCCGTCGTGAGGTCAAACTGCTGAATGCGAAATGAGTGATATCACAACATTGACGATGCGCCTAGCTAAAGTTGCAGGGCTTGCCTTCTCCGTTATCTCCGCCCACGCAGAGATTACGATCGACACTGCGTTTTCAGGTTCTTTTATAGAAGTCAGTAGTCTCACAGATGGTGCCTTTGAGGGCGACCAGAGCGGATCAGATCTGCTCAACGGGCTCACCGCGACCGTCGCAACTGGATGGAGGATTGAGAATGGCGCAACGGTGGCCGAACTGAACGACGGCATTCATGGAGGATTTCCCGGAGGTAAAGACGCCGAAGGCACTTGGTCGGATGAAGGTGCCATTGCTGAATACTATTTGGGCACAAATGCACTTGGTTATGACATTACCTCGATCCAAGCGATCGCGTCCTGGATGAATGCGGGGTTCGGCAATCAGGTGTGGACGGTGGAGGTGAAGCGAGTGGGCGCTGGCTACGCTCTCCTCGCAACGGTTGATTATGCACCGTTCAATAATGCCGGGGGGGCAACGAAGGTCAATTTGACGGGCTTGAATGCCACAGGGATCGAATCCATTAAGTTCACGGCGGGTTCCACTGCTGGTAAGTCCATTGGAGACGATTTCGTCTTCCGTGAAATTGACGTGGTAGGCACTGCGACTCAAGGGGGATATGTTGACATCCCCGAGCCATCCTCCGCAACCTTGCTGGGCGGTCTGCTCGCATTGAGTTACGTCACAATGCGTCGTCGTCGCTAGACCCCAAGCCTGTTTCTTAACCCTGAGCGAGTCGAAGGGGCGAAGGGCTGGATCCGATCCTGATCTTATCAGTAAAGATCAGCGAAAGTTTGATTCACTAAGCTATGTCGGTGGGATGAGTTTTTTTAACTCACTTAGATTCGGTGAGTGAGTTGTGGGCGATTTACTACGTATTTACGTATATTGCGCGACTAGAGATGTTATCGTATGATGACTCGGTCTACCTTTATTTCTAACCCATAACCCCTAACATAAATGAATTATACAATGAAATTGGTAATGCGCCTCGCTGCAATTGCGGGCCTTGCCCTCTCCGTCCACGCCACCACAGCTTCTGCAAATCTGGTCAAAGTTATCTTTTTGGGTGGCCAGTCAAACGCGGTCGGGCAAGGAGACAACGCGGGGCTTCCGATCAGTCCGGTCAATCTGCAGCTTCCACAGGATGACGTGCTGTTTTACTATACGGGCGGCCCAGGTCTGACCACCCTCCGTCCAGGCAGCGGAGGCGTCACCATGGGATCCGAGGCTAAATTTGGCGTGGAGGTCACCTTTGGTCGCGAGATTGCCGATGCATCCCCTTCGGTGACCTATGCGATCATCAAACACGCCGAGAGTGGCACCGCTTTGTATAACGACTGGGCACCGGGAACCGGCCCCAGTTACACGGTTTTCCGTAACACCGTTGCTGCCGGACTGGCCGCCCTCCAGAATGCCGGGTATACCACCGAGATCGTCGGGATGCTCTGGCACCAGGGAGAAAGCGATGCCCTCGAAGGGCAGCAGGCCAACTATGCGAACAATCTTACGGCCTTCATTGCGGACATCCGAAGCCATTACGGTGCCAACCTTCCATTCTTCATTGGCGAGATTCGACAGAACGGCCCGGCTTATATGACTGTTGTCAATGCGCAGGCCGCCATTGCTGCCGCGGATCCTTTTGCACGCTTCGTCCCTGCTACCGACCTGAGCTTCTATGACTTATTCCATTTTGATGCGGCAGGAATGATTACCTTGGGTGAGCGATTCGCGACCGCATTTTTGGATCTCGTATCCAATGACCCAGGAAGTGATGTGACGATCGCCCCCGCGTTTTTGGATCTCGTATCCAATGACCCAGGAAGTGATGTGACGATCGCCCCCGCGTTTTCCGGGTCCTTTACGGCAGTCAGTAGTGCCTCGGATTCGGCCTACGAAGGTGACCAGAGTGGATCGGATCTGATTAATGGGCTCACCGCGACAGTGGCAAGTGTAGGATGGACCGACGGCGGCGGTGCAACGCTGCCCGAACTGAACGACGGCATTCATGGAGCCTTTCCTGGAGGTAACGCCGAAGGCACTTGGTCGAATGAAGGTGCCATTGCTGAATACGACTTGGGCGCAAATGCAGCAGGTTATGACATCACCTCGATCCAATCGATCGCATCCTGGGCTGACTCGGGGTTCGGCAATCAGGTATGGACGGTGGAGGTGAAGCCGGTCGGTGGCAGCTACGTCCTTCTCGCGACGGTTGATTATACACCGCTCAATAACGCCGCGGGCGCAACCAAGGTCAATCTGACGGGTTTGGATGCCACGGGGATCGAATCTATCCGCTTCACGGCGGGTTCCACTGATGGCAAGTCCGTTGGAAACGATTTTGTCTTCCGCGAGATTGACGTTGAAGGCACCGTCACTCCTGTCCCACCCGCTGCGACGATCGAGTCCGGTTTTTCCGGATCCTTTACTGCTGTCAGTGATCCTTCGGACTCGGCCTACGAGGGCGACCAAAGTGGATCGGATTTGCTCAATGGGCTCACCGCGACGGTTGCAACGGGCTGGAACCTCACCAACGGCTCAACGGTGGCCGAATTGAACGACGGCATTCATGGAGGCTTTCCCGGAGGGGACGCCGAGGGGACATGGTCGGATGAAGGTGCCATTGCTGAATACAACTTAGGCCCCAATGCAGCTGGTTATGACATCACCTCGATTCAATCGATTGCTTCCTGGGCGGATTCGGGATTTGGCAATCAGGTGTGGACGGTGGAGGTGAAGCCAGTGGGGGGCAGCTACACCCTTCTCGCAACGGTTGATTATACCCCGCTCAATAACGCCGCGGGCGCAACGAAGGTCAATCTGACCGGCCTGGATGCCACGGGGATCGAATCTATCCGGTTCACCGCAGGTTCCACTGCGGGTAACTCCGCTGGAAATGATTTCGTCATCCGCGAGATTGACGTGGAAGGTGCTGCGACTCCTACCCCCTCCGATGTGACGATTGAGTCCGGTTTTTCCGGATCCTTTACTGCAGTCAGTGATCTTTCGGATTCGGCCTATGAGGGTGACCAGAGCGCATCGGATCTCATCCATGAGCTCACAGCGACTGTCGCAACTGGCTGGAACCTAACCAACGGCTCAACGGTGGTCGAACTGAATGACGGCATTCATGGAGGCTTTCCCGGAGGGGACGCCGAGGGGACATGGTCGGATGAAGGTGCCATTGCTGAATACAACTTAGGCCCCAATGCAGCAGGGTATGACATCACTTCGATTCAATCGATTGCTTCCTGGGCGGATTCAGGGTTCGGCAATCAGGTATGGACCGTTGAGGTGAAAACAGTGGGTGGCAGCTACGTCCTTCTCGCAACGGTTGATTTTACCCCGTTCAATAATGCCGCGGGCGCAACGAAGGTCAATCTGACCGGCCTGGATGCCACAGGGATCGAATCTATCCGCTTCACCGCAGGTTCCACTGCGGGTAACTCCGCTGGAAATGATTTCGTCATCCGCGAGATTGACGTTGAAGGCACCGCGACTCCCAACGCAGCAGTGACGATCGACGCAGGTTTTTCAGGGTCCTTTACGGCAGTCAGTGATCCTTCGGATTCGGCCTATGAGGGTGACCAGAGTGCATCGGATTTGCTCAATGGGCTCACTGCGACCGTCGCAAGTGTAGGATGGACCTCCGGCGGTGGTGCAACGCTGACTGAGCTGAACGACGGCATTCATGGAGCGTTTCCTGGAGGGGACGCTGAAGGCACTTGGTCGAATGAAGGTGCCATTGCTGAATACGACTTGGGCGCAAATGCAGCAGGTTATGACATTACCTCGATCCAATCGATCGCATCCTGGGCTGACTCGGGGTTCGGCAATCAGGTGTGGACGGTGGAGGTGAAGCCGGTGGGTGGCAGCTACGCCGTTCTCGCAACGGTGGATTTTACTCCGTTCAATAATACAGGGGGCGCAACGAAGGTCAATCTGACCGGCTTGGATGCTACAGGTATCGAATCCATCCGGTTCACGGCGGGTTCCACTGCTGGTAACTCCGTTGGAAACGATTTCGTCATCCGCGAAATTGACGTGGAAGGCGCCGCGACTCCTGAGCCGCTCCGTATCATGTGCCTCGGTGACTCGCTCACGGTCGGCTACACCGACAACCCGAACTGGACGCACCCCTTTAAGTTCGGCTATCGCAGTGGACTCTACACCCGCCTCACGAACGCCGAGTATAACTTCCAGTTTGTCGGTGCCTCGACCGAGCCCTGGGACGGCAGCTCCGGTGACCCGACCAACGGCGGCACCTACACGCCCGCGTTTGATCTACGCGACTTCGGTCAGGACGGCCACCGAGGATATGGTGGTCAGGCTATCTGGGACAATGTTGACGGATTCATCGCTGCCGACAACCCGGACGTGATCTTGCTCTTGATCGGCATCAACGGCTTAGGTAGCGGTAGTCAGACAGCATTGAACAATCTGGTGGACAGTATTGTGACAACTGCTCCGGATGTGCACTTGATTGTAGCGCAAACCTCGCCGCTCGTCAGCTTCGACCAGACACTATACGATTACAACGTCTACATCCGCGACACCCTCGTGCCGACTTACGCTGGTAATGGCCACAAGGTAAGCACCGTCGACCTCTATACACCCTTCCTCGTTGATCCGAATAATTACGCCTCCGCCATCAAGCCCGGTGTGCTGTCCAACAACATCAACCACCCAGACAACACGCACTACGAGCTGATGGCACAGGAATGGTTTGAGGGGATCCAGGCGCTTGATTTCGACTCTGATAATTTTGATTCCTGGATATCTGATCCCGCCTTCGGTCTCGCTGTTGCCGACCAAGACTTCGCCGATGATTCTGACGGTGACCAGCTCGGTAACGGGATCGAAGCATGGTTCGGCACCCATCCGGGGCAGTTCAACACAGGGCTGACTAGCATTGCCACCGATGGGACCACCACCACCTTCACTCATCCACAGAACGCCACCTTGCCGGGCGATCTGACTGGCTACTACGAGTGGTCGCCCAATCTGGTCGACTGGTATCTCAGCGGCAATGGCCCAGATGGGGGAAGTACCGTCACTTTTTCCACCAACACCATCGGCACCACCACCACGGTGACCGCCACGGCCAGTGAGGGGCTTGATAGAATCTTCCTACGCGCCGGGGTCAGCCAGAATTGAGCCAGGCATTTTCTTTCTGGCCCGCCATCCTTTCTGGCCCGCCATCACTAGGCAGTGATGGCGGGCCAAGTCGTCCGGCGAAAAGAGGGCAGGGGCTCGCTACGTATTTACGTATATTGCGCGATTCGAGATTTTATCGTATGATGCGATCTGTCCTTCTTATAAAAACCCCCAATGAAAATGAGTGATACAACAAATTTAACGATGGGCCTCGCTGCAATTGCTGGCCTTGCCTTCACCGCCATCTCCGCCCACGCGGCGGTGACGATCGACCCCGCGTTTTCGGGGTCCTTTACGGAAGTCAGTAGTGCCACAGACCAGGCCTACGACGGCGACCAGAGCGCATCGGATCTCATCCATGAGCTCACCGCGACTGTCGCAACTGGCTGGAACCTCACCAACGGCTCAACGGTGCCCGAACTGAACGACGGCATTCATGGCGTTAGTTTCGCGGCCGCAGGCAATAGCGCCGAAGGCACTTGGTCGGATGAAGGTGCCATTGCTGAATACGACTTGGGCGCAAATGTAGCAGGTTATGACATTACCTCGATCCAAGCGATCGCGTCCTGGACTGACTCGGGGTTCGGGAATCAGGTATGGACGGTGGAGGTGAAGCCGGTGGGTGGCAGCTACGCTCTTCTTGCAACGGTTGATTTTACACCGTTCAATAATACTGGGGGTGCAACGAAGGTCAATCTGACCGGCTTGGATGCTACAGGTATCGAATCCATCAAGTTCACGACGGGTTCCACTGATGGCAACTCCAATGGAAACGATTTCGTCTTCCGCGAGATTGACGTTGTAGGCGCCGCGAATGGCCCCGATGTCGTCGCTCCAATGATCAATAACCTGAGCCCCGCGGATGAGGCGGGCAATGCCCCAGTGGGCAACAATCTGGTGGTGACCTTCGACGAGGACATCACTATAGGCACAGGCAACATCACGATCAAGAATCTCGACGCGCCCTCCGAAACGGCAATCCCCGTCGGTGACGCCCAGATCTCAATCTCCGGTGCGGTCTTGACGATCAATCCTAGCTCGAATCTCGATCCTGGCACCAACTACGCCGTCCAAATCGCTGCCACCGCCATCACGGACGCCACCGGCAACCCTTTTCTCGGTATCCTTGACGACACCACATGGAACTTCACCACCAACGCAGCGGTGACGATTGACGCCGGTTTTTCAGGGTCCTTTACGGCAGTTAGTAGTGCCACAGAGTCGGCCTACGAGGGCGACCAGAGCGCATCGGATCTCCTCCACGGGCTCACCGCGACTGTCGCAACTGACTGGACGATCTCCAACGGCGCATCACCCTCGGAACTGAACGACGGCATTCATGGAGGCTTTCCCGGAGGGGACGCCGAAGGCACTTGGTCGAATGAAGGTGCCATTGCTGAATACTATTTGGGCGCAGATGTACTCGGCTATGACATTACCTCGATCCAAGCGATCGCGTCCTGGGCTGACTCGGGCTTCGGGAATCAGGTGTGGACGGTAGAGGTGAAGCCGGTGGGGGGAAGCTATACCCTTCTCGCAACAGTTGATTTTACACCGTTTAATCATACTGGGGGCGCAACGAAGGTCAATCTGACTGGCTTGGATGCCACCGGTATCGAATTCATCAGGTTCACGGCGGCTTCCACTGGCGGTAACTCCGCAGGAGACGATTTTGTCTTCCGCGAGATCGACGTTGTAGGCGCCGCGACTCCCGCGGTGACGATCGACGCCGCGTTTTCAGGGTCCTTTACGGCAGTCAGTAGTGCCACAGACCAGGCCTACGATGGCGACCAGAGCGCATCGGATCTCCTCCACGGGCTCACCGCGACTGTAGCAACTGGCTGGACGATCTCCAACGGCGCATCACCGTCGGAACTGAACGACGGCATTCATGGAAGCTTTCCCGAAGGGGACGCCGAAGGCACTTGGTCGAATGAAGGTGCCATTGCTGAATACGACTTGGGCGCAAATGCAGCAGGTTATGACATTACCTCGATCCAAGCAATCGCGTCCTGGAGTGACTCGGGGTTCGGGAATCAGGTGTGGACGGTGGAGGTGAAGCCGGTGGGTGGCAGCTACGCCCTTCTCGCAACGGTTGATTTTGCACCGTTCAATAATGCTGGGGGCGCCACGAAGGTCAATCTGACCGGCTTGGATGCCACAGGGATCGAATCCATCCGATTCACGGCGGGTTCCACTGGCGGTAACTCCGCAGGAGACGATTTTGTCTTCCGCGAGATTGACGTTGTAGGTGAGTTGAGCTCTGACAATTTTGATTCTTGGATCTCGGATCCCGCCTTCGGTCTCGCTGTCGACGATCAGGACTTCGCCGATGATCCTGACGGTGACCAGCTTGGTAACGGACTCGAGGCATGGTTCGGTTCCCACCCAGGGCAGTTCAACGCAGGGCTGGCTAACATTTCCACCGCTGGGAACATCACCACCTTCACTCACCCACAGAACGCCACGGTGCCGGATGATCTAACTGGCTACTACGAGTGGTCGCCCAATCTGGTCGACTGGTATCTCAGCGGCAATGGCCCGGATGGGGGAATTACCGTCACTTTTTCCACCAACACCATCGGCACCACCACCACGGTGACCGCCACGGCCAGTGAGGCGCTTGATAGAATCTTCCTGCGCGCTGGGGTCAGCCAGAATTAAGCTAGGCACTGCGACTTCTTTGGTGATACTATTTTACGATTTCATGTAGAGACTTTCATTATTTAATTATGAAACATACGAAACAACCTAACCCGCGCCGACAAAATGATTTTTTTGGGAGCGCCCTTAAGATGAGTCAGGTGCTGGTGCTTAGCTTCCTGTGTTTCACCACAAGCATCTTCGCTGGAGAATCCACCATACAGACCATTCTACTTTGGCCGGAAACTCCACCAGGCGCGAAGGCTGGGGATGCGGAGTTGTCATCCGCCACCGCAACTGCGATCCAAAACGGTTCATATCAAGTTCCCAATGGCAATCGTCACAATACTCGCGTGCCGTCAATCGATGTCTATCTGCCGCACGAAGAGGACGCAAGTGGTGTCGCAATGGTGATCTTCTGCGGTGGCGGTTATGGTGCTGTTTGCATCGGAGTCGAGGGGATGCCGATGCAGCAGTTTTTGAACGACAAGGGAATCGCTGTTTTTATGGTCAGCTATCGTTGTAGTCCTTTCAATCATCCGATTCCTTTGTGGGATGCGCAACGCGCACTACGTATTGTCCGTAGTCGGGCCAAAGAGTTTGGTGTGGATCCCACTAAAATCGGTGCAATGGGATTCTCTGCCGGAGGGCATGAAGTATCCACATTGAGCGTTCATTACGATGAGCCGTTTGGATACCAGCCGATTGATGCGATTGATGCAGTCAGTGCGCGTCCCGACTTTACCTGCCTGATCTACCCATTGATTTCGATGAGAAAAGAGCTCACGCATGCGGGCAGTTCTCTCCATCTACTCGGCGCGGATCCTTCTGAGGCATTGCGCGCCATGCTGTCCAATGATGAGCAGGTGGACCAGCAAACACCGCCGGCATTCCTCGTTCAGGGCACGAATGATCGGGTGGTAAAGCCGGAAAATTCAAAGCGTTACCATGAGGCCTGCAAACAGAATGGAGTGCCCACGAAACTAGTCCTCCTCGAAGGTGGTATGCATGGCCCCGCATTACTTGACGGCCAACCCACAATCCGTAATGCCAAGGATTCGTATGCCGATTCAATGGTCCAATGGATTAACGATCTGCTTGGTCACTGAAAAATTGTATCGTGGCGTCAGCTGTTAAGGTCGCATCCGTCACAAACCCGAAACCGTCTCTCGCCTTGACCATGCGAAAAGCGATTTCCTCTCTATAAAAAACATGAATGGTATTCTTAAATCAACTTTGGTAGGTGTCCTGCTAACAGTCACGAGCTTAGTGACTCACGCAGCAGGAAATTTTCTCACACCACCTGAACTCTGGGATGACTACGACCCGGACAAGGGCGAATTTAAAGAAGAGATCGTCAAGGAAGAGACGAAGGACGGAATCTATTACAAAGAGTCTTACATTAGTGCCTATGTGCTTGATCATGAAATACGCGTCTTCTGTAAATACAGTGTTAAAGAAGGCGCAATGAATGCGCCGGGTCTTTTGGATGTGCATGGTTGGCATGGCGCACCGAGAATTCCCAAAGACTATGTAAACGAGGGTTGGGCGGTGCTGGCTCATGACTATGCGGGTGAGCTTAATAATCAGCACTACACGAAATACCCGGAAGAACTTTCACATGGCAATATGAAGCGGCAGCCAGTATGGACGAAGTATAGAGATGGAACGTCGATAGCCGATCCCAAAGAGGCATCCGATTATATCTGGAGTGCCATTCAGCGCAGGGCTTTAAGTTTTCTGCTTACACAGAAGGAGGTCGATGCGACACGTATCGGAGCCAAGGGGTTTTCCTACGGCGGAACAATTATGTGGAATCTGGGGATGGACTCACGTGTAAAGGCGATTGTTGCCTACTTCGGTATTGGCTGGAATACGTATTATCGTGGTAGTCGTGTCTGGAAATACAACACCCCCTACATAAATCCGGAAAAAACTCAGGGCGAGGCAGTCTTCTTAGCGAGCCTTGCCCCACAGGCGCATTCTCCCTATATCACCGCTGCGACTCTTTGGTTAAACGGTTCAAATGACCATCACGGGGGCCACGAGAGAGGTCCGGACAGTTTTGCAATGTTCAAGCCTGGCATCCCATGGGATTATGCGGTTCAGGCACGAGGTCACCACAATACAGAAAAACTGGGGGATGACTGCAAACTGTGGCTCGAAAAACATGTATTAGATAAAGATATCTTTTGGCCTGAACGTCCACATTCTGAGCTCAAGCTGGGGAGCGATGGTGTCACTGAGATTCATATTACTCCCGCAAGTCCAGAGCGTATCAAAGAACTTCAGGCTTACATATGCCTGAAAACTCCAAACAATATTGAGAGGAACTGGCGCGATGTAGAATCAGTTCGAAAAGGAGATACCTGGATTGCAAAACTTCCAGTCGTAAACGTTAACGACTATGTTTTCTCCTATGCAAATATACGCTATACGAATGATTGTGTTATCTCCTCGGATTTTGAAGCCGCCATTCCAACGGAATTAGGAAATGCGATTGCGACGGAGAAAAAGTCCAATCTGATTCCAGAGGGGGTAGGGCAGTGGAGCCTGGTCGCACCAGCTGAAGGTCCTCAAGGCATTAAAGGGTTTCGCTCAATAAATAATCGTTTGGGTATTTCTACTACACAGTTTTCCGACGCCAAATACAGTGCTCCCCATGGGGCAGAGTTGAGTTTCATGTTCTATTGCACCCAACCTCAGCAGGTCGTTCTAGCTGCCAATAAATGGTTTGCAGTCGATGTTGATATTACTGCTGCCGATACATGGCAGACTAAAACCCTCAAGATCGACGAATTAAAGATTCGGCACGACGGCAGGAGTCTGGGGGACTGGTCAGAGGTCAAAAAAATCGAAATCAAATCTCAGGAGGGTTCGGACCTGAGCAAGGTTGTCTTTGCTAGATTCAAGTGGACCACTCCCGTGTCTAAATAGGCAGAAGCAGATGCCCTGAGCCGTTATTAACTGGCGCATTAAGTCAGTGTGATTATAGTGCGCTCGTTCTATCTGGGCAGTGCATGGAAGCGGAGTGATTCGTGTGTCCGCAAGGTTTCGTCCCTTTTACGTATTTACGTATATTGTGCGATTGGTGTTTTTGTCATACCATAGCGCGCGTCGCAGCCAGTGGGATTCGTTTAGCTGAAGGGCGCAAGGTGGTGCATGAAGTTTATTCTTAAACTGATGACTTCAGGGACCCTTTAAGATCGTGGGATGAAGAATATGAATAACATAGCATTTATAATGGTGATTGTCGGTCTGCTAGGCTCGGTTGCATTCGCAAAAGACAGTTCGGCTGTAGAGGTTGCGGAGGCGTCACTTTACGCGGGATTCGTGACTCCCGCAGATGACTGTCGGCCGCGCACCTGGTGGCACTGGATGGATGATAACGTGACTCAATATGGTATCACCAAAGACCTGGAGGCGATGAAAGAGATCGGCCTGAAAGGCGCACAGATTTTCTATATCGGAGGAAATGCGGCATCGGAAGGGGAACTGTCGATGTTGTCACCCGCTTGGCTGGATGCGGTGGAGCATGCCGCGAAAGAATGCGACCGTTTGGGACTTCGATTGGGTTCAACCAGTGCGGCGGGTGTTTCGGGGTCTGGTGGCCCATGGATCAGCCCGGAGCTGTCTATGCAGGAGCTGGCATGGCGCGATGTAATGGTTAAAGGGCCGCTGAAAGGGGAGATCAAATTGCCGAAGCCGCGCGAAACATTGGGCTATTATCAGGACATCGCTGTGTTAGCGTTTCCGGCGATCGCGGGAGATGCAACCCCTGTTTCCGCGCTCCGCCCGAAAGTTTCTTCTAATCTTAAAGATGTCGATTGGGCAGCAGCGATTGATGGAGATCCGGAAACGTTCATTGAACTGCCACCGACAACTCCTTCCGGACATGGTCCTATTCATGTTAGCTTTGAGTTTGAGAATCCGGTGAAACTCAGCTCTTTGGTCATACAGTTATTTGAGCAATGCAGCAATCGCAGCGTGAAGCTTTCCATTAGTGAGGATGGTCAGACATGGCGCCCGATTGCCTCCGCCTCTTGCCGCCGCGGTCATGTGCCAGCGGGGCGTGAAGAGCTGATCGAAGGCTTTCGCTCTCGCGAAAGTCGTTTCGCGAAACTCGAATTCACAGGCAGTCATTCGCGCGAAGCGACTAGGCTCTATGAGTTGAATTTCCAGTCGGCACGTTTGCAAAGAATTCACGCCAAAGCGGGGCGTGGCAGTGCGCGTCCGGATCTGTCGAACCCGTCCAAACAAAGTATTCCCCAAGAGGAACAGATTACACTGGATTCGATTATTGATTTGACCGATCAGTTGCAGTCGGACGGAACGCTTGTGTGTGACTTGCCGGTGGGGAGCTGGACGATTTTGCGCATTGGTCATACAGCAAAAGGCAATAAGGTTTCGCCTGCATCCGGGGCTGCTGAGGGCTTGGAGGTGGATAAGCTGAGCGCGGCGGCGATGGAACACAACTTCCACGAAGGTGTGCTGGGGCACTTGACGGATCGGTTTGGGGCGTTGACTGGAGATGCGTTCAATTGTGTGACGGTCGATAGCTGGGAAGCGGGGTGCCAGACGTGGACAAAAGATTTTGCCGAACAATTCCAGCAACTGCGTGGATATTGGAACCGAAAATGGCTGATTACAGTTACCGGCCGGATAGTGGGTGACTTGGATTTGACCGAGCGCTTTTTATGGGATTACCGCCGAACCGTCGCCGACTTGTTGGTTGATCAATATTACGGAACGCTGAAACGGTTGTGTAACGAGCGCGGCATTTTGCTGGAAGGTGAAGCGCCGGGCACCGGTATACCAACCATCGCAGATGGGATTCAGTCGTTGGGTATGATGGATATTCCGCAGGGTGAATTCTGGATTGGCGGCGCACCGCATCCCGACCAGCCGAACTGGGTAGGGGGCAATGATAATACCAAAGAACCTGCTTCAGCCGCTCACGTTTACGGTAAAGAAATCGTATCCTGCGAGGCCTTTACCTCGTTCGGCCATCATGATGGGTGGACCCAGTATCCTTCCAAACTCAAGCCCATCGGCGACCGTCAGTTTTGTAAGGGTATGAATGAGATGGTATTTCATCGCTTTGCGCATCAGCCGGATGACCGTTTCCCCGGCCAGTCGCTGGGCCAGTTTGGGCTGAACTTTGACCGCACGCTGACTTGGTGGAAGCCCGGTCGCGCGTGGGTTGATTACCTGACTCGCAGTCAGTATATGCTACGCCAAGGACGTTTCTTTGCCGATGTCTGTTACTATTACGGCGAAGATTCACCCAACAGTGCCTTTTATTATGTGCCGAAGCAGCTCGATCCTCGCAAGATGATGAAGCCAGTGCTGCCCGAGGGCTATGATTATGACGTGTGCGACTGGACGACCTTCGCCACGATGAGCGTCGAAGACGGGTTCGTTGTGCTGCCCTCTGGCATGCGTTACCGCTATTTGGTGCTGCCGCAAGGGGCGCGTTACACCCCGAAAGCACTGGAGAAAGTTGCGGAGCTGGTTCAGGCCGGCGCCACGGTGATTGGCTCCAAGCCGACTCGCTCCCCGTCGATGAACGATTATCCGCGAGCGGACCTAAAGATTCAGCAGTTGGCTGCTGAGCTTTGGCCGGATGCGGTCGGCCCCGGAGAACGCCGGGTCGGCAAAGGCCGGGTCATCACCGGTAAATCGTTTGAGACGATTTTCAAAGAGGATGCGCTATCGCCCGATTTTCTGGCTGGCTCGGGTTTGGCTGACAGCGAAGTTCGCTATATTCACCGCAAGCTGCCGTCCGGCGAGATGTATTATGTATCGAACCAAAAAGAGCGGCTTGAAGAGCTGACGCTACAGTTCCGCGTGACTGGGCTTGTTCCAGAGGCGTGGGACCCGGTGACGGGCAAAAAGTCGGAGTTGGTCATGTTTCAGGACAACGGAACGTCGACGACTGTGTCTTTACGGATGATGCCGTATGATGCGCAATTTATTATTTTTAAGACATCGGGCGAAGCCAAAGACTGTGTCACGGAGCTAGTGCAGGATGGCAAGCGAGTGCGTAGCTTGACTCAACAGGTCACAGTTGCAACAGAGCTCAGCCCAACAATTCGCACGTGCGCCAATGGCGATGCGGAATTGTGTGTCTGGGAATCGGGCGAATATGCGGTGAGCTTCCAGAACGGCGGCACAACAAAGGTCACGGTTGCCGACTTGCCGACGCCGGCAACGGTGCTGGGCAGTTGGTCGGTTTCTTTCCCTGAAAAGCGTGGCGCACCGGAAGGGGAGGTCGTTTTTGATACGCTGGAATCCTGGACGCAGCGTCCGGAAGAGGGGATCAAATATTTCTCCGGCACGGCAAGCTACCGCAAAGCGATCACACTGGATGCGGCGCGTTTGAAGAAGGGACGTCGTGTGGTTTTGGATCTCGGCGCAGTCAGCCATTTGGCCGAGGTGTTTGTGAATGACCAGCCGCTGGGCGTATTGTGGAATGCGCCGTTTCGGATCGACATCACCGATGCGGCGAAAGCTGGAGCCAACATGGTGGAGGTGCGCGTGACCAATGTTTGGAAAAACCGTCTGATCGGCGACGCTAAACTCCCTGAGGCTGAGCGGACGACGTGGACGGCTTATCCATTTTATAAAAACGAGCCAGACGCACCATTGATGGAGTCGGGGTTGTTGGGGCCAATTCGCCTGTTGAGCGCCGAGCCTATATCAGTTAATGGGTTACGATAATAAATCTATGAAGCGACTTACTACAATAATGATGGCACTGATCATCACCAGTCTCAGCAGCTTAACTGGGAGCACAGTGGATCACTTGCGTTGCGAGTATCTGGTCAATCCGGAGGGCATTGATGTGCTCCATCCCCGTTTGAGTTGGGTCATCCTCGGAAAGAATGAAGGCGGAAGCCTGAAGGCTGAAAGGGGAGTGCGGCAAAGCGCTTACCGGATTCTTGTGGCCTCATCGCCCGACCTGCTTAAACGGAACCAAGGGGACGTTTGGGACAGTGGCGTCGTTCAGAGCGATCAGTCGATTCAGGTGGAATACGCAGGGCAATCGCTCAAATCAAACACTCTCTATTTCTGGAAAGTGTGGATCAAGCAGTCCGACGGTGCCGAAGCTGAAAGTGAAACTGCCAGATGGTCGATGGGGCTGCTGGAGCTTGCTGATTGGAAGGCTGAGTGGATCGGGTTAGACAAAACGCCGGAAAATAAGCCGGAATATCGCGCTGCGCTGGAGGGGAAAAACCCGAAACTGGTGATCTCAAAGGCGATCTATGGTGTGCTGGAAGATCCGGCCAAACAGATGGATTTGAAGGAGATACTGCAGGAATATGTGGATGCCGGAAATCTACTGGTAACGCCAAGCAACGATCTCGCTGGCAGAGATCCGGCATACGGGACGAAAAAAAAGTTACAGCTCGAATATACGGTCGATGAGCGTCGGGTTAAAACCACGATTTTGGAGAACACCGAATGGGATTTGTCGATTGGACGGAAACGGAAACAGTATCTTCCGTCTCCCTATTTGCGCAAGGAGTTTGCGGTTCGTGCGGCGGTGAAACGGGCGGTGGTTTATGCCACCGCGCAGGGTGTTTTGGAGATGCATTTGAACGGAGAGCGCGTCGGCGATGAATACTTCATGCCGGGCTGGACTGATTACCGTAAGCGGATCTATTATCGCGCTTACGATGTAACAAACATGCTGAAGGCTGGGTCGAACGTGATCGGTGCGATTCTTGGCGACGGGTGGTTCCGCGGCAATATCAGCTGCATCGACCAGAATAAGTATGGCACTCGGCTGCGCCTTAAAGCACAGCTACACATCGACTATGCCGATGGGAAATCGGAAGTCATCGGTTCGGATGAAAGTTGGAAGGCGTCCTATGGTCCGATCATTGAGTCGGATATGCAGGCGGGCGAGCTATATGATGCCCGACGTGAAATGCCCGGCTGGAATCGCCCCGACTTTGATGGCAGTCATTGGTCGTCGGTCGTCACTGGTTCGAATCTGAACCCGCCACTAGAGGCGTATCCCGGTGCTCCGGTTCGCTGCACTGAAGAGCTCCCGACACTTGAGCTTACGGAGCCGGTCCCTGGTCACTATGTGTTCGACCTCGGGCAGAATTTTTCAGGCTGGATCCGGTTGAAAGTTAATGGCAATGCGGGCGATAAAGTAGTTATGCAGTTCGCCGAGATGCTGAAGGAGGACGGCACGGTTTATACCGCTAACCTTCGCTCCGCCCGGGCGATGGATACCTACATTCTCAAAGGCGGCGGCGAAGAGGTTTGGGAGCCGAGCTTCACGTTTCATGGATTTCGCTATGTTCAAATTAGCGGGCTTAAAAACAAGCCCGCAGCAGACGCGGTCACTGGAATTGTGGTTCATTCGGATGCCCCGGGGGCGAGCTCGTTCGAGTGCTCCAACCCGATGCTTAATAAGCTCTACAGCAACATTATGTGGGGGCAGCGCTCCAACTATTTGGAAGTGCCAACCGATTGCCCTCAGCGCGATGAGCGGCTCGGTTGGACCGGTGATACGCAGGTGTTCATTCGAACCGGTTGCTATAATCAGGATGTCTCCGCTTTCTTCACTAAGTGGATGATAGATCTAATGGATACGCAGAATGAACATGGACTATTCGGAAATCAGGCTCCGGTCTTCCATGGTCACGGTGCTGCGGCTTGGGCCTGTGCGGGGATCATCTCTCCATGGACTATCTATCATGTATACGGCGATACCAAAGTGATCGCAGATAATTACGATGCGATGGTCCGTTACATGGAGGCCTGCGGTAAAGACGGGCTTGGTGGCAGGAAAGCACATACCTGGGGTGACTGGTTGGCTCCGACTGGCCGCCCACCCACAGCATTAATCTCAACCGCTTACTATGCTTATACCACCAGCCTGATGGCTGAAATGGCGGAGGTGCTCGGTAAGACAGAGGATGCCGCCAAATACAATAAACAGTTCGAAGCGATTCGAGGTTATTTTCAGAAGACCTATGTGAAGCCCGATGGC
>Ga0209405_1000821_pt1 | contig 24199 bp, 21 predicted proteins | sample COGITO_mtgs_1105_6_FD_184803 | JGI IMG/M metagenome (GOLD analysis project Ga0209405, IMG submission 184803) | Pelagic marine microbial communities from North Sea - COGITO_mtgs_110516 (SPAdes) (version 2) | ecosystem: Environmental > Aquatic > Marine > Epipelagic ...
GAGCGGATAGCACTGGCAGGTCAGCACGAACCCCGCCTCGACCTCGTAATCCTCAAGCGCGTGGTTGGTCAGCATCTGGAAATCGCCTTGGGTCACTTTGGCCTTGCAGGTGCTGCACACCCCGGCACGGCAGGCATGCGGGGCCTCAAGATCGTGGGACAGGGCCGCTTCGAGCAGGGATTGATCCTTGGACATCTCAAAGCTGTGGGTGGTGCCATCCAATGTGACCTGTGCGCTGGTTCCGGGGGCATTCGCGGCCTTGGCGCGGGCGGACTTCTGGGCCAACAACCCTTCCTGGCTGGCACCGAAGAGTTCGAATTTGATCTGATCCTTGCGCAGGCCATGCGCCTTGAGTGCGTCGGCGATGGCCATCATCATCGGCTCCGGCCCGCAGATGAACGCGATGTCGATCTGGCCGATGTCGATCCATGTCTTGAACAGGGCGGCGCATTTTTCCTGATCGATGCGACCAGAAAACAGATCGATGTCCTGGCCGGATTCAAGGATATGCACGATGGTCAGCCGTTCCATGAACCGGTTTTTCAAATCCTCGAGCTCCTCGCGGAACATGATCGTGTGCACGGCGCGGTTGGCATAGACGAGGGTAAAGGTGCTGCCGGGTTCACGCGACAAGGCAGAGCGTGCCAGCGACAGGACGGGCGTAATCCCCGACCCACCCGCAAAGCCCAGATAGGATGTGGCCGCACCGGGCGCGACATCGGCATAGAAATTGCCCATCGGTGGCATGGCGTCCAGCGTGTCACCGACCTTTAGGTCTGTGTTGGCAAAGGTGGAAAAGGCCCCGCCATCGACCCGTTTGATCCCGACCTGCAACACCCCATCGTCAATCCCTGAACAGATCGAATAGTTGCGGCGCAGTTCGGTGCCCTCAAACATCTTGCGAAAGGTCAGGTACTGCCCTTGGGTGAACCGGAACGCATCCGGGTCGTCGGGTTTCAGCGTCAGCACCACGGCGTCGCGTGTGGTGTGGTGGATATGGGTGACGGTAAGCGGGTAAAACTGGGTCATATGCATTTGAAGTAGTCAAAGGGTTCCAGGCAGTCGGTGCAGCGCCATTGCGCCTTGCAGGGGGTCGATCCGAATTGGCTGATCTTTTCCACATGCGGTGATTTGCACAGGGGGCAGCAGGCTGGCCCGCCTGCGGGCTGTGGTGGCGCGATGCCGTATGCCTCTAGTTTGGTGCGGCCAGCGTCTGACATCCAATCGGTGGTCCAGGGTGGCGCAATTTGCCTTTTTAGAGACAGGTTTTCGATGCCATGGCCGCGCAAGGCCGACTCGACTTCGAAGGTGATGATCGAGGTTGCGGGGCAGCCGGAATAGGTCGGCGTGATCGTCACCTCAAGTGTATCGCCCTGCCATTCGACGCCGCGGATGACCCCCAGATCGACCAGTGAAATCGCAGGTATTTCAGGGTCTGGCACCTGATCCAACCATGCCCAGACATCGTCGATGGTGGCCCGAGTGTTTACCATTTTGCGTCCGGATAGCTGCGCGGCAGCACCTGCATCGTCGCCAGCATATGCCCCAGATGTTCGGAATGGCGGACACCGGTTTTGCCGCCTTGATGCGCGAAATCGGATGCGGGGCGGGTCAATGTCGCCTCGGCCAGTGTTGCCATCACATGTGCGTCAAAGGCTGGGCGCAGGGCGGCCATGTCCGTCAGATCATCGCCGTCCGTGGTGAACATTTCGCCAACATAGGGCCACAAACGATCCAGCGCGCATTGCATGCGCGCATGGCTGTCCTCTGTTCCGTCCCCCAGCGCGATCACCGTGTCAGTGGAGCGTTCGAGGTGATATGTCACCTCTTTGATCGACTTTTGCGCGATGGCGCTGATCTCGGGATCTGTGTGTGCGCTCAGCGCGCTCAGCACCTCAAGGTGCCATGTGTCGAACAGGAACTGGCGCATCATTGTCACAGCGAAATCGCGGTTGGGCTGTTCGACCAGCAGCAGATTGCGAAAATCCCATGCGTCGCGGTGATAGGCCAGCGTGTCTGCGCTGCGCCCCGCACCCTCGCGGCCCCCGGCAAGGCCAAGCCACAGTTGCGTCTGCCCGATCAGGTCAAGCGCGATGTTCGTCAGCGCAATGTCTTCTTCGAGGGCGGGGGCGTGGCCGCACCATTCCGACAGGCGCTGGCCCAGAACCAATGCGTTGTCACCCAGACGGATCAGGCCCGGAACGCTCACATCGCCCCCACATCGTCAGGAATGTCGAAAAAGGTGGGGTGGCGGTACACTTTGTCATCCGCCGGATCAAACAACGCGCCCTTGTCATCGGGGGCGGTGGCCGTGATCTGTGCGGCGGGGACAACCCAGATGCTGACGCCTTCCTTGCGGCGGGTATAGACGTCGCGTGCGTTCTGGATCGCGTGTTCCGCGTCAGAGGCGTGCAAGCTGCCAACATGGCGATGGCTTAGCCCGTGTTGACCGCGAATAAAAACTTCCCAAAGGGGCCATTCGTTGCTCATGTCCGTTACTCCGCCGCTGTGGCGCAGCGCCGCCATGCTGTTGCATCAACTGCATCCCACCCAAAGGCTGCGTCGGTCGATCCATGGGTGCGCAGGTGGTGCAGGCGATCCATCGCCTCGTGCAGGTCCGGGATATGATCGTCCGCGACGGGCCACATCACGAAATGCGCCACCTTCATCGGATCAAACCAGTTGGGCCCCTTTTCATAGAACCGGGCGTGCAGCGTGTTGAACACATAATGCCCAAGGGTGGCGACATTGTCCCAGACGGACAGGTTCGAAATCATTTCGGCATCGCCGGGCACAGAGATATCTGTGGCATTGCCCGAGTCCGATTTCATGCGCCAGACAAAGCCGGGGCTGCGTTCGGCAAGGGCGTTCATGCGATCAAGGTTGTCCATGAATTCGGCCATGCGCGGATCGTCCGTGGGATAGCGCGCATAGCCAACGTTGAGTTGTGCCAGTTTCATTCTGCTGCCACCTTTGCTGTTTGCTTTTTCGCGGCGTGGGCCATGCGGGCCTCGCGGACCCATGCGCCGTCATCCCATGCCTTTTGGCGGGCTTCGATCCGTTCGGTGCTGCAGGGGCCATTGCCCTTGAGGACATCAAAGAATTCGGACCAGTCGGGGCCGGTGAAATCATATCCGCCCTTGGCCTCGTTCCATGTCAGGTCGGGGTCGGGAACAGTGAGGCCAAGATATTCGGCCTGCGGTACGGTTTGATCGACGAACTTTTGGCGCAATTCGTCATTGCCGTTCATCTTGATTTTCCAGCGCATCGACTGTTCGGAATGAACCGAGTCCGCGTCTGACGGGCCGAACATCATCAGCGACGGATACCAGAGCCTATCAAGGGCATCTTGCGCCATCCGGCGTTGTGCTGCCGTGCCATTTGCCATCTTCATCATGATGTCAAATCCCTGGCGCTGGTGAAACGATTCCTCTTTGCAGATGCGCACCATCGCGCGCGCATAGGGCCCAAAGCTGGTGCGTTGCAGCGGCACCTGATTCATGATCGCGGCCCCATCGACCAACCAGCCGACAGCGCCCATATCGGCCCAGGTCAGGGTCGGATAGGCAAAGATGGACGAATATTTCATGCGCCCGTCCAGCAGCATTTCCGTCAGTTCATCCCGGCTGACGCCCAGCGTTTCAGCGGCGCAGTATAGATACAGGCCATGACCCGCCTCGTCCTGCACCTTGGCCAGCAGGATCGCCTTGCGTTCAAGGCTGGGCGCGCGCGTGATCCAGTTGCCTTCGGGCAGCTGGCCGACAATTTCGCTGTGCGCGTGTTGACCGATTTGCCTGATCAGGGTCTTGCGATAGCCTGCGGGCATCCAGTCTTTCGGCTCTATCTTGTCACCAGCATCGATGCGGGCCTGAAAGGCGACCAGCTTTTCGGGATCGTCCTGCGTGGCCTCGGATGTGATCATCTGTGCGTACATGGTTCGGACCCTTTCGAGTAGCGTTGCTGTTGTTACGCGCGCTCAAGTATCAGCGCGACACCTTGGCCGACGCCGACACACATGGTGCACAGCGCATAGCGGCCAGAGGTTCGTTTGAGTTGGTAGGCGGCGGTCATGACCAGCCGTGCGCCCGACATGCCCAGCGGGTGGCCCAGCGCGATCGCCCCGCCCATGCTGTTCACCCGCGGATCGTCGTCATCCACGCCAAGGTCGCGCAGGGTGGCGAGCCCTTGGGCGGCGAACGCCTCGTTCAGTTCGATCACGTCCATCTGGTCGATGGTCAGCCCGACACGCGCCAGCACCTTTTGACAGGCGGGCACCGGGCCGATGCCCATGACGCGGGGTGCGACGCCTGCTGCCGCCATGCCCACGATCCGCGCCATTGGGGTCAGCCCGTGCTGTTGCGCGGCAGCGCCCGATGCGATCAGCAGGGCCGCCGCACCGTCGTTCACGCCAGATGCGTTGCCCGCCGTTACAGACCTGTCCGTCCCGTTGATGCCCCGCAATTTCGACAGCGCATTGGTGTCTGTGCCGGGGCGCGGGTGTTCATCCGTATCCACGACAATCGCATCCCCCCGGCGCTGCGGTATCGTGACGGGCGCGATTTCATCTGCAAAGGCACCGGCGGCATGGGCGGCTGCCCAGCGGGCCTGTGACCTTGCGGCAAAGGCGTCTTGATCTGCGCGGCTGACGTGCCAATCGTCTGCCACGTTGTCCGCGGTTTCCGGCATGGAATCTGTACCATAGGCACCTTGCATCGCTGGATTAATGAAACGCCAGCCGATGGTGGTGTCGTGGATGTCTGCGGTGCGGCTGAACGGTGTTTGCGCCTTGGCCATCACAAAGGGTGCGCGCGTCATCGATTCAACGCCGCCCGCGATGACCATATCCTGATCGCCCGCCTTGATCGCGCGCGCGGCGATGCCGACGGCGTCCATACCCGACGCGCACAACCGATTGACGGTGATACCGGGCACATCGACGGGCAAACCGGCAAGCAGGGCGGCCATGCGGGCGACATTGCGATTGTCCTCGCCTGCCTGATTGGCGCAGCCCATGACCACGTCATCAATCGCAGCCCAGTCAAGGTTTGGGTGGCGGGCCATCAACGCCTTGATCGGTGCGGCGGCCAGATCGTCAGCGCGCACAGCAGCGAGCGCCCCGCCATAGCGACCAATCGGCGTGCGCTGTGCGTCGCAGATAAATGCGTCCATTATATTCTCCCTATACCAAGTATATTCGGGAGTGCGCGCCGTCGCAAATGAAATGTTACACACGCGCGGCTTTGTGTGAGTATTTGTAACGGATCGGGCCTGTGGGCTGTTTGGGCATTCTGCTAGACCCCGTAATAGTCCCGATACCATGCCACGAATTGTGCCACGCCATCCTGCACTGAGGTTTGCGGCGCATAATCCGTCAGCTGGTTCAGCAATGCGCCATCTGCCCATGTCGCGGGCACGTCGCCCGGCTGCATGTCCATAAAGTTCTTTTTGGCCTCTTGACCCAACGCGGCTTCGATTGCGGCGATAAAGTCCATAAGCGGGACAGGTGCGGAATTGCCGATATTGACCACGCGATAGGGGGCAACGGGTGACAGGCTGTCGCCTGGCGCGATTTCGTCGGCTGAGGCAACGCGCTGCGGTACCGCATCCATCAGACCGCGAATGCCCGCGACCAGATCGTCGATATACGTAAAATCGCGCGACATATTGCCATGATTGTAGATGTCGATTGCGTCCCCATCGAGGATCGCACGGGTGAATTTGAAGTGCGCCATATCGGGGCGCCCCCACGGGCCGTAGACCGTGAAAAACCGGAACATGGTGACCGGCATATCGTAGAGGTGGGCATAGGAATGCGCCATCGCCTCTGTCGCCTTTTTGGTGGCGGCATAAAAGGACATTGGCAGATCCGCCTTGTCCGTCTCTGTATATGGCATTTTGGCATTTGCGCCGTAGACGGAAGAGGTCGATGCAATCAGCAGGTGATCGCAAGGGCAGGCGCGCACCGCCTCGAGCAGGTTGAAGGTTCCGATCAGGTTCGAATCCACATAAGAACGTGGGTTGTCGATCGAGTACCGCACGCCCGCTTGGGCGGCGAGGTGCACGATGACATTCGGTTTTGCCTGCGCCACAAGGTCAGCCAACGCGCCGTCTGTTTCCACCCGTTCATTGATCGCGCGAAAGCCGGGATGCTGGGACAGCATCTGCTGGCGGCGTTCCTTGAGGGTGACGTCGTAGTAGTCGGTCAGCGCATCAAGGCCGATCACCTCGAACCCATCTGCAAGAAGGCGCTTGGCCAAGTGGTATCCGATGAACCCTGCGGCACCTGTGATGAGAACTTTGGGCATTGGTTAGTCCGCCTTTTCTGCGCGCCACGCCGCGCGGCCGATGCTGTCATAGGCCGTGAATCCAGCCTGTTTTGCGTCCTTGCTGGAATACACGTTGCGCAAGTCGGCCATGTGCGGTGTCGCCATGCGGCGCGCGATGCGTTTCAGATCGAGCGCGCGGAATTCATTCCATTCGGTAAGGATGACGACCAAGTCGGCGTTTTGCGCGGCCTTATATGCATCTTCTGACCATTGTACGCCGGGCAACAACGCCTCGCCCTCGTGCCGACCTTGGGGGTCGGTTACACGCACTTTGGCACCTGCACCGATCAACGCCGGGACGATTGTCAGCGATGGTGCGTCGCGCATATCGTCAGTGTTGGGTTTGAATGTGACACCCAAAATGGCCACTGTCTTGCCTGCAAGCTGCCCGTCGCAAAGGTCGAAAACCTTGTCGATCATGCGCCGTTTGGTTTCTTCGTTCACCTTTATGACGGTTTCGGTGATCTGCATAGGAACAGCGTGATCTTGCCCGATCCGCGCCAATGCCTTGGTATCTTTGGGGAAACACGAGCCGCCGTAACCGGGACCGGCATGCAGGAATTTATTGCCGATACGCCCATCAAGACCCATGCCCTTGGACACCTGTTTGATATCGGCACCGGTGCGTTCGCACAGGGCGGCGATTTCGTTGATGAACGTAATCTTGGTCGCCAAAAACGCGTTGGCGGCGTATTTGATCATTTCCGCACTTTCGAGATCGGTGGTCACGATTGGGAAATCGCGCAAGAACAGTGGGCGGTATATTTCCGACATGACATCGGCGGCGCGGTCGCTTTGCACACCGACGACGACGCGGTCCGGTTTCATGAAGTCGTCGATGGCCGCACCCTCGCGCAGGAATTCAGGATTGCTGGCAACGTCGAAATCAAGATCGGGGTTCGCTTTGCGAACGACTTGTTTGACTTGGCGGTTGGTGCCCACGGGGACTGTCGATTTGGTGACGATCACCACATAGTCGCTGGCGAGCTTTGCAATTTCTTCGGCGGCCGCCATGACATATGTCAGGTCCGCATGCCCGTCGCCGCGCCGCGTCGGGGTGCCAACGGCAATAAAAATTGCTTCGGCTCCGTCAATCGCGCTGGCGAGATCGACGGTAAAGGACAAGCGCCCCGCCTCGACATTTTTTAACATCAAAGCATCAAGGCCGGGTTCGTAAATCGGCACTTCGCCCCGTTCAAGCTTTTCGATCTTTGACGTGTCCTTGTCGACACAGACAACATCGTGGCCGAAGTCCGAAAAACAAACACCTGACACCAAACCGACATAGCCGGTTCCAATAACTGCAATTTTCATGGCCTTGCTCCGTCGTGGTCCTGTTCGGGCTCTGTTTTGAACAGAAGCCATCACGGCGCAAGCTTGGATTGCATCGCAGGGCGCGTGGGCGCGTGAGTGTGCCCGTTATCACACCAGTTTGAACACGACAGCAAACCAGAGTGTCAGAGTGCCGCCAAATGTTTGCCGGTACAGCCCAAGCCGCCTGAACTGAGCCAATCTGTGTACCAAGGGCAGTGTAGGAAGATTGGCAAATCGTTCCAAAGTGGCGCGATGTTTTGGGTGCAACGCCGTCGCCGTGGCGCGTAATGCGGTCACGTTCGTCACATTCCACGTTCTGAAATCCCCGCGAAGCAACTGAATCATGCGCCGCCACCGTGCGCGTGCTGTATCATTTACGCCGATCTGATTTTGCGCGTGCTGACGGTAGAGTAAACTGGGCGCATCATCATGGATCACGCGCCCACCCGATCCCGAAATTAATTGGTACATCCACCAATCGTGCACCACCACGTCATCAACCAAAACCACTGCGGACAGCACCAGATCGACGGCTGCAGGATTAAGGACAATCGTGTTTCCAGCAGCGATATTCTGAACCAACGCGTTGCGGAAATCCGGGGCGCGCGGACGAGGTGGTGACAGACGAGGTGCGGACAAATTGTGGTCAGTCACCCAAGTCCGGCTGCAATATAGCGTCGGGACAGTTGGGTCGCCGGACTTCAACGCTGCAATGGCGCGTTCCAGTTTATCCGGCAACCATACATCGTCTTGATCAGCAAAGGCGATCCACCTTGGAGTGGCGTCACTGACCGAAAGGTGCCGTAGCATGTATAAAAAATTCGCGGCCGCACCCCGCTTTGGGCCATTGATGATGTCCACGTCCGAAGTCGCCTCGTCGCGAAACTCGTTCAAAAGCTTGCGACTTCGATCATGGGATCCGTCGTCACTGGCCACCATATGCCACGGCCTATGAGTTTGCGCCTTAAAACTGTCCAGTTGGGCAGGCAAAGTGCCCGCTCCGTTGAACACGGCCATCAGGATATGGACGAGGTCATCTTTCACTTTATTGGTGCCCGCCAAGAACATCGTTCGCAATCTGGTGGAATGCGGTCGCTTGGGCTGCGTAGCCGTTTACCGCGATTTGGGACCGATAATTTGGATGCTGCGCCAGCGTATCAACAAGCTGGTCCCGTAATTGAGTGGCTGGTGCGCCAATCGGGATCAGGTCGGCAGCAGATGCCGCCACATGTTCTACTGTTCCTCCGCTGTTTGTCTGGATCACTTTAATTCCGCGCGCCAACGCCTCGCGGATGGCGAGGCCAAAGGTTTCCTTCCATTGGGACATGAACAAGAGCACATCAATTTGTGTGTAAAACTGATCCATATCCTGCTGATTAAACCGCGGATGAATGCGCCATTCGCCAGGCAGGTTTTTGAATTTTTCCGGTGTCCACCACGATCCGTCTTGGCTGCCGTCCACCAGAACAACCCGGAAATCATCTTGTTTCAGCATGCCAAAGGCAGATTTTATCGTTGGCCAACCCTTGATTTGCGAGGGGCCGCCGACAAACCCAAAGGTAAGTGTCGGGTCGCTGTTGCGCCGGGCCGTCTGCGCCGCGCCAAAGTCAGGGTCAGGCAGGCGCACACCGTTTTCCAAAACCACGCCGCGTCCGGGCGCAAACCCAGATGCTTTGCTTAGATCGTATGCAAATTGGCTTGGGTACGTGACGGCGTCGGCCAACGCACCCATCATGTTTAAGTGGTCATGCCGGGCGCGGGCCGCAGCCAAATCCGCAACACATCCCCGGCAGCTTTCGATCTTGATTGGGGTGTTCTGGCAATATCTGCCGTCTGGGCGGATCATGAACTGACGTTCACACATCCACCAAAAATCATGCACGTTTAGAATCGTTGGAATGCCCCGTGCGTGTGCCGCCTCCAGGATGCCCGTACCCATATCTTGGATGCAGTGCGCATGGACTAAATCGGGGCAAAGCCCATCCATTAATTCACCCAACATCGCGGTGACATACGGATTGTTGTACATGTCATGATAGGTGCGGTTTTGCGGTACGTTGATCACGTAATTCACGATGTTGTTGCATTCCGATTTCACCATCGTATATGTATCAAGCTCGGCTCGGGCACACATTGAAACGGCCGTGATGTGGTAATCGCCCCGCCGGATCAGAGCGTGCGCGAGTTGTTCGGCCACAATGGTCGCACCGCCGTAGCTGAAGGGGGCAAAAAACACATTTGCCAAAAGGATGTGTCGCTTGCTCATCCTGTGACCCAATCGATTAGTTCTGGTGCTATAATTTGAGATGTCTCGTTGCCGGACCATCGCGCTTCTAGGTTCTGGCGCGCAGCCTTGCCGATCAGGGCGGTCTGTTTTGGGTCCGCAGCCAAAGCTGTCAGACAAGTAAACCAGTCCTCAGGTGATCTTGCGATATGGCCAGTGTCACCATCACTAATCATGTGCTCTAGATCGCCGACCGTTCCAACGATTGACGGGACCGAAGCGGCAGATGCGTCGATGACGCGCACCGCGCTTTTGCATTGATTGAATGCGTCATCTGCCAAGGGCATGACGGCACAATCAGCGCGTGCCAGATTGTCCAAGTAGGCATCATAGGTGGAAAAAGGCACCGTATCTGTCCGTGCTGCCACCGGGTCAGAAAGTATGGCGCGGTCAACATGCCCCAATAAAAGCAACCGACGATTGGGTGCGCCCAGGATAAAGCGTTCGACAGGGCTCGCGATTTGGGCGAAATCCACGTCATGCCCCAGAGAACCACTGGCAAACGCCACACGGAAAATACCATCGCGGCCACCACGCGCCTGATGCGCGCGCGCACCACTTACCAGCGTATCTGCATCAGCATAGTTGCGGCGCACATGGATGGGTCGGTCACAGTACAGGCTGGCATGTTTGGCCAGTCCCGGTGTTGAAACCGAAATTATGTCTGCGCCGTTCATCATGGTCAGATACTTCGGCGCTTCGGTCAGAAAATGCGATTTCATCCACGGGTCTAAGGCCGCCATGTTGCCGTATGTCTCATAGGCTGAAATCGAAAACAGGGGATCATCAATGTCGTACAAGATGGGTAACCTGAGCCTGCGCGCCTCGTAGCGCAGCATTTCCGTGAGCGGGTTGGATTGCAGGCGATACTCTGCCAAGTGGGTGGCCTGCGACATCAGTCGAGCAACCCGCGGCAAATCCTGAAAATGCGCAAACTCGCAGGTCACACCCTGAGAGTTCCAAAAACTGGCCAGCTGTTCGACGCGGTATTTTCGGCATTGCGGCAGATTGAGATCACCAACAATTGCGACAAACCGGCGCTTTGATGCAATGGCCGGCATACTGAGATGAAAGGCCTGCCCCTTTGCCAGTTGCTGCCATATGCCTTGGAAATAGTGCGCTTCGTGTTGTGGTGGTGTAGGTGTTTCGCGCAGCACGGTTTGGGCCGAGCCGAGGCGTTGCATGCTAAAGTAGCTTTGCGCTTTTGCGGTGGCGACGCGCCATCCATCGTCTCTTAGGCTTGTGATAAAACGGCGCAGCAACGTCACACGGCACAACTGCTGCAGCACCCGCATGATTTGCACAGTTTGCGCGGTTTGCCCGGCATTCACGATTGAACCCTCGCAGCTTGTGACGGTGGTCTGCTTAAATTGGCTGTGTGGTGTGCAAGAGCCGTTTCAATATCGCTGTAAAGGGTGACTTTTCCGTTTTCCAAGACAGCACCCATGTCGCAGATCCTGCGCACCATGAACTCTGAATGGGAAACGACGATTGCGCCCGCCTTGGCCCGTCGTTCGTCAAATACACGCACGCTTTTGTCACGAAATGCGCCATCGCCGACCGATGTGACTTCATCCACCAAATAGGTGTCAAAGGGGATGCCCATCGACACACCAAACGACAGGCGCGACCGCATTCCCGAAGAATAAGTGCGCAAGGGCATTCGGAAATGAGCGCCCAGTTCGGCAAACTCTTCGACAAATGCCACCAATTCATCGGTGTCCACACCATAAAGCCGTGCAACAAAGCGTGTGTTTTGCAAACCTGTCATGTCTGGATGAAACGATCCGGCAAAGCCGACCGGATAGGAAATTGTTCCAACGGGGACAACGCGCCCGGACGTAGGGCGCGTTGTCCCGGCAATCAAATTTAGCAGCGTACTTTTGCCCGCGCCGTTGCGCCCCAACAGAGCCACGCTCGCGCCCGTGGGAAATGTGGCGCATAGGTCATCAATGATAACCTTTCGGGCACCTTTGATGTGGAAAACTTTGGTCAACCGGTCCAACTGGATCATCATTTCCTCCGATTAGCCGCGATCGCGCAGGCTGTAGTAAACCAAGCTGAGAATTGCCCAGGCCAAGCAGCTGAAGAGGGCCACCAGCAAAACGATCTTCAATCGTTCAGGATATTCCGCTCTTTCGGCCAATGTGGGGCGAACGTGGGGGGCCAAGTACCTGCTCTGTCGCCGGGCCTCGGCGAGGGCAGCGTCAAAACTTGCCAGCGCACTTTTATAAGCAACTTCAGCAAATTCGCGATCCACGATCAGCCCTTCGTATTCGCCTACAAGATCGGCAAAGACAGCCCCGTCTTGAGTACCTGCGCCCAACCCCAGCTTGCGGCGCTCGGCGTCTATTCGTTTTTGGATCACATCGATGCGCCGAGTGACTTGTGCGATGCGTGGATCGCCTGACCGCGTCGTGTCCTGCAAGAGATCAAAGTCGATCAACGCTTCTGCCAGTTGGCGTTGCAGCGTCACAAGGACGCCCATTTGGTTTTGGGTATCGATACTGGGGTCCACGATTTGCGTGCGATTTCGAAATCGGGTCAACGCCTGCCGTGCCTCTTTCAGCCGGTCTGATGTGACGGCCAAATCGTCTTGCGCATGGCGGATCGCATCATCGCGGGCGATGTCGGACAACGCGTTTATCATCTGACTGCTTTCTTCCATCACAGCTTGGGCGATGACCTGTGCATCTGACGGTGCAAAGGCGAGCACACGCAGATCAATCAGTCGCGTACTGCTGTCGTAGACGATGGAAACTTTTCGTTCCCAATGGTTTAGTAAATCCTCGATTGTTCCCTCTGGCTTATATGCGAAAATGGGGTCACGGCTGGCGGGAACCCTGCTCCAGATGCCGACCAGATCGACCTTCTCGTCGACTTTAGAAACAAGTTCCTGGCTGGTCAGATAGGCGAACAGAATGTCGGTGTCCGATGAACTTGAACCGGATAATTCGGTGATTCCGCCCAACAGTTCGACAGCCGATGTGTGCTCTTCGGAGCGGATGGAAAACGACAGGTGTGAAGCATATTGATCTGCTGCATGGGTCCACATGTAATAAGTCGTTGCTGCGATCGGTGCGGCGCAGATCAAAATAAATGACAGCACCAAGAACCAATGTCTGGGCCGTGGGCGCGCCTTGCGTGCGGTGGGCCGAACTGGCGCGGCGGATATCACAGCCGATGGCGGCGTTGTCATGCGCACCGAGTCTATTTTGGCGCGCACATGCTCTGTTATCTTTTCGGATTGTTCCGCCGAGGTAAGCATTTTCTTGCATGGCGCGCGTGGTGTGACGCTTGGTGGTTTCTCGTATCTGTTGCCATTAACGGCGCACGCAGCGCGCGGGTTGGCCTGTACATCGCGCCGTGTCGCTGGTGCCGCATCCAATTGCCGAACTGCAGCTTGTGAGAGGTCTTGAGCCATGCGTTTCGAATCCACCGCAGATTAAGTGTTTGTTCGTCCCACTTGGCTAATCTGAACGTCTTAAGATTTTCTGCAGATGACAGAGGAAACGGATGAATCTGAATCACATCAGGCCGGTACAGCCGCAAACCGCACCTTTGGCGACGTTTCGGGCCATCATGGCGTTGGTCTTGCGGGAAATTTCAACAACCTACGGCAGATCGCCCGGTGGATATGTTTGGGCGATTGTGGAACCTGCCGCTGGCATTGCGCTGCTGACGGTCATCTTTTCTGCGGGGTTTCGCAGCCCACCGCTCGGGACCAACTTTGCGTTGTTTTATGCGGCGGGATTGCTGCCGTTCCTTATGTACTCTGACGTTTCGAGCAAATTGGGCCAGACGATCCAATTCAGCCGCGCGTTGCTGACCTATCCGCGCGTTACTTTCGTTGATGCATTGGTGGCGCGGTTGGTGTTGAATTCGTTGACGCAATTGGTGGTGCACGGGCTTGTGCTTGGGGCGATCATTTTGATGCAACGGCCAGATACGACGCTGGATATGACGAAGGTCGTCCTTGCCTATGCGATGTTGATGCCGCTTGCTGCCGGTGTTGGTACGCTCAACAGTTTTTTAACGCTGTGCTATCCGGTTTGGCAAACCGCATGGGCGGTGCTGAACCGGCCCTTTTTCCTGATTTCATGCATTTTTTTCAATTTTGAGTCCGTGCCACAGCCCTATTCAGATTATCTGTGGTTTAATCCGCTGGTCCACATTGTCGGCATGATGAGGGATGGGTTTTATCCGTTTTATCATCCGAACTATGTGTCGGTTATGTATCCTGTGGCCGTCGGCGGCGTGCTTATGCTTGTTGGGCTTTTCCTGCTTAATCGGTATCACCGGGATATTCTGGATAAATAGGGGTCTGGCTGGCGAGCCTATGCTAGCCGCGCCAACTGTCCGGGATGCTGTATCCTTCGGCTTCAACTTCTGCGGTGATCCGGGCGACATCCGTGGTGACCAAGTCCGGGAAGAATGCAGGCATGGGGTGTTTTAGACTCTCGGTGAACCTGCGTTCCAACAACGCGTCTGGATAATTGAACGGTGCGACGCCCAAGAATTCTTCGATGTCGCGCAGGGTGCCGGGTTGGTTGGCATGCAAATCTTCGTAAAAAATTGCCTTGAATTGTGCTGGTTGCAGGCCCGAACGCGCCCGCCTTAAAACGGCACCATATTCTGCGTTTTCCCAGATATGACGTTGGCGCAGAAACGCGTCAAAATCGCGTGGACCCCAAGTCGTCAGTTTGTCGGCCTGCCCGGACACTTCGAGATGAAATTTTGTATGGCTCCAGAGCCGTTTGACCGGATTGCGCATCGTGTAAAGGACGCGCAAGCGGTCACAGCTTTCTGAAATGTGCGGCCACGCTTTGGCAGGCAGATGCGCGTTCAGGTTGGAAAAATCACAGGCATAGGTTTCGTGATCGCGCAGTTGAAACAGGTTGCGGTACCATAAATCGTCGACAGGCCGGTCAAGGTAGGCTGAAATCCAGCGCAGGTTATGGCGCACCACATCAATGTGGCTGGTCTGCGGGTCAAAGCGCGGCATGTACCGCTCGTGCGCCTCTTTTAATCGCCGCTGTTCGCTGAGCTGGTCGGCATTGACATAGCGATGGTAGAAATAGTGGATTTCCTTTTCCATCGCGAAATGAAGTTCCGGATGGCGGGCCAACACAGCATAAAGCCACGTCGTGCCCGCCTTCATCGCGCCAATGCTAAGGAACAGATTGTGAAAGGGTTTTGGTGTGTCCATTTGCGGGTCACTTTTGGTGCTAATGGTTAATTTTCCGTCACTAGCGCTTGGATTTGCGTCATCATTGTCGCCTGTGACTAAAAAGCGAAATCAAACGTGTCCAGGTCGGCTAACCAAACGTCGGTGAGTACAATCTGACTGTCGTTTCCGGTGATGATAATCACGTTGGTGCCGGATTGGATCGCTGCGCCTGCCCCGTCTTTGGCCAATTCAAGATCACCAATATTAGAAATCGCGCTGACACCGCGCAGGTCGATACGTTCAAAATCGTTCAGCGCGTCAAAATCCCCAATCGTATCGTCGCCATGGCCGTCGGAAAATATGAAACGATCTGCATTGAACTGACCCAGCAGCAGGTCGTTGCCCGCCCCGCCGGTGAGTGTGTCAAACCCGGCTCCGCCGTTGATCGTATCCATATCGGCCCCGCCAAATATCAGGTCATCGCCGGGGCCTCCGAAAAACCGGTCATTTCCAGCATCACCAAAAAGGGTGTCGTTCCCCGCCTCACCGAACAGGCCGTCGTTGCCTGCCCCGCCATGGGCCAGATCGTCGTCATTGCCGCCAAACAGCCGATCCAGCCCCATATCACCGCGCAAAGTGTCATTGCCATTGCGCCCATAAAGGTTGTCGGCCTGGTGCCCGCCATCCAGCAGATCATTTCCGTCCCCGCCATCGAGCATGTCAAATCCGCCGTCCCCGACAATCGTGTCATTCCCACCCTCGCCCCACAGGCCATCGAATGTCAGGCCAAGGTTCGCGCCCCCGCTGATCCAGTCATCGCCGTCCCCGCCATAGACACGGTCGGCGGCGGCCCCGGCGAACACCGTATCATTGCCAAGCCCTGCAATGATCTGGTCAAAACCGTCCCCGCCGTCCAGCAGGTCGGCCCCTGCGCCACCAAAGAGGGAATCGGCACCGTCTTGGCCAAAAAGCCTATCATTTCCGGCCCCGCCCTCAATCGTGTCAAACCCGGTCCCGCCAAAAATCTGGTCGTCCCCAAGTTCGGCAAAGACGTGGTCGTCGCCATCCCCTAACCTTATGATATTGTTTGCATCGTTCCCTGTTACCCGATCATCGCCACTGCCCAAAATGGCGTGTTCGATCGTGGTGCCGCGTGCGATGCCCATCACGCCGATACTGTCGCCAAAATCCGAAAACGATGCAGCTTGCAGATCAAGGCGTGCGGCATCTGTCATGCCGCTTAGATCAAGTGTGTCAGTCCCGCCTTGATCATAGAGGGTGAATGCCACCGCATTGCCTGCAATGCCGTCGGGCGTTTCGCCATTCACCAACCACGCAAATACCGCATCCAAATAAGTGCCCAGCTGTGCCTCCGCGCCATAGGTGGTGTCGCCCGCGGTCACGCTGTTGCCATCCGGTGCGCCATACAGGGTCTGGATGGCAACGATGTCTGCCATCATCGGGGTCGTTGCATAGGCGTAGCTGGCCGTCGTGGACGTGTTTTCGCGTTGGTCAAAATAGGACATCACGGACATCTGCCAGCTGTCATTGGCAAAGGTTGCGTCGAATTCGTAGTTGGCGCTGCCGTTATAGTCGCCCTGATGGCCAAGGCCGATGGCATGGCCGATTTCGTGGATAAAGGTCTGAAAAGAGTAGCTGTCGATCGTAGTCCCATAGCTCGACACCCAACTGGCTGAGATGTTCAACTCGACACCGTTGGTCGATCCTCTGTTCGGGGCATAGGCAAATGCCCCGCTTTGTTCATCGTCAAGCGTCAGCATTTCGCCGGATGCCACGATTTCGAACGCAAGGTCCGTCACCATTTCCCACGCGTCCATGGCCCAAAGCGCAAGCTGTTGCGCAGGTGCAGTCAGTCCTGCGATATTGACGGTGATGATGTTGGATTGGGACGTGTCAAATCGGATTTCACGCCCGCCCCAGTACCCTTCGCTTAGGAACAGGGCCATTTCATCCAGCGTCGCAGTGTTGTCTGCTTCGGGCACGGTGCCGGCAATGTTGACGTTCAACGTATAGCTGCCGGATTGGGTCGAAAACGCGTCCGCGACGACGAAATACGTCCCACTGGCCGACACTGTGTGCACCAAGAGTGAATCAAACCCCGGCCCGCCATCGTCATTTGCCGCGATCTGCTGGCCGGTTGAGTCAAAGAGCCGAACCAGCGGATCAAGCAATGAGTCACCGTTCAACGCAAAGTCGTATTGGGTTCCAGCCGTGAGATTGATCGCGATCCAATCCTCGTCCCCGTCGTGAGAAAGGGTGCCGGAAAACGTATCACCCACAGACATCGTGTTGGTGGTCAGGATTGTGTCAGGCGCATCCAGGTCTTCGCCAATATTCGCGAAGGCGGGATCGCCATGGCCGGGGTGGCGCAGCGGGTCAAACGTCTGGGTGGCAAAACAGATCGAACACATGAAATCGGGCCTCTGATACTGCGCCTAGTTTGGGCGTGTAGAGGTAAATTTCACGTAGAAATCGGGCGCGATTTGGGCGCTGTACGCCCGGAAATGCCAACAGTTTTAGCCAAAGCAGGCAGCATTTCGCAGACTGCGAAACGCTGCGATCTTCAGTCCTTCAGCAACCCGTCCAGATAAGTGCCATAGTCGTTTTTCGCAAAAATGGCCGCGCGTTTGGCCAACTCTTCCCTGGTGATCCAGCCATTTTCAAAGGCGATTTCCTCAAGGCTGCCAGTTTGCAGGCCCTGCCGGTTGGTGAGTGTCCGCACAAAGTTGCCCGCATCCAGCAAGCTGCCATGTGTGCCAGTGTCCAGCCACGCATACCCGCGCCCCATCCGGTTGACCCGCAGTAGCCCGTCGCGCAGGTACATTTCCAGCAGTGACGTGATTTCCAGCTCTCCGCGCGCAGAGGGCTGCACTTCGCGGGCACGGCGTGGCGCGTCCCCATCAAGAAAATAAAGCCCGGTCACGGCATAATTTGACGGTGGCTTGGATGGTTTTTCGATGATTTCGCGAGCTATTCCGTCTGCGTCAAACCCGACAACGCCGTACCGTTCCGGATCAACCACGTGATAGCCAAACACTGTGCCCCCTTGTTCGTGGGCGTCTGCATCTGCCAGAATGTCGGGCAGGCCATGCCCAAAGAATATGTTGTCCCCCAGCACCATCGCCGATGGCGCGCCGTCAAGGAAATCTTCGGCCAGCAGATAGGCTTGGGCCAGCCCATCCGGGGATGGTTGCACGATATAAGTCAGCGATATCCCCCATTGGCTGCCATCGCCCAGCGTCCGTTTGAACTGCTCTTGGTCTTGCGGTGTGGTGATCATCGCAATCTCGCGAATGCCTGCCAGCATCAGCACAGAGATCGGGTAGTAGATCATCGGCTTGTCATAAATCGGCAGCAATTGTTTGGATATACCGATGGTGATCGGGTACAGCCGCGTGCCGGATCCACCGGCCAGAATAATGCCTTTGCGTTTGGTCATTGTGTCTGTTCCAGCTCTGCTATTGTCTTGGACAGGCTTGCGCGCCAGTTGGGGCGGGGCAGGCCGAATGTTTGGGTGAATGATGTGCAGTCCATCCGCGAATTGGGCGGGCGCACGGCTGGTGTCGGATAGTCGGCTGTGGTGATTTCCGTTACGGCGCAGTCAATTCCGGACATGTCAAAAATGGCGCGCGCAAACTCTGCCCATGAACAGTCGGGTGCACCCGCATAGTGATAGGTGCCGGACCGCTCTGGGTGCGCTATCAACTGATTTGCCATGGCGTGGCAGGCGGCGGCGATCCCGCGCGCAGGTGTTGGGCCGCCGATCTGGTCGGCAACAACGCTCAGCCCATCGCGTTCTGCACCCAGCCGCAGCATGGTTTTGACGAAATTCGCCCCATGGGCGGAAAACACCCAGGATGTGCGCAGGATTGCATGCACTGCCCCGGATGCGCGCACGCCAGTTTCCCCCACAAGTTTTGATCGCCCATAGGCACCCAATGGCTGTGTGGCGTCATCCGGCATCCACGGTTGTGTGCCGCCGCCATCAAATACGTAGTCGGTCGAAATATGTACGATTGGCACGCCCAATTCATGGCATATTGCCGCCATTGAAGTTGGGGCGTGTCCATTCACGGTGGTTGCCAGTGCCTCGTCCTCTTCGGCCCGGTCAACGGCGGTGTAGGCGGCGGCGTTGATGACGGCGCGCGGCGCGTGGGCGCGAATTGCATCGGCGCAGGCCTTGGGATCGCTTAGGTCCGCAGCGGCCCGTCCCAGACAAAATGTGTCCGGCAATGCGGCCAATTCTGTCGCGACTTGTCCGGTGGATCCGAAGACAAGGATTGGTTGCGCGGCACTCATGCTTTTGTGCCCAGTCGTTCGCCAACGCCGGCGCGGTTTTGCAGGGCGCGCCACCATGCCTCGTTGTCCAGATACCACTGCACCGTCAGCTTCAGCCCTTGTTCCACGGTGACTGACGGCCGCCAGCCCAGTTCGTTGCGGATGCGGCTGGGGTCAATCGCATAGCGGGCGTCATGGCCCGGACGGTCGGTCACGAAGGTGATTTGATCCGCGTAGGACCCGGATGCTTTTGGGCGCACCTCATCTAGGATTTCGCACAGCGTCGTGACCAGTTCCAGATTGGTCCGCTCGTTTTCGCCGCCGATGTTATAGGATCGTCCAACAGCACCCTGTTGAACGACCAGCAGCAACGCGTCGGCGTGATCCTCGACATAAAGCCAGTCGCGGATGTTCGATCCGTCGCCATAGATCGGCAGTGCCTTGCCCGCCAGTGCGTTCAGGATGATGACGGGCACCAATTTTTCCGGGAAATGGAAGGGGCCATAGTTGTTCGAACAGTTGGTCAGGACGACAGGCAGCCCATAGGTTTCAGCCCACGCCCGCACCAGATGGTCAGACGACGCCTTGGAGGCGGAATAGGGGCTGCGCGGATCATAGGGGGTGGTTTCGGTGAACAGCCCCTCGGGACCCAAGGATCCGAACACTTCGTCCGTTGAGATGTGGTGGAACCGAAACGTGTCAGGTCGCCCGGCACCATCCCAAAAAGCGCGCGCCGCCTCGAGCAAATGGAACGTGCCCATCACGTTGGTGTCGATAAACGTGCCCGGCCCGTCGATAGAGCGATCCACATGAGATTCCGCCGCCAGATGCATGACGGCATCGGGGCGATGTGTGTGCATGATGTCATCCAGGGCCGCACGATCCCGAATGTCGGCATGCACGAAGGTGTAATTGGGGGCATCCGCAACCTGTGCCACATTGTCGAGGCATGCGGCATAGGTCAGCGCATCAAGGTTCACGACCTCATGCCCAGCGCGCACAGCCTGCCGTACAACCGCCGACCCGATAAAGCCGGCACCACCTGTCACCAGTAATTTCATACCGCGCCCTCGTAAACGAACGGGCTTTCGAAATCACTAAGCGCTGGGGCAATTGCATCCTTTTCCGACAAAATGGGTGTGCCTGCGATTCCCCAATCGATCCCGCAACTGTCCCATGCGACTGCCCCGTCAGCGGCGGCATCGTAATAATCAGAGCATTTATAGATGATTTCGGTGTCAGCTTGCCGCGTAACAAAGCCATGCAAGAACCCCTCGGGGATCAAAAGCTGGCGTGCATTGTCAAAGCTGAGCTCGTATCCAACCCAGTTCCCATAGGTGGGCGAGCCGCGTCGGATATCGACAGCCACGTCAAACAATGCACCGCGCCCGCAGCGCACCAGCTTGGCTTGCGCCGATGGGGGGGCCTGAAAATGTAGGCCGCGGACCGTGCCGACTGCGGCGGACATGGAATGGTTGTCTTGGACAAAGTCGGTTTCGATGCCGTGGGTGGCCAGTGTCCGTTTGTTCCAGCTTTCACTGAAAAACCCGCGTTCATCGCCAAAGCGGCGAGGTTCAATCAATATGACGCCCGCCAGCGCGGTCTGGGTGATCTTCACGGAGGGCCCCTTTGTTATGCTATTTGTCGCATAGCAAAGGGGGTTATGCTTGTCACGAAAGTTGCGGCAAAAGGGGCAAGCCCAAGTCCGCTGATGATCTATTTGCCTAAAGTAGACAGCGTGAATGTACGGTCAGATCCAATGCGGTTTTCGATGTACATTCGCGGCACCGTGCCCGTTGCATCAATCGAGATGCTGATCGCATCATCTGGTCCGGTCGTACCATCCAAAACTCCGGTCATGAAATTCAGCTGACCCGCCGGACTTGTGAACATTGCGCCAAAATTGCTGGCACCAGTCAGCGCGCCGGTCACTGAAAACAGGTGAAACTGCCACTCGATATCAAGGCAGAGCCACATCATGATCCGCGCCGGGTTTGAAAATGGAATGTCGAAGCCATAGGCGGCGTTGTCCGCGATAAATACTTCGTCGAAATAGCATTTTCCTTGAGGGAACCGCACCGCGCCATCTGCTGACTCTGTTACCAGCGCAGTGTTGAACAACGTCCCATTTGCCGACACTTTGATCGCGAAATCGTCGGTACCCGTCGTGCCCATTTCGGCGCGGCCCGAAAATCCGGTCTGAAACAGCAGGCTGGCGGTATCGGTTGCCCCGTTCTTGTTCAGCTTGAGCTGATGCCCATTGCCTGCATGGGTCAGCAATGTGGCTTCAGAGGCGACGCTGAGGCGGTTGGTATCATCCGCAACCGACCCGATGCCGACACGTGCGATGTTTTGCAGGGGCGCGGCGTCTGGCGTCACCCACGCCCCCCCGTCGAACCGCAACACAAAACCAGTGTTTTGCACATCTGCCCGCCAGCCGGTCAGCGGGGTATGAAACGTCCAGGCAGCATCGCTCCAGACGGCGACGGTACCATCATGCCCTGACCAAGCGTCAACAGCGTCTGATGCTACGATGTATCTATCCCCTTCGACAGGGGTCACAGGGGGCACCGTGATATCTGCAGACACGACAACCAACTGCACGATGGCATCAAGCTGGCGCAGAGCCTCGTTGTGGGTCACGTGCTTTTGGGCCTGCGACGGCTGGATATATGGCAAAGACAGGATCGGGGATCGGTCAGACATGCGGGCGGTCCTTTCGGGGAAATCCGTGGTTAATGCGGCGCACGTTCCCTGCTTGGCATTAATGTCCATCAAAGGCAGCGCACGATGCTTGTGCGGATGCTGCAACGGCCAGGCAGGGTTAACACCGACTTGTCCAAGCGTTTAAAATCCTGCCGATAGGTCGCAGAAACGCCGCAATGCGGTCTGTGCCGTTTCACTATGCGTTGCCAAACCTGATCACGGAAAAGCTGGGTTTGGGTGCAAAAATGCGACTGTCCGTAACGGCACATGGGGCTGTGTCTGCGTTAAACACAAACGCCTTGGTCGGGGTGATGGATCTGGACGCCGTTCAGACTGACACGGGCGTGCTGTTGTTTGCGGCGACGCGGGGCGATGGCTGGCTGACAGTTTTTGATTTGGGGGCGTCCGGCGGTGAAACCCAAGCAATAGACAGTTGGTCGATCGCGCCCACCTACCTGCAGCTGGAAAGCACCGACATCGAAATTCGCCAGACCAGCGGTAGCAGCTACGACCTGTTTCTGGCTGGGCTGGATGACACGGTGCTGCAAGCAGTCGAAGTGACAGCAGGGCAAGGGGCCGACACCTTTGGCACCGCGCAAAGCTGGTCGGCCAGCGGTTTTGATGCGGGCGACATCACTGAATTGGCACTGTGGGAGGACGGGTCAGGCGGCTTTGTCGCTGTCCGTGGTGGCGGCCTTGCCCAACTGACGTTTGGGGAAAACGGCGCGCTGCAACGCCAAACCGTTTCTCAGGGAGCAGAAATGGCGGGGTGGTCAGCCACGGATATTGTGACAGCGACGCAGGATGGAATGCCGGTCGCGGTTGTCAGCTATGGGGCGGCAAATGTCGTGTCCCTGTTTCGAATGGCAGGCGATAACACGATGCAGCACACTGCGGATGTTGGCGTGGATGATGCCCTATGGGCCGAATGGCCCGGCGCAATGACCACGGTTGCCGGGCCTGATGATGGGTTATACATCGTCGTCGCGGCCTCTGGCAGCGGATCGCTGTCGGTGCTGTCTGTTAATGCAGACGGGGGCGGCTTGCGCGTGGTGGATCATGTGCTTGATACCCTCGGAACCCGGTTTGATGACGCCAGCTATGTCAGCGTGATGACGATTGGCGGGCAGGATTATGTCGTCGCCGCAGGGACCGATTCCGGGCTGAGCCTGTTTGTCATGCTTGGGGGTGGACGCCTGCAACATATCGCGACGGTCGCAGGCAGCATTGGCAGTCCGTTGCACGGTATTTCCACTATCGAGGCGGTGGATACACAAGACGGCGCACGCATCTTTGTCACGACACAGGGCGCGCCATATCTTGTGGAATACTCTGTTGTTTTGGATGCACCGGGCATTACGCAGATTGCGGCCGAAAACGGCGGCACGCTGAACGGGGGCAGCGGCGATGATGTCCTGAACGGCAGCAACGGGCAGGACATTCTGCAAGGAGGAGACGGGAACGACATCCTTATGGATGGGGCGGGCCGTGATTCCCTGCGCGGGGATCAGGGCGCTGATCTGTTTGTTTTGACCCCAGACGAGGAGACAGACGTTATTCTGGACTATCAACCGGGCACAGACCGGATTGATGTGTCTGCGCTGGGCGTCATCGGTGGGTGGGACACCCTTGTGATCGCGTCGCGCAGTTGGGGGGCCGAACTGCGCTATGGCAGCTCTGTGACCGAAGTGCGGTCCGCAAACGGGTCATCACTGTCGGCATCGGACTTTGCAGGCGATGCGATCATCATTGGCAACCGCCCTTCTGTTGATCTGTCGGACTATGACGTGCTTGATCACGCACCGACGCAGGCACCGGGGCCGCAACCCGTCGCCCCGGTGTGGCGGGCGGAACCTATGTTTGTGCGGCCTGATCCCTCTGGGTCCATGCAAGGATCAGCTACGGGCGAGCGGATAACAGGGACCGACAACGATGATGCGATCTTTGGCAATGCGGGGGGCGACACGATCATTGGCGGCATCGGCGCTGACAGCCTGAGCGGCGATGGCGGCGAAGATTTGATAGACGCGGGCGCGGGCGATGATCTGGTCTTTGGCGGGGTCGGGTTTGACACGATCAACGGAGGATGGCAACGATACG
>Ga0209405_1000837_pt1 | contig 23797 bp, 22 predicted proteins | sample COGITO_mtgs_1105_6_FD_184803 | JGI IMG/M metagenome (GOLD analysis project Ga0209405, IMG submission 184803) | Pelagic marine microbial communities from North Sea - COGITO_mtgs_110516 (SPAdes) (version 2) | ecosystem: Environmental > Aquatic > Marine > Epipelagic ...
CCTCTAAAATCTTCTTCTGAAAAATTATATTGCTGAAGCATCGTTCCCATAGCTCCATCTAAAATTAAAATCCTCTTTTGTATTTCTTGATAAATATCACTCATTTTCTAGTGCTTGTTTTAAATCGTAAATGATATCATTACTGCTTTCTAGACCTACTGAAACTCTAATTAATCCATCTGTTATTCCTACCTCTAATAAATCTTCTATTTGACCTACTTCATCTACATTAAAATAACTTGTTTCAATATTACATGTTGGAAAATATTTAGTAAATAGTGTATGTGTTGAACCAAAAATAGAACGACACGAAACCACGTGATCTCCAGCATTTAATAGCGCAGCAAACGTTGAGAAGATTGCAGACATTCCTGTTGCAAATGCATAACCGCTTTCAGCTCCTTCTAATGCTACTATTTTATTAACAAACTCAGCTGTATTTGGATTTGAAAATCGACTATATAAATTGCGCTCTTTTTCTTCTGCAAATGATGCTCGCATTTCTTCAGCATCTTCAAAGATAAAACTAGACGTTAAATATAACGGAGTTGAATGTTCTTGAAATTGACAACGCTCAGTTTGAAGCCTAATAGCTTTTGTTTCAAAATCCATAAATATTTTATTATGAATTAAATAGTGGTTTTAAAATCTTATCTAATTGATCAAATTCTATTAAAAAGGCATCATGTCCATGAATTGATACTATTTCATGATAAAATATATTGGGATTTGATTCAGCCATTTTCTTATAGGTTTCTTTATTTTCTTGTGCCAAAAAAAACAAGTCTGAGTCTATAGCTACCATATGAATCTGAGCCTTTATTTTATTTAATTCAAAAGCCCAATTACTAGCATTGGTAACCTCTATAGTTCTTAGTAAATGATTCATCATTTTGTAAGCACTTAGCTGAAACCTTTCCTGAAGTTTTTTACCATGATGCAATAGCCAGCTTTCTATATTAAATATCTTCAATTCTTCATGAACAGATCTGTTAAATTTAGCTTTGTACGATGCAGGAGTTCTATAACACATCATGGCATGCATTCTTGCATCATGAACTGGGTATTTAGAATTCAATAAAAATTGTTCTTGAATAGAACAATTAGCAATTAGCCAATCTGTAGATTTCCAATCTGCTGCAATAGGAATAATATGCTGGGCAATACTAGGGTTTAAGCCAGCCATTTCCCATGCAATACCTCCTCCTAAAGAACCACCAATAATTGCATGTAATTGAAGAATACCAAGCTGCCTTAAGCCTATTAAAAATAAGTTTGCAATATCTTTTGCAACAAAATCTTGATAATTTTCTATCAATAATCCATCATAACCATTACCCGGAATATTAAATGAAATAATAGTAAATTTATTGGTGTCTATGGTTTTATTTTCACCAATTATATCTTGCCACCAACCCATTTCACCAATTACAGAACTATTGGCCGTTAAGGCATGGTTGACCAATACCACAGGAGCAGTTCCCAGTTTCATCCCAAACAATTCATAACTTAATTGTAGCTTAGATAACTGAAAACCACGCTGAGTAGTAAAGTCTTCAATAGGTATGTATACTAGTTTTTGATTCAAATTCTTATACTAAAACTTGTGAAGGGATTTTTGAAAATGCCTCTTTTAAGTCTATTTTTAAATCTTCAATATTTTCTAATCCAACAGACAATCTAATAAGATCACTCGTTACACCTGCTGCTGCTTGCTGCTCTTCAGATAATTGTTGATGCGTAGTGCTTGCTGGATGAATTATCAGAGATTTTGTATCACCAATATTTGCTAACAATGAAAATATTTTAGTAGTATCTGCAATAGCTTTTGCTGCTTCAAAACCTCCTTTGGCACCAAAAGTAACCAGTCCGCTTTGACCAGTTGGTAAATATTTATCTGCTAATTCTTTATACTTACTTGAAGCTAATCCTGGATAGTTTACCCAAAGAACTTCTTCCTGTGCTTCTAACCAAGTAGCCAATGCCAAAGCATTTTTAGAGTGTTGTTGAATTCTAAGTTCTAAGGTCTCCAATCCTTGAATAATTTGAAAAGCATTGGTTGGGCTTAAAGCTCCTCCAAAATCTCGTAATCCTTCTAAAATTAATTTAAAGGTAAAAGCAGCGGCTCCTAAAACTTCATGATATACTAAACCATGATAACCTGCAGATGGCTCTGTAAATTCTGGAAACTTACCACTAGACCAATCAAAAGTACCGGCATCTATAATGGCACCACCTAGAGAAGTACCATGCCCTCCTATGTATTTGGTTAAGGAATGAATAACAATATTAGCTCCGTATTTTATTGGGTTTAATAATGCTGGAGTTGCCACCGTATTGTCTACAATAAAAGGAACTCTAGCTATTTTTGCATGCGCAGAAATTGCTTCTAAGTCTAAAACATCTAATTTTGGATTGCCTAACGATTCTACAAAAAAAGCTCTTGTGTTTTCTTGGGTGGCCTCTGCAAAACTATCAGGGTCAGAAGCATCTACAAATGTTGTTGTAATACCTAATCTAGGCAAGGTTACGTTTAGTAAATTAAAGGTTCCTCCATACAAACTACTAGAAGCAACAATATGATCTCCAGATTTTAGTAGGGTCAGCAATCCAGTAGCAATTGCGGCAGATCCAGAAGCAAAGACGACAGCTCCTGTACCTCCCTCTAAGGTAGCCAAACGCTCTTGTAAGATTTGGTTGGTTGGATTGTTTAAACGGGTGTAAATAAATCCTAGTTCTTTTAAAGAAAAAAGATTGGCTGCATGGTCTGAATTTTTAAAAACATACGATGTTGTTTGATAAATAGGAACGGCTCTAGTTCCTGCTGTTTGCGTTACGTCATGCCCTGCATGCAATGCATTTGTTGAAAATTTTTGTGTACTCATTTTTCTAATTTGAATGATTAAATAATTAAATTTAAAAGTCAAAAAACCAACTCTAAAAGAGTCGCCTAAAAGAAAAATGTTAAAAAGAAATCATAGAAAATTACAGTTGTGTAATCTTGTTTGAGTTATCTATCTTAAATACGCTTCTACTGAAAAATCAGTAAAAAAAGTATGAAGTAGAAGTTAGCACCTTCTTTAAGTTTTCAAATTGTTTTGAAAAAGCAAAGGGTTGCTAAGGTTTCATCGGGTCTAATCCCTCAACCTTTCTTGATAACAATATTCAATAAGTGTTTGAACTTTTGATACGCAAATATTCAGTCAGAAAAGTTTAATATCCAAACTATTCCTTACTGTTTTTTTTATTTTTATGTATTTCGTAATTATTTACCTATTATATTTAATTATCTACAAAAGTGCCTGTTATTTATATAAGTTATCTATGAAATAAATTTAAATTTAAGTGTCCGTTGTATATATAAATCGTAAATTTGTTACTTAATTGGGGGAAAAATTTGACTGATTGCAACCTCTTTGTGCTGAAAATTTCAGAAAACAAAAAATGCTAAAGCAGTACTATACTACTACTTTTTGCGACAAATCAGACTTGATTTTCCTTTATAACCTAAAAGAGAATATATGTCATATTTATTTACTTCAGAATCAGTTTCTGAAGGACACCCAGATAAAGTTGCAGACCAGATTTCCGATGCTTTAATTGATAATTTTTTAGCATTTGATCCTGAGTCTAAAGTTGCTTGTGAAACCATGGTGACAACCGGGCAGGTTATTCTGGCAGGTGAAGTAAAGTCTAAAACATATTTAGATGTTCAAAAAATTGCTAGAGATGTTATCAACAAAATTGGTTATACCAAGAGTGCCTATATGTTTGACGGGAGTTCGTGTGGTGTTCTCTCTGCAATTCATGAACAATCGCCAGATATTAATCAAGGGGTAGAAAGAGCTTCTAAAGAAGAGCAAGGTGCTGGAGACCAAGGAATGATGTTTGGATATGCTACTGATGAAACTGAAAATTATATGCCTTTGGCATTAGAATTATCACATCAACTATTAATTGTACTCGCCGAATTAAGAAGAGAAAATAAAGAAATTCGTTATTTGCGACCTGATGCAAAATCTCAGGTAACCATTGAATATTCAGATAACAATATTCCTCAAAGAATTGATGCAATTGTTCTTTCTACTCAGCACGACGATTTTGATAAAAGTGATGACGTGATGTTAGCCAAAATTAAATCTGATATTGTATCAATTTTAATTCCTAGAGTTGTGGCTAAATTACCTAGTAACCTACAACAATTATTCACCAAAAACATTACCTATCACATCAATCCAACTGGAACATTTGTGATTGGTGGTCCTCATGGAGATACTGGTTTAACAGGGCGTAAAATTATCGTAGACACCTATGGTGGAAAAGGAGCGCATGGAGGTGGAGCATTTTCTGGAAAAGACCCTTCTAAAGTAGATAGATCTGGAGCATATGCAACAAGGCATATTGCCAAAAACTTAGTGGCTTCGGGTCTATGTAAAGAGGTGTTAGTACAAGTATCTTATGCTATTGGTGTGGCAAAACCTACCAGTATTAATGTAGAAACGTATGGAACAGCTAACGTTGCACTAACAGACGGAGCAATTAGCAAAGTTGTTGAATCACTTTTTGATATGCGACCCTATTTTATTGAGCAACGGTTAAAATTAAGAACACCTATTTATTCTGAAACTGCTGCCTATGGACATATGGGAAGAACTTCAGAAATTAAAACAGTGACATTTTCTAATCCAATGGGAGAAACAGTTTCTTTAGAAGTAGAAACATTTACATGGGAAAAATTAGATTATGTTGACAAAGTCAAAAAAGCTTTTAAACTATAATTACAGTAGAACAATTTATCAATCTCCATAATTTAATTATGGGGATTTTTTTTATTTCCTGATTTTTTTTTGTAAATTAAAGGTGTTATAAACTTTAAAAATAAATTGTTATGAACAAAAAAAGAAGAACACAAGGCTTTAATGGATTTGGACTCGTAAGAACAAAAACATACATAGCAACAAGAGAACCTAAGATTATTTTTGAAAAAATTAAAACTCTTTATGGCGATCATTTACACGGCAGCAACGGTACTATTAAAATAAACACTAGTGAAGGGAGTACATGCACTGTTGTAAATGAATTTGTTTTAAAAGAAAAAAGGAGACAATTTTTTTCTTGTGCAATGCATGGTATTATAGCAGTGCTTGCTATTATTTTATTGAGTTTTATTATGAATGCTCCATTTAACTACTAAAGAATCATACGTTTTTTATAGTTCTTTTTTTTGTGGAGACATAAGCCTAATCATTCGTTGATTTTTCATGCGTTTCCAGGCAATTTTGTGACGTTTTTTATACAACCATAAACACCCTAAATCTAATCCAAAGTAAAAGAAGCTAATTCCACTTGGTGGGTTTGCACTTGGTAAAAAAGAGAAAAAATCAAAGGCTGTACTTGGCCATTCCCAACAAATAAAATTTGTTCCAATAATTTCTAAATAAGCAACCGTAAGATACATTACTAAATAGAACATACGTTCTCTAGGTCTTTTTCTTAAAATGAATACCGTAAGTATTGTTAAAACAAAACCAAAAACATCATTTTCAAAAATTAAAAACACAGAAGCATATATTAACACAATGATTGTAAAAATATTTTCTAACAAACGCTTATGAATTTTAGTGAAAGCTGTTTTTGTGAAATATAATACTCCAACATACACCAAAGCATGACCCAGAGGCACATAATGAGGTACATTCTCTAAACGGTAGGTGTACATTCCTAAAGCAATTGAAAATAAGTATTCGCCAATTACAGCTATTATAACAGCCGTTATCATTTGCTCTCTTATTCTAGGCGTTACTTTCCAAAAACAAAGTAGAAAACCTGCAAACATAATAATATTTGCTATCCATTGGGGTTTTGATACCCATTTTTGCATTTGGTAACTATCTAAGAATAGTCCTATAAAAATAAACCCCCAAAGGAGTCCTAAGGTTTTTAAAAAAGCAGGAAAGAAGGTTTTTGAGGGTGATGCTGTCATACTACGAAAATACGAATCAAAATAAAAAGCCCCTCAAAAAAGAAAGGCTTTTTTTTACTACAAAAAAAACATGTAGGTGTAATATTATAATTGGTATCGTAATCTTAAACTCACAAATCTTGGCAGAATAAATGTTTCATTAATTGATCTAGAAATATTATTTACACTCACACTAGTTCTAGAGTCTGTTCCTAACAAATTACTCCCTATAAGTTCATATTCCCACTTTGCATCTTTGTTTTTTCTGTAAGCAAGCGTCATATCCCAAATTTTAAATGAATTTGTAACATTACCGTCTTGTTTTACTTCATTGAAAGAAAAATCACTTTTTAAAGTTAGTGAATCCCATATGTAGGCATCAAAATTAAAGGATGGAACATGTGTAACACTGTTAAATTCGGATCGATTAGTACTGAGTTGATCTGTAAATGATAGTCGATACTTCAAACTCACATTAGGTGCTTTTGTGAAATTAGTTCCAATACTAGTTGTATAGGAATGATTGTACAATAAATTTTCATTTACATTTCCTTGTAAAAACTGAAAGTTTTTAGAATAGGTGAAATTACCTCCTAAAGAAGTTCTAATTTTTTTAAATGTTTTTCCTACACGACCAAAAGCAGAGAGTGTTTCATTGTCAAAAGGAGAATTTAAGTTTGTTCTAATCGAAACAACAGAAGCAACAGGATCGGGCACAAAATTAAAATCTGTACTAATTTGATCAATCGTTTTTGTGTAAGCTACTCTCGCAAAAACATTGCTTGCATTGTACAAATTATAACTTCTGTAGAATAAGCTAAGGTTATGAATACTAGCATTCATAACATCTGAATTTCCAGAAAAGAAGGCGTTATACCCATTAGCTACTAAGCCTTTCGCTAATTGATTTACATCCGTAAAATTAACCTGCTGTCTGTAATCAAGTGTCAAACTTTCACTACGTTTAAATTGCATGATCATTTTAAACTCAGGTAAGAATTTTTGGAAAGTATCTTTAAAAAAATCAGTACCGTATTGTGAATTATTTGTGTTGTATGCATGAGCCGTAAAACCTGGGCTAAAAGTAAAAATGCCCGACTTCACTCTATATCTAAGTCCAAGATATAAATCTGTGAATTTATACTCAATATCGTTAGATGTTTGTAAATCTGTTCCAAAAGTAGGTATAGGATCTAAGGTTGTTCCTTGATTGTCTATAACCTGAAAGAATCTTGAGTCAAATTTTTGATTACTCAGAATAGTTCCACCAACAACATTTAAATTGCTTTTTTCATTTAAAATATAATAGTAGTCTAACTTTGCATCTAATTGGTTAGATTTTACACGCCTATTCTGGTTTAATTCATATAAATCTAAACCTGTATCTAGTCCTAATATAGATGCTGTGCTATCAAAACCATCTGCTTCTGGAGTATTGTTGTTTAAAGGGTCATTTTCTAATAATGCTATATAAAAAGGATCTTCGTCTTGCAAAAGATGCTCTACTTCTAAAGCAAGAATATTTTTCTCATTAAGTGTATAAAAATAACTTAGGCTTTGATTAATTTTATACGGTGTAGATTTTTCTAATTCTGAAATATCACTCAACACTTGTGAGTTTACATCATCTGTTCTACGTTCATTAGAAAACCTTCCTGTTACATCATAATTTACCTGGCTATTAAAATTCTTTTTATAAATGCTCCTAAAATTAAACAAGCCTGTATTACTAAATTGATCTGTAATGCTCTGAACAAAATCATTTCTAGAAGAGTCATCATTAAAGCTTTGAGCAGTATTGTTTTTTTGACCATTGCTATTACTAGACCAAATGACAAAACCACTTAAATCTAATTTTTCAGTTGGTGAATAGCTGTAGTTAATTGCACTTAATTTCGTTTCTATACGATTGGCATTTCTTGAATTCGCGTTCAAAAATCCTAATCCTGCACTTCCTAGACTAAGGTTAGTACCGTTTGATGGACTTTGACTTCTAAAACCTCCACCAAAACCTCTGATGTCATTTCTATCCAACACAACATCTCCAATATTGTTAAGATCGCCTATAATATTAATGGTGTATTTTGGTGTGTAATAAAATAATTTTGGTTGAAAAAGGTATAAATCATCATTAGTAGCATTTCCTAACCCTGCAGTGACATCACCAAACCAAAAGTTCTTTTTACCTTCTTTTAATTTTATGTTGATGGCCACCCTATCTTGATTGTCTTGCACACCTCTAAGTTGACTTACATCACCATAATTTCTTAATACTTGAATTTTATCTACAGCATTTGATGGGATATTCTTTGCAGCTAGTTTAGTGTCACCACTAAAAAACTCTTTCCCATCAATCATTATTTTTTCTACAACCTTCCCTTCAACTTCAATTTCACCAGCATCATTTATTTCTACTCCTGGTAATTTCTTTAAAACATCTTCTAACTTACGCTCAGAACCATTTTTAAATGAATCCGCATTGTATATAATGGTATCCCCTTTTATGGTAATAGGCATTTTTGAGACAATAGTTATTTCATCTAACATATTATCATTAAACATGGTGTAGCTTTTAATCAGATCTACATCTGCGGTTTTTATATAGTCGTCTACTGATTTTAAACCTATATAACTAATCTTTAAATTATAAACAGTATTTTTTTGTAGGTCTAATTTGTACTGTCCATTAACATCTGTAAACCCGTAAGAGACAATTCTTTTAGAAACTGTATCTAGTGCTATCACATTTGCCATTTCTAATGGGCCAATACTGTCTTTAACAACACCCGTTAATTTAATTTGAGCATTAGTAATTAGAGTAGTCATGAAAATGACTAGTATAAATATCTTTTTTATTTTCATTTTTGATTGACTTAATTTAAAAACGTCTTCCTCCGCCTCTTCTATTTTGAAACCGCTCTCTTAGTTCTTCGGATTTTTGTTTCATCATCACATCATATTCTTCTCTTGAAACTTCTTTTCCTTTGGATGGTTTTTTAATTTCAACAACATCTTGAGGATTAATTATAATTTCTGTGCACAACATCGTTGTTCTACCCGCATTAATTTCTAGGATTAACCCTGGCAAACCCCAGTAGCCTTCTGGCCCTGCACTTACAGGAATCTGAGGAGTATACCATGCTGTTATAGTTTGAGTTTTTACTGTTTCTTTTATTTCTTTTGTATCTTTTACTTTGGTAGAATCTTTCTTTTTTGCATTACCACCTCTTCTGCCAAAAATACCACCCCAATCAATTGAATTATCTACTTTTACCATGCTAGCCTTATAACACAGGTATTGCCCTATTTGTTTGCTTTCACCACTCATTTCCCATTGAGGGAATTCCATTTCTTCAACAACTCTAAAACGTTTGCTAAATTGCTCAACATCCTCAATCATCTCTTTGTCTTTAAGGTTTTTATAGATAGAGCCCTGACCATTACTCCTCCCCCAACTTGGACCAGAGGTTCCTGGAGCATCTAGCGTAACATTTTCTTTAAATGATGATTCAGATTTATTAAAACTAAGTGTGTATGTTTTTTCTAAAAAATTTTTAAACCGAGCTTTCATTTGTTTCTTTTGCTGCTCACTCATTTTATCAAACCGAGACATATCCATAGTTCTTTTAGACATGTAAGTGGCTTTTCCTTCAAACTTTTTTTGAGAAAAAGTAACAATAGTAAATAGTAAAAACAGTAAAGTAGTTAATTGTTTCATTGAATTTTATCTTTATCCGAGTAAAAGTAGTTTTATTAACAAACTATAAGACTTAAAAAAAACTTAAAAGTTTACTTTATTCGAAGAAATAAAATAAAAATATTATCTAGCCACCAATTTTAATCTCAAACCCTTTGCCATCTCTACTTCTGTAACGATTCATCATCTCTTTCGTTTTTTCTAAAGAAATCTCAGCAAATTTTTTACGAGTTACTATTTTTCCCTTGATAGGTTCTTTTATTTCTTTGACTTCTTTTGGATTTAAAACGATCTCTGAACACATAATTGTTTCATCCCCATCATTAACTTCTAATATTAAACCGGGTAAACCTCCGTAATTACTTGGTCCATTACTAACCGGAACATCTGGAGTATACCATGCAACTATGGTTCTTTTTATTGTTTCTTTTACCTCTTTAACCTCACCATCTATCATATCTATTATAATATCATCTTCTTCTATTTCATTTGCTGCCTTGTAACAGGTATAATTTCCTATATTTTTTGTTTCACCTGTTAATTCCCAGTCATAACTAACAAGATTATCTTTTATTAAAAATATCTTTCCCATTAAATCTGTTTTATTAGCCATTCTTTTTTCTAAAATATTCTTATATAATATATCTGAACTTCCATTTCCGTTCATTACTACTAACATTGCACCACCATTAGCTGATGGCCCTTTGGGAGCATCTAATTCTTGTTCTTCTTTATACATAGATTCTGATTTGGTGAAATCTAGTGTAAACGTCTTTTGAAACATTTTTCTCATTTGAGCCTCCATTTGTTCTTGAAACCCTGGATTTGCAGCCATGGTAGTACTATCTAATTTAATTGATGATTTTCTGTGTGTCTTGTAGGTAGCTCTTCCTGAAAAGTCTTGAGCAAACATGCTTCCTGAAATAAGACAAGACAACATAAAAGTTTTTAATACTAATAGTTTCATATTTTATAGTTTATCGTTTAATATTATTATTATTGCCACAAAGATGGTCTAGAAATTTGAGTTATTGAGTTAATGAGTGTTAACGTTTGTTAACCAATTGTTTTAATAGTTATTTACTCATTACATTTGAGAAATGAACGCAAAAAAACAGCATTGGACTTTATATTCTATTACTGCGACAATTGTCTTAACTATTGCGGTTCAATTGTATTGGAACTATAATAATTACTTAGACAATAAACAAAGAGTAAAGAATGAAATTCAAAGCAGCCTAGATACTGCCATTGATGAATACTACACAGATCTTTCTAAATCTAATTTTTTTGCTATCATAGATTATGATAGCATTAATAGTAAAAGTAGCTTTTTAAAAGATTTTTGGAATGAGGACATTAATTCATCAAAGTCTAAAGTTAGCATTTCCTCCATTAAAATTAGTTCTGACTATAAAGGAGATGTTAGTACAATTCCAAAAATATTAGACTCTATTTTCACCACCGATACTATTGAATTTGAATTTAACGATAAAAAAGTCACCCCTAAAACATCAACTAAATATCAACCAGAAAGACAAAAGATTAAAATTAGTTCTGATAGTTTAAAGTTTCTAAAAGGAATTCAATCTGTTGCGATTGCACTTAATAATGATGATATAAATTTTACCAAGCTAGATTCTATTTTCACCAATCAACTTTCAAAAAAATACATCAAAACACCTCATTATCTAGTTTTACTAGATAAAGATATTAAAGTTGGGGGAAGCAATAAAGCCAAAGATATTGAACTAAGCTTATTTTCAAATTCTAAATCTACTTTTTTAAGACCAGATCAAAATTTGAGAGCTTATTACGAAGACCCAACTATTCAAGCGTTGAAAAAAAGCTCTACAGGAATTTTATTATCATTACTATTGTCTCTTTCGGTAATTTTTTGTTTGATTTATTTGTTAAAAATAATAAGTACCCAAAAAGAGTTAGCTGAAATTAAAAATGATTTAATCAATAATATCACCCATGAGTTTAAAACTCCAATAGCAACAATTTCAACCGCAATTGAAGCCATAGAAAGCTTTAATGTTACAGATAATAAAGAAAAAACAAAACAATATGCCGCTATTTCAGCATTTCAGCTTAAAAAATTACATGTAATGGTTGAGAAATTATTGGAAACCGCAACCCTAGATTCTGAAAGCTTACTATTACAGAAAGAACCAACAAATATTGTTGATTTAATAGCTAAAATTGCTAAAAAATTTGAATTATTAACCAAAAAAGAGATCAAATTCACAACAAATATAGATTCGAAAATTTTAAAAATAGATCTCTTTCATTTTGAAAATGCTGTATCAAATTTAGTTGATAATGCCATTAAATATGGTGGAGATATCATTGAAATTAATATAAATCCTGTATTGAATGTAACTGAGATTTCTGTTGCAGATAATGGAAAAGGAATAGACAAGAGTCACCAAGAAAGAATTTTCGACAAATTTTACCGAGTACCCAAAGGAAACACTCATGATGTAAAAGGTTTTGGTATTGGTTTGTATTACGCCCAAAAAATTATAGAAAAACACAATGGCTCTATAAACATTTCATCGAGTTTTGATAACACCATCTTTAAATTACAGATCCCTAATGAGTAAAGTAAAAATTGTTTTAGCAGAAGATGAACCTAGTTTAGGGCAAATTCTAAAAGAAAGTCTAGAAACTAGAGGTTTTTTAGTGTACCATGCTCCTAATGGTAAAGTTGCCTATGATTATTACCTCCAAATAAACCCTGATATATTAGTGCTAGACGTTATGATGCCAATAAAAGATGGTTTTACTTTAGCCAAAGAAATACGAAAAGAAAATACCTCTATTCCTATTATTTTTTTAACTGCTAAGTCTCAAACAAAAGATGTTTTGGATGGTTTTGACCACGGGGGAAATGATTACTTAAAAAAACCTTTTTCCATGGAGGAGTTAATTGTTAGAATTAAAGCGCTACTAGATCGAAATAAAATTAAAAAGGATACTTCAAAAATTGCTATTGGCAACTATATTTTTAATTACACCAAACAAGTACTTCATTTCTTAAATGAAGAGGTTTTGCTAACTAATAAAGAATCAGAATTATTATTTCACTTATCAGAAAAACGAAATGATGTATTGTATCGGTCTTTTATTTTAAAGAAATTATGGGGAAATGATGATTTTTTTAATGCAAGAAGTATGGATGTTTTTATAAGTAAACTGAGAAAAAAACTCTCTAAAGACCCATCCATAAAAATTATAAATATTAGAGGGTTTGGCTATAAACTTACAATTTAGTTAGGTTAGATTTCTAAATTTTAAGTATATTTATACTCCCTTTTTTAATCTTTTGAAACAAACCTATGCACATAGCAATTGCCGGAAATATTGGTGCCGGAAAAACCACCTTAACCAAACTATTAGCAAGACATTACAACTGGAAACCGCATTATGAGTCTGTTGAGGAAAACCCTTATCTAGATGATTTTTACGGGGAAATGGAACGCTGGTCTTTTAATTTGCAAGTCTATTTTTTAAATAGTCGCTTTGGTCAAATACTGGAATTGCGAAAAACAGGAAAAAATATTATTCAAGACAGAACAATATATGAAGACGCTCATATATTTGCACCCAACCTTCACGCTATGGGGTTAATGACTAATAGAGATTATAACAATTATAGTTCTCTTTTTAACTTGATGGAGAAGCTTGTTACTCCGCCAGATTTATTAATTTATTTAAGAGCAGATATCTCTACACTCGTTGGACAAATCCACAAAAGAGGTAGAGAGTATGAAAACTCTATAAGTATTGATTATTTAAGTAGATTAAATGAACGATATGAAGCTTGGATTTCTACTTACAAAAAAGGAAAGCTATTAATTATTGACGTGGACAACTTAGATTTTGTAGATAATCAAGAAGATTTAGGTTACGTGATAGACAGGATAGACTCTCAAATTAATGGATTGTTTTAGCTTAGTCTCATAATTTTGTCTTGGCAAATAGTAAAAGTCACTTAGCTTTATAGCCTCAGCAATACAAGGTATAACCTACTCATTTACTATAAATTATACATTTTTTTTACTAAAAAAATCATTTTTGTAACATTAGCGAAGGTTCCTTCGTATAATAAAGTATAACTAGAGTATTAACAGTATAGATTCCTACCAAAACAAATGAGACAACTTAAAATTACAAAGCAAGTAACTAACAGAGAAACCGCTTCATTAGATAAGTATTTACAAGAAATAGGAAAGGTAGATTTGATTACTGCCGATGAAGAAGTAGAGTTAGCACAACGTATCAAAGCAGGAGATCAAGGTGCTCTAGAAAAATTAACAAAAGCAAATTTGCGATTTGTAGTTTCTGTAGCGAAACAATATCAAAACCAAGGATTAACATTACCCGATTTAATTAATGAAGGAAATCTAGGTTTAATTAAAGCGGCAAAGCGTTTTGATGAAACTAGGGGTTTTAAATTCATCTCTTATGCCGTTTGGTGGATTCGTCAATCTATATTGCAAGCGTTAGCAGAACAGTCTCGTATCGTTCGTTTACCGTTAAATAAAATTGGATCTATTAATAAGATCAACAAAATGTATGCATTCTTAGAGCAAGAAAATGAGCGTCCGCCTAGTGCAGAAGAAATTGCTAAGAAACTAGATATGACGGTAAATGATGTTAAAGAATCTATGAAGAATTCTGGTCGTCATGTATCTATGGATGCTCCATTAATAGAAGGAGAAGATTCTAATTTATACGATGTATTAAATTCTGGAGAATCACCTAATCCAGATAGAAAACTATTACATGAATCTTTACGTATAGAAATAAATAGAGCTTTAGAAACACTAACGCCTCGTGAAGCAGATGTCGTAAAATTATACTTTGGACTTGGTGAACACCAACCAATGACGCTAGAAGAAATTGGTGAAACGTTTGATTTAACTCGTGAACGTGTTCGTCAGATTAAAGAAAAAGCTATTAGAAGATTGAAACACACTTCTAGAAGTAAGATTTTAATGACATATCTAGGCTAATGGTCAAAGACCATTTTAAGTATCTCACTCATGCTTAAATAAGGATTTAAAATTGTCAATAAAACATTAAAAACTCTCGAAAATTCTTCGAGAGTTTTCTTTTTTATATCCTTATTTTTACGTCACAAACAAATCTAATACGATATGAGTAAATTAATAGCACCTTCAATTTTAGCAGCAGATTTCGCAAATTTGCAAAGAGACATAGAAATGGTCAATGCTAGTGAAGCTGATTGGTTTCATATCGACATTATGGATGGTGTTTTTGTTCCTAATATTTCTTTTGGAATGCCTGTTTTAAAAGCAATTTCTAAACACGCTACAAAAACAATTGATGTGCATTTAATGATTGTAAACCCAGATCAATATATTCAAACTTTTGCAGATCTAGGAGCGACTATTTTAACCGTTCATTATGAAGCTTGTACTCATTTACATAGAACCATCCAAGCAATTAAAGCTGCTGGTATGAAGACCGGTGTGGCTTTAAACCCGCATACACCTGTTGCTGTTTTAGAAGATGTGATCGCTGACTTAGATCTGGTATGTATTATGAGTGTTAATCCTGGTTTTGGCGGACAGTCTTTCATAGAAAACACATACAAAAAAGTATCTCAGCTAAAACATCTAATCGAGTTTTCTGAGTCTAACTGCCAGATAGAAATTGATGGTGGAGTTACAAACAAAAATGCAACTGAACTTATTGAGGCTGGTGCTGATGTTTTGGTTGCAGGGAGCTATGTTTTTAAAAGTGAAAATCCTACTGAAACAATTGCAAATCTTAAAAATCAAATAGCGTAAGATTGTATTCAGTTGTTGATATAGAAACCACTGGAAATGGTTATAGAGGTCAGAAAATAACAGAAATATCTGTCTTTCTTTTTGATGGTGAAAAAATAATTAATGAGTTTAATTCCTTGGTAAACCCAGAACAACCAATTCCTAATTTTATTACAAACCTGACGGGCATCACTGATGCTATGGTAAAAACTGCTCCAAAATTTTATGAGCTTGCTAAAAAAGTAGAAGAGATCACAAAAGACACTATTTTTGTGGCTCATAACGTAAACTTCGATTACAATATTATTAGAGATGAATTTAAAAGCCTAGGCTTTGATTTTAAACGAAAAAAACTCTGTACTGTAAGACTCTCTCGTAAAATAATTCCTGGATTACCATCTTATAGTTTGGGAAATATTTGTACTGCTGAAGGTATTAAAATTGCTGCTAGACACAGAGCAAAAGGAGATGCTGAAGCTACCGTAGAACTATTTAGCAGACTGCTAAAAAGGGATGATAAATTTACCATCAATAGTTTTTTAAATGCTAAATCTAGAGAAGCCACCTTACCTCCTTTATTAGACAAACAAGTTGTAGATAATTTACCTGAAGTACACGGTGTTTATTATTTTAAAAATCTTCAAAAAGAAGTAATTTATGTTGGAAAAGCTAATAACATAAAGCAACGAGTGATCAGTCATTTTTATGATAAAAAGAAAAAAGAAATAACCATGTGCTTGGAAACTGCTGATATTTCTTTTACAAAAACTGGTAGTGAACTAGTGGCACTTTTACATGAATCATCAGAAATAAAACACCTATATCCTAAATTTAACAGAGCTCAAAGAAAAGCTGGCGAAGCCGTTGGATTATTTTCCTATGAGGATCAAAAAGGGATTGTACATTTGGCCTATAATCGATTAAAATTGACCCCCAATCCAATCATGAAATTCTACTCGCTAGCAGCCTGTAGAAGTATGCTAGAAAAAGTATGTGAGGAGTTTGAACTTTGTCCAAAATACTGTCATCTACAAACCAATGTAAACGCTTGCTTTCATTATCAACTTAAACAATGTAAAGGAGTCTGTTCTGGAGAAGAAGCCGCAGAAAGCTATAACAAAAGAGTACATAAAGCTATCAAATCTTTGGGCTTACAAACAGAAAACTTAGTCATCAAAGAAAAAGGGAGGAATCATAAAGAGATTGGATTTGTGTTGATTCTAAATGGAATTTATCAAGGGTTTGGATATATTGACAAGGACATTAAGATGGAAGAACCCAATGATTATCAATTGCATGTAAAACCTCAAAAAGATAATAGAGACATACAACGAATCTTAAGATCTTATCTAACGAAAGATAATCATAAATAAAAAAGTTAATTTTTTTTAATTTTTCTTCATTAAATTAAATACTCAAAAAGCATTTTTAATAAATACTTTTTTAATAATTGGGTTGGTTAATTTATAGAAGCAGCACATTAGTTTTATTAAGCAATTAATATTTGCTATATTTGATACTTTCTAAATTATTAATAATAACTAAAAATAGATCAAATGAAAAAAATTATGGTAATGCTGTCTTTTGTTTTTGCAATTACAGCAATGAATGCTCAAATCATTCAATCGAGATTATTAACAGTAGATCAAGAAAACATGGAGAAATTCATGGAAGGAGTTGCTGAAAAAACAAAAATATACAATAGCAAAAAAGGGCAGGCCAACTATTTAACTTTTAGGATATTAACTGGTAAAAATGCACAGAATTTTATACGAATGCAGGTAGCAGATTCTATACAAGAATTAGATAAGGTTGATACAGAAGGTAATAATTGGTGGCAAAAGAAAGTTGGCTCATTACACACGTCTATAGGAAACTATATGTGGTCTATGAATGAAGACATGTCCTACTATGTTGAAAATAAAGAGCGAGTTAATCATCGAAGAATCATCTATTACAACTATAAAGATTCTGGGGAAAAAGATTTTTGGAGATTCAGAGAGCGTGTAAAAAAAGCAATGGTCGCATCAAATTTTGAGCAAAATATGAATGTTTTGTATTGTAACTCTGGTTGCAATGGAAACGTTGTACAAATAAGATTTCATCATAAAAACTTTACGGGTCAAAACAATGACTACGGAAAGCCACTTACCGATATGATTGCAAAATACGACGAACTTTATGGAAAAGATGCCTATGAGCAAGATTCACAAAAAGTTGATGAGAGCTTACTACCTAATGGTAGAAAGATTAGACATCAAGTTCTAGTTCCTGAGTTAAGTTCTCCAGCTACTATGAAATAAAATTAGAATACACTTAGAATAAAAACCTCCCTTGTGGAGGTTTTTTTTTTAATAATTAGCCACATACATTTTAAAAACTCAATTTATAGGAGTTCCTATTTTATTGCAGCAAAGATTAGATTTGAAAAATAACTAATATAATTTACCATCTTCGTACACTTTAATATTTGTGTGAGTTATCGATAAATTAAACCCAATAAGAAAAACCTCCATCACTAAAGTGTTCTTGAAATACTGTTGATTTATAACCAATAGTAATCTGTTTTAATTAACTCGAAAATTATTTAGACGACTTAACTAAATTTACCCCTGCAATTATTAAAATAACAAATCCGATAACAGCAAAAACCATAGAAAATTTCGCTGCACTCACTGTGTCTTTAGGGTACCAATTATCTAAAAGAGGAATGATAGTAGCCAATCTAGAGACCAAGAGAAAAATCCCCGCAATTATTAAACTATTACCTGATTTTTTAAGTTCAACATTCATATTTATGATTTATTTATGAATCTAAAATAATATAAATAATTAATAATTAAAATTTAAAAAATTAATATTGTCATTATTTCTTTTAAGTCTAGATTAAATCATAGAAAACTAACCTTCCTAGCTGCAGTTCAGGGAGTTAAAAAACACGTAGATAGGTTTAACTAATATTCCTTACATTGGAGTGTAAATCAATTTAATTATGAAGAAACTAATATTTTTAGTATCATTTTCGCTTTTATTTCAAAGTTGTTTTAGTTATCAATTAATGGATATCAATACTATTAAAGTTGAAAAAAAACAAAAGTTTGAGATTGAAAAGGTTGACAGAACAAAAATTAAAGGTCGAATAGTTTCTAAAGACGAAAGAAAAATAATTTTAGAAAATAAAGGAAGCACACAAACAGCAACCAAGGAAGAAATTTATGAAGTAAACGTTAGAAGGTTTTCAATCTTAAAGTCTTCTGGGGTAGTCGCTGTTGCTGCTGCTCTTATGGCTCTATTTGCCACAAGTATAATAGCTGGGGCTAATTCTGGTGGATGATTATTTATAATGGATTAAATCAGTATGAGTTCTATTCTTTGTAAGAGACTAAAAAAAAACATACACTGAAAATAGTTAGAATTTATTAAAAAGTCATTGCTTATTTTTTAAACAGAAACCTTGAGAAATTATTTAAAAAAAAACTTAGCTTAAAGAGTTAAAATCACTTTTCTTAATCAACAAATAGTTCTATTTTTAAAAAAAATAATAGACATGTATAGATTTAATACCAATGATTTCTTAGTAAGAATACCTTTGTTTGTGATTTTTTTCTGGTTTGGTTTTCTAAAGATAATTTATTTATCTCCAGCACAAGAATTAGTTAAAGACACTGTCTTCTGGATGCCTTTTTTTGATGCTGTGACATGGACTGTAATAATTGGTTATTGGGAGGTTTGTATTGCTATCTTTTTTTTATTCAGAAAAACTACTTTTTTAGCAATGATTTTATTGTTACTTCAAATGACAGGAACATTTCTACCTTTAGTGATATTGCCAGAAGTGACTTTTCAAAATTCAAATCCTTTACTACCAACTCTTGAGGGGCAATACATTATTAAAAATATCATTATTATAACAGCTGCGCTAATTATTGGCAGAACACAACTTAAAGCTAAATTAGACTATTTTAAAAAAGATACTAAATAATTTAAAAAATTTATTAACTCTAAATTAAATGAAAAACTTACTTATAATTGGTCATCCAAATGAAAACTCTTTTTGCTATAGCGGAATTTTTTTAACAATTAAAAATACCTTGAAAAAAAATAATGAAGAAACAAAGATTATTGATTTGTATAGAGATAGTTTTACTCGACCTAGAGAAAAATTAATATCAGAATATAAGGAAATGGTTACCTGGTGTGATAGAATTTACATTATTTCTCCTGTTTGGTGGTTTCGATTAACACCTAGAATGGAGATTTTTTTTGATGAAGTTTTTACTCCAGGATATGCCTATGAATTTATTAATATTACAAAACTATATGCGTATCCAAAACCTCTTTTAAAAACAAAAAAAGTAAGAACCTATGTTACTCACGGAGCTCCAGCAATCCCTGTATTAACACTTTACTTAAATTCTGTAAAACTTAGATTGGTTATGGGAGTCTATACATTTGTTTTTGGATGGAGAATCTCTCTCTTTTCTAAAACAAAACAATTTTGGTCAGTGCCATTTGTATCTGATGAAAAAAGAAAAAAATACCTTAAATCTGTTGAAAAGGACATTAATAAAGACATAAAAAAGGGTTAAATTTACTTTTTTCTAAATTTTAATGACATACATATTTATCAATTTAATTATCTTAAGAATAAAAAAAATCATATTTAAGTGGTAATCTTGAGAAGGTTAAATATTTTATTATTTTCAATAGCTGCTAATCAGATTCAAAATAAAAGCTCATGAGTATATTATTTTTTGCCGTAGGTTTTGTCATATTTTCAGTATATCTATTTTTTTTAATTTGGAACATTTCCAAAAATACTAAAAAACAACTTAGAGAAAATTCCACAAATATTGATGATGATAATCCAGTCGACTATGACGGAGGTGGAAACTGGGGTAGATTTCCAGACACAAATCCAACAAAAAAAAGTAATATTATTTAGTTTGTTAGTATCAAAAAAACAACTAAGTGAACCATGGGTGCTTTCCAAATTGGTTTTTTTTTGAACAGATCTGTCATTTTCAAAAACCCTTTTTATACCAAGTCCAATAAAAAAACCCTACATTTCTGCAAGGGTTCTATTGATAAAATATTGATGTTACTTATCCATCTTAGAAATAATTGCTTCTAATCGCTCCAATCTTTTTTCTTGTTTTTTTAACTCATCAATATCTGATTGTTGTCCTTTAATCTTAGCATCTTGTTCTTTCATTTTAGCATCTTGTTCTTTCAATGCATTAATAAGAACGGGAACAAGTCCTTGATAGTTTACTGCTAACATATCTCTATCATCTGTGCTTACCAATTCTGGAAATACTTTTTGTATGTCTTGTGCCAATACGCCTATCTTTTGTTTACCATCTTTTTTCATTGTGTAAGACTTACCATCTATAAGTAATAGTCTGGCAAGTGTAGCACCCAATGATACGATATTTGCTTTAATCCTTGCGTCTGAAGAAACGACAACATCACCACTTACTGTTAAGTCATTACCAATTGTAGTATCTCCATTAAATAGCACTTTAAAGGCATCAGCTTTGTTGTCAGTATCTGCTCCATTTCCAATTACAAAAGCTGTATTTGCTGTGTTAAATGTAGTAGCACTTGTAGCGCTTGTTGCAGTAAAACCACTTGAATTGTGCTGTCCAATAACTAAAGAACCATAATCACTTGCTGATGTGCCACTACCCATTGCTGTAGAAGAACTTCCACTTGCTGTTGTTTCATATCCCATCGCTGTAGATTGACCTCCACTTGCTGTTGTTTCATATCCCATCGCTGTAGATTGACTTCCACTTGCTGTTGTGAAAGCTCCCATTGTTGTAGAATCATATGCACTTGCTTCTGTGTCATATCCCATTGCTGTAGAAGAATTTCCACTTGCTGTTGTGTTTTCTCCCATTGCTGTAGAATCATATCCACTTGCTGTTGTTTCATATCCCATCGCTGTAGAAGCATATCCTGTTGCACCTTTTGTTGTGCTTTCAGAAGTTGAATAACTTAAATCAACAGCATTAGAGCCTATATCTCCGTGATTAGCTGCTACTGCGGTTGAAAGCCTAACGCCTGTATTTGAATTCTCAGTTACAGGAGATAAAGCCCCTGAACTTAAACTTGTTGCTCCGCTTAATAGATTTAGTTCTGCAGCTGTTGAAGTAATTTCTGTTCCTCCTAAATATAAACTCCTAGATACATAAGTATCTCCATTAAATAGCACTTTAAAAGCATCTGAAGCATCTACACCTGTACCTGTTCCATTTCCAATTACAAAAGCTGTGTTTGCTGTGTTAAATGTAGTAGCACTTGTAGCACTTGTTAAAGAAGAACCACTTGAGTTGTATCGTCCAATAACTAAAGAACCAAAATCACTTGCTGTTGTGCCACTACCCATTGCTGTAGAAGTATCTCCACTTGCTGTTGTTTCATATCCCATTGCTGTAGAAATATATCCACTTGCTTTTGTTAGCCATCCCATTGCTGTAGAATATCTTCCACTTGCTGTAGAACCCGAACCAATTGCTGTAGAATCATCTCCACTTGCTTCTGTGCCATTTCCCATAGCTGTAGAAGAAGTTCCACTTGCTGTTGCGTTTTCTCCCATTGCTGTAGAAGCAATTCCACTTGCTTTTGTTAGCCATCCCATTGCTGTAGAATAACTTCCACTTGCTTCTGTGCTAGCTCCCATTGCTGTAGAATCATCTCCACTTGCTGTTGTGCTTCCTCCCATTGCTGTAGAAGCATATCCACTTGCTTGTGTGTCATATCCCATTGCTGTAGAAGAATTTCCACTTGCTGTTGTGAAACTTCCCATTGCTGTAGAAGAACCTCCACTTGCTGTTGTGCGACCTCCCATTGCTGTAGAAGATTCTCCAGTTGCACCATTCGTTGTGCTTGCATAAGGTGAATAACTTAAATCAACAGCATTAGAGCCTATATTTCCGTAATTATCTACTACTGCGGTTGAAAGCCTAACGCCTGTATTTGAATTCTCAGTTACAGGAGATAAAGCCCCTGAACTTAAACTTGTTGCTCCGCTTAATAGATTTAGTTCTGCAGCTGTTGAAGTAATTTTTGTTCCTCCTAAATATAAACTACTAGATACATAAGTATCTCCATTAAACATTACTTTAAAAGCATCGGATGGACTTCCAGCGTTTGCTCCATTTCCAATTACAAAAGCAGTGTTTGCTGTAGAAAATGAATCTTCGCTATTTGTAACAGAAGAACCACTTGAATTGTACTGTCCAATAACTAAAGAACCAAAATCACTTGCTGTTGTGCCACTACCCATAGATGTAGAATTATTTCCACTTGCTGTTGTGCCACCACCCATAGATGTAGATTGACTTCCACTTGCTGTTGTGCCACCACCCATAGATGTAGAATTATTTCCACTTGCTGTTGTGCCACCACCCATAGATGTAGAAGTATCTCCACTTGCTTTTGTGCCACCACCCATAGATGTAGATTGACTTCCACTTGCTGTTGTGCCACCACCCATTGCTGTAGAATTATCTCCACTTGCTGTTGTGCCACCACCCATAGATGTAGAACTATCTCCACTTGCTTTTGTGCCACCACCCATAGATGTAGATTGACTTCCACTTGCTGTTGTGCCACCACCCATAGATGTAGAATTATTTCCACTTGCTGTTGTGCCACCACCCATAGATGTAGAATTATGTCCACTTGCTGTTGTTTCAGCACCCATTGCTGTAGAATAATCTGCACTTGCTGTTGTGAGATATCCCATTGCTGTAGAAAAATCTCCACTTGCTGTTGCATTAAGGGTTTGGATAGCAGTTGGTATAATTCCTTGAAACCAATGGCCTTGAGCATTCACATTAAATACGATAGTTAATGCTAAAATTGTAAATATTTTTTTCATTATTAGAGGGCTTAAGATTATACAAATATAATTAATTTCTAATGACTATTGATACTAATGAAAATAGGAATAATACAGCTATTCTAAACCAATAATTAGCTACATTAACTAACCACCACATTATACACTACCTCATCTGATATAGTATGGTGCTTTATATAAGTTAAAATATAGAAAAAACAAGTCCAATAAAAAACCCCTACATCTCTGCAAGGGTTGTGTTTTGGATTAAGTGTTTTATTAATTAGGAATAATTTTAATCGAAAGCTTTACTTTCATTTGCAGCAGCATATTGAGCATTGTATAAAATTCTTGATGTATTATCTACTAACATTGCTAAAACACCTGTTTTAGTTGGATCTTGTACACCCTGAGAACTTAAGTTTACACTAAATGATTGTTCGTGTACACCAATGGTAGACGTTGTTGTATCACCCATT
>Ga0209405_1000840_pt1 | contig 23675 bp, 19 predicted proteins | sample COGITO_mtgs_1105_6_FD_184803 | JGI IMG/M metagenome (GOLD analysis project Ga0209405, IMG submission 184803) | Pelagic marine microbial communities from North Sea - COGITO_mtgs_110516 (SPAdes) (version 2) | ecosystem: Environmental > Aquatic > Marine > Epipelagic ...
TCGGGATCGCAGAAAGTACCCTGACCGTCGGGTCACTGGACGCTAAATCAATAGACGGACCCTAAGCATGTAGAGCCAATAACGGCGAGCCAGCGGACGCGGGTTCAACTCCCGCCGCCTCCACCACTATACGGCCCTGGGATATACGAAGTTAAATAAAAACTTTATATATTACAGGGCCTTATAATCTTTTTTGTCATGATGCGATTTAGGGCGTATTGCAATATCGAACACCCCATGTAACGCTGAATGTAACAATCTGAAGAACTCAGGAGCAGTTGTTACTTTGGCTAATACAACATAACCTCTTACCAAAAACCAAGTCGAGTGATCGAAGCCACGTGACACCGAATATAAACTCGGTGACGGCCAGCTTGTTTATTCCTATTCTCCTTTAATTTTGATATGCCTTGAATATCCTTGAAATTTGACCCCTTGAGGACCGTAGCCTATATGCATCAATCGATATTTTCCGGCGTCAATATTTTTCGGTATATGCCAGGTCAAAGTCGCAATCATTTTGTCTTCTGCGCTTCGCCAGCGCACCGTAGTATTCCAATCGCTATCGGTTGCTACTGTCTTCCAACCTGCCTGCGTTGCACGCTCAATCTTCAAAAAATTATTGCCCGTCCTATAAAAGGCCGTCGGGCTATAAGACAAAAACTGAGCTTTGACGATTTCTCCGCCGCTATAGCTGATTCTTTGATCTTCACCATTGGTGTATACGTCACCAAAACTTACGTTACCGCCTAATTTTGTATTTTTAGCGACATAAAGTGGCGTTTCGGCAGACTTACCGCGCCAATCATCGTAAAGCGTTTTTTGCTCGACTGTTTTGCCAGTTTTAAGACTACTCGCAAGACCGCTGGCAATCTGCTGATAGGCAGGCAACGTCCAGCGCCCGTGCAAGGTGTGCCCACCCTCGTACTGTTGAACCATATATTCTTCAGGGGTGGTGATATAGCCGGCATAGCCATTGGAATAGCCGGCCAGCACTATATGCGTCGCTACTCCGTCTAACTCCTTCATCACAGCGGCTCGTAACCGCCGACCCGCCATAGTTGTTACTTCAGCGGGCAACGCGAGTATTGCCAACTGGCCTACGAGCGCAACGCTTATAGAGCGAATTTGAGATTGCAAGGGCGGCTTAGCGCTGCCGGTTTCCAATAAGATTGGTTTAGGCCGCTGACAGTCCTTCACATCTTTTGTCCATTTTGGCGCTTTTGCCAACCAACGAATCAATAAATCGAGGATAAAATTTTGTTCTGTCATTCCCTCGCTAAAAAGAAAATGCCCGCCGCCATCTTCGGTAGATCCGCCAGCAAATGAATAGCCATAGGCGGACGGACACGTTATTTGGTCACCCGCATTGGTGAACTTATCGCTCACCTCATAATCACTGAGGTTGACATAAATTTGGCGCGTTTCAATAGGGCCTACTAAGGGCTCACTAGCTCTTTGCATAAGATTTAATGCCGTTTCCAATTGGCGCTGACCCATAATTTGAGTAGTCAAAGTATCTGTCTTACCCGGCCCCGTATTATCGAGATTGGTATTAGGCGTGACATCCCCGGGATCGGCTTGAGCAAATGCCGCAACAAATTTCTCTTCGCCATCACCCTGACTGCCGCGCATCCGCTCCATTTGTAAAGACGCATAGCCCTTGTGATCGCCTGAAATCAGCCGGTTATAGTAATTCATGGCGGTTGGATGCAATGCAAACCAATTAATAATGCCGATGTCCTCAGTTTGATTTACGAATTTTAATAGCGTCATCTCGGTCGGGATGGTTCGTGAATAAAGGTCTCGCTCTTTTTGCGGGTTCTCCATATACGCGGTCATTGAACGGTTGGCGCCCGCATTGATTATTTCGTCTTTACCAAGAAATATTTCACCTGTTTGAAGATCTTCATGGGCCTGAAAAATAGAATCCGTTATACCGCTTACGATGGCCGCATAATGTTCTGGATAAAATCCTCCATCGAAACCGTTATCTAAGCGCGAATGCCAATAGCCCCCGGGGCCCGCGTGAGTATGCGTGGCGCTGATAATGACGTTGTTTATGGTGTATGCATCGACGTAGCGTTCTTTCAGTTTGTCAATAACGGCCAGAGTGATGTGGTGTTCGATACTGCCTAAATCAGCGCTAACAAATACTAATCGTTTTGCAGGATCATTGGCTTGCGCAATAATAAATGCCCGAGAGCGCTGTCTAATATGTATACCTTCGGTCAATTGATCCGCGCGACCAAAACCCCACATCTGAATACCATAACTTGGACCGGTAACATCTGAAATACCGCGACCAATCAGATAAGAATTTGCTGATTCTGCTCCATGAGTGAAAGTAGAGAGCAGCAGCAACAAAGCGACGACGACACTTTTCGGGTTAGTGTGCATTGTGCTGAAAAAGCCTTTAATTTGCCGATCGATCATTGAACAAGTCCATTGGTAAACCTGTAGTTCATGGTTTAATCCTTACCTTGACCAGAAAAGAACACCGCCAAACGAAAAAATAAGTTTCTAAAGCGCTGCATTAAAACGTTTAATAATTTGCTCGGCTTATCGGCAATCTTCCCTCGAGAGAGTTATGCAGAGGGGCGCTAAAAAGTAATTTTTTCGACGCTCTGCAAAAATCCTGCTGATTTCACGAACGTATACAATTCGAGCAACTGCGAGTTTTGTTTTACTCGCGCTTTTCAAGCAGTGCTTAAAAATTCATCTATCGTCTCGGCGGTATTATCAGTGAATTTCGAAGTGCAGAAACAGTGCCGGATGATCGCTCAAAGGTTCACCATTTTGAGACAAAGCCTTCACTTCACCCGAACTTATCGTTGATATTTCAGTCTCACTGCCACTACGATAATAGATGTAGTCCAAAGTCTTCCAGCTATTCCTTTCATCGCCGCCTTTTTGCGCCAAAATAAGATCCAAACGCTGAACGAAGTCTTGTAATACAACCCTATCCGCCGCGCTGTCCCAATCTAGGTTCAAATCTCCAGCGAGTAAAATCGCTTCCCCTTCGGCTCTACCTTCTAACGCGCGGGCAATTTCGTCCAACTGAGTCGCCCTTGCTTCCCTGTCTAGTTGATGACGCCCTGCGTCTAGATGTGTGTTCACAATATAAATTCTATTGCCTTGATTATTTTTCAAGTCGATGAGCTGAAATCCTTTTTGTGCAAAGCAATCGTTGGATTTACCCAGCCAACCAGAGCATTTGTTAAAAGGCTCGAAGACGGTACTGATTTCCCAATCCGCTGAATCTAAGTTTGAAACCATCGTTAATCCGGAATTGGAGCAGAACAAACATTTTGCGAAATCTTCGTCCGCTCCAACATACACCTTTGCCGCTTTAATATGCTGCACAAGCAAATCATGATGAGCGAAATCTTCCTGTAGCAAAGATAAATCAAACCTTTGCGTTAAAATGCCGATCTTTGGGAATCTTTCACTGGGCCTATCACCAGCGAAAATTGTTGGTAAGCCGTGAGTGTTATAAACAAAAAGTTTCAACCCAGTAGCGCCGAACGTGTTGGCTGTGGCGATCGAGCTCGTCCAACCCGAAGCGCTAATCACTATTAAAAACAGGCTGGAAAGATACTTAATAAGCATAGCGGCGAATATTTCTCTAGGTTTGCAGAGACCATAGCAAACTCAGGCCAGCACATGAATGCAGCAGTGAGTTACAAGTTTGAAGGGAGAGGAAGCGCCGCAGCTCAATTTCTCGGCACTTTTATTTCTACACTCCTGCATTACCTGCCAGCGGTCCATTATAAAACGACGGAACAACCTTAGCTTTGCTCGCTGGGAGAACTCCCTTATCTTTTGCTTCTAGTTTTTGCAACTACAACCAACGTTTCACCCTTAAGCACTGGTGGCGCAGGCAACTATGAAGAAGCAAGCACCGTCTTGGTTTGCGCGGTTTTAATTTCACTAATTGGAAGCGCTGGGATGTGGGCGTTAGTCGTACTACTCGGACCATTATTATATCAGTACGCAAGCAATAGCCTCGCTGTTACCAGTGCTGCCCAACACTATGCAACGCTGCTATTCCCAGTCATCCCCGCCTACTGGCTGATCAATATGTTGTCGTCGGTCTTGCGTGGCAGTGGAGACATGATTCGCCCCGCGATAGTGGCTGCCAGTCTACTGGCATCCTACACGGCTCTGGCTTTTTTGCTGATTCCGGGAGAAGAAGCCAGTCTCGATCACGCAATCAAAGCAGCAGCTCAAGCAATGGCCGGCTCTTATTTATTGGCCGCGGCAATAACCATCTATTTTGTCAGCGACAACAAACAGCCAATCCGCTTTAGATTAAATGCGTTTCGAGCGCAAACTTTCACCCTAATCCTCAAGCAAGGATTACTCGCTGCCAGCCAGTCAGTCATGACAATAATTTATGCATTAACTACCACAGTCATATTCAGCAGGTTTGGTACAGATTGGTTAGCAGGTTTTGGTCTAGCGGTAAGACTAGAACTTATTATGGTGCCAGTAATTTTTGGCATTGGAGCGTCAATGATTGCCATCGTTGGTGCTTACGTTGGCGCGGGACAGCGCCAACGGGCAATTTCAATTGCTTGGCGTGGCATTGCTATTAATGTTGCGCTTATTGGCTGCCTTGGGATGCTGCTAGCTTTCTTCCCCGCAAGTTGGTGCGCGTTAGTGGGTAGTGACCCTGCGGTGATCGCCAGTTGCAGTCAGTCACTGCGAATTGTAGCACCGACCTATGCTTTCTTTGCTATTGGGCTGAGTTGCTACCTTGCAAGTCAGGCGCTCAACACCCTTCACTTTCCTGTACTGGGCGCACTTTTAAGGCTACTGGTAGTTGCAACAGGGCTGTATTGGGTGACCAGCGCAACTGCAATTGATACGGCACTTTATCTAGTAGCTGGTGCGGCAATCGTATATGGCATTGTCGTTGGCTTAGGGCTAAGGCTGGGACCTTGGCGCAAATAACACAGAAGATACCTAACCCACCAATGTTGCAGCTTACGTTGACTCGGGTAGGATCATAAAGATGCAAACCGTCACCTACGATGGCTATACGAATATGAAGAGCAATGCTTATGAGTAGATACAAATTACAGATTAACGGCGACGACGTTGAAGTCGACGCTACCCCAGACATGCCACTCCTTTGGGTGATACGCGACAAACTCAAACTCAGCGGCACAAAATTTGGCTGCGGTATTGCTCAATGCGGCGCGTGCACTGTACATGTAGATGGCGTCGCCGTTCGCTCCTGTGTATTACCAGTTTCGGCTGTATCTGGTCCGGTCACTACTATAGAAGGCTTAGCTGACGGTAATGATTTACACCCCCTTCAAACAGCATGGATCGAGCACGATGTGCCTCAGTGCGGCTACTGCCAAGCAGGGCAAATTATGAGTGCTGCAGCATTACTCTCTACCAATAGCCAGCCTTCAGACAACGACATAGACCAAGCTCTTGCTGGCAACTATTGTCGCTGCGGCACCAACGTGAGAATTCGTCGCGCAGTGCACACAGCCGCTACTTTTTACAATGCAGACAAGGGAAACGGTTAAATGAGTATGAATAAAATTAGCCGTCGCGGCCTTTTCAAAGCCTCAGCCATGGTAGGCGGAGGGCTCATGCTGAAGTTGAGTTTGCCGGTAAACGCAATGGAGGGAGATGCAACCACGCTTGTGAAGTCCAACGAATTGAACTTCTACGTACAGATTGCATCTGATGGCCAAATCACTATCTACGCGCCAAATCCTGAAATGGGCCAAGGTATTAAAACAGCGTTACCCATGATTATTGCCGAAGAAATGGGCGCCAGATGGGAGGATGTTGAAGTCATCCAGGCACCAGTGGACGGCAAAAAGTATGGCCTACAGGGTTCCGGTGGCTCTATGTCAGTGTTTCGAAACTTTGACACCATGCGCACCATGGGCGCGTCGGCTCGAGAAATGTTGATTGGCGCAGCATCCCTACTAATGGAAGTAGAGAAAAAAGAACTTGAGGCCAAAGAAAGTCAGGTCGTTCATGGTTCTGGTCGCAGCATGTCATTCGGCCAACTTGCGTCCGTCGCCGCCCAGCAACCTGTTCCGGACCCTGAGCAATTGTCTTACAAAGACCCCCGCTCATACACCATTCTAGGTAGTTCAGTAGGTAGTGTTGATAATCTAGTTATTGCCACAGGGCTATCCAAATTTGGTATCGACGTTGACGTGCCTGGGATGAAGTACGCCAGCTATACCCGTTGCCCAAGACCAGGAGGCAAGGCTCTGAGTTTTAATGAAGAGGAGATCAAGGCTCTACCCGGAGTAATTGACGCCTTTATCTTGCAACCCGATGCCAGTTCAGGCAAAGCATCGATGGCTTTTTTACGCGGTCTAGCAGCTCTGCAAGGTGGGGTTGCCATTGTAGGTGACGACACTTGGTCAGTTTTTTCTGCGAAGTCGAAACTCAAGGTCAACTGGGATGAGAGTGGCGCATCTAGAGATCAATGGTCACAGATGATCGAAGACGCCCGAGACATTGCAGCTAAAGGCGGTGGCGAAGTGAAAAAAGCCGGGCCTGCTGTAGATGCCGCCTTCGCAGACAACAATAACCGCGTACAAGAAGGCTTTTACGAGTTCCCTTATGTTGCCCATGTCTGCATGGAGCCGATGAACTGCACGGTGGATTATCGCAAGGGCGCCACGGCAGACTTAGATTCAATGGAGATTTGGCTAGGTAGTCAGTTCCCCTTTCAAGTCAAAGAAATTGCGGAAAACATGCTTGGCGTTAAACAGTCTAATGTCACCGTACACGGACTACGTATGGGTGGAGGTTTCGGCAGACGAGCTGTACACGACTTTGCCGCTGAAGCCATGGCCATTTCCCATCGCAGCGGATTACCCGTAAAACTCACGTGGACCCGCACTGACGACATTCATAACGACTACTTTAGGGTGGGTGGCTTCGAAAACATGAAAGCGGCTATTAGCCCGGATGGTAAGTTAGCCGCCTGGGATCAGCACTACATTGGTTTTGCCAACAACGGCAAACCAGTGATCGGCTCTGGTCTTCGAGGCAACGAACTACCCATGGTCGCTTTCGACAATGCTCGCGTTACCCAGTCAATGATGCCAGTGGACACTGCATGTGGTGCATGGCGCGCGCCAGGTTCCAATACCAATGCCTTTGTCGAGCAGAGCTTTATTCATGAGCTGGCCAATTTAGCTGAAAGGGATCACGCCGAGTTTTTAATAGAGCTTATGGGGTCGCGGCGCTGGATTAAAGACGGCAACATTTCTGCGCTAAATACCGGTCGCGCTATTGATGTCATCAAACTCGCTGTCGAAAAAGCCGGTTGGGGCAAAACCATGCCAGAAGGTAGCGGTCTTGGTTTAGCATTTTATTTCTGCCATGCAGCACATGTGGCGGAAGTCGCGGAGGTGAGTGTAGATGCAGATCGCAATTTTACGGTGAAGAAAATTACAGCCGCGATCGACGTAGGTCCCATCATCAACATGAGTGGGGCCATCAATCAGGTTCAAGGCTCAATCGTAGATGGCCTAAGCACAATGGCACTGCAAGAAATCACTATGTCCAACGGCCGCATAGAGCAAGATAACTTCCACCAATACTCGGTTATGCGCATAGCTGCGACACCAGAGATTGATGTGCACTTTATTCAAAGTGACAACAAGCCAACTGGGTTGGGAGAACCGGCACTACCGCCACTTGCACCAGCTGTGACAAACGCAATATTCGCAGCGACGGGCGAACGCATCAGGACAATGCCTTTGAGTAAAGTTGGCTATAAACTGGTTTGATGCAAACCTGATAGCGCCTAGTTTTTCACTAGGCCTTTGGCCAGCCTTATCAGGACAGTTACGCACTTCATATTGGGAGCGGTGTAACCCAGTTAAAGCAGGTCGACCTCAAGTTCAGCCCGCGGAGCAGACCGGCCCAAAACCCGCTCAGGCGGTAATATTTCGCGACCCTCCTGCTGATTGAATGGGTCGCTGTAATAACCCAGCGCGTACTCGCCTTGCGTATAACCCAACAAATCTTGCAGCTGAGGATCAAAGTCTTTGGCAATACTCGGCGGGCAAGATAGATATTGATTTTCTTCCTGTCGCAGCCAGCCTAAACAATAGGTAAGATTCAAACCCGTTCGCGTTTGTTGAGAATTGTTAGCTCCACCGCTATGCAATACGCTGCCGGTGTAAAAGAATACGGAACCCTTAGTCATTTCGGCCTGGCAAATTTGCTCAGGTTCCGGCTGTTGATTCCAAGGCCATTTATGGCTACCTGGCACACACTGGGTGGCTCCATTTTCTGCGGTAAAGTCTGTTAGCGCCCAAATAGTATTGAGCTGCGGCTCTATTTCTCTGGGCAAGTACTTACCCCAAGCATAACGATCTCGATGAATGGCTTGCGCGGGGCCGCCCGGACCAATCTGTATTGTTTGGGTCAGGTGTAAAATTATCCTACTGGTATAGGGTTGCAAAAATTGTTCGGCCGCAGCCAAAGCCAAGTCATTAACAATAAGCTCTCTACACTGGGCAGAGCGCGCTGCTAGCGCACCGGTACGTTTGGTCGTTTTACCCAAAAAGTTATCGTGCCCTAAAGGCGTCTTATCAATATAAGGCTTAACTTCAGCATTTAGGCGATCAACAATGTCAGTGCCGATTACATCCTTAACTATCACAGCGCCGTTATCGATGAGTTCTTGCACGACTTGCTTCGCAGTAGTGCTCGCGGGCAATGTATTGAGCGGCATAAGACTCTCCCTAAATTCTTCTTTGCTTCGAGGCTAGCGTAAAATGCGCTGCAACTGCAATCCCCAGTGTTGCGGGGACAAAGTCGCAACAAGGACAAGAGGCGGGGGTTATCTGCCTGCAATAACGGTGTCTGCTATCGCCCAATGTCGGTGCTGCCTCGGTAACGCTTACCACGCTCCTCAGCCAGCTTATAAGCCGCAGCAGTTTCTGCCTCTACCTCTTTAAGATGTTGTGCGCTGAGTTCTTTAAACTCCTCTACCCACCAACGCCTGGTTACCTGAGGGAATGTGCCCATTCTATTCACGCACGCGTTAGCACCACGATCTCGCCCGGCTTGATACCCAGCGGCGCCCTCTTCCGATGCCTGAGACTTACCAAACGGTATAAGGTCGCCTTCCATCTTTGGCAACAAGAAATATGGCATAGATACCCGCGTCTCACCGCGAGGAATGAGCGTTGTATTCACACGATGTAAGGTCGCAGAATATCTGCCTTCGCTGAGATGCATGAGAGTGCCACCCGTATTTACAATCACAGATCCGGGAATCACTGGCACGTTATATTCACCTTCACAAGTACGGCAGGTTACCGGCGCATCTACCCAATTGCCTTCACCAGCAACCACCTGAAGCCCGGGACGATCGTTAATTAATAATGCGATAAAAGGCGGGCCATCAATGTGGGCGCCTACATTCTGACTATCGAACTTTGCATAGGCGGACACAACATCGTCCTGAGTGTCTTGGGCAAACACATCAAGGCTAAAATTATGATTCAAACTCGCCGCTAAGTCCGGATCAGCAAAATTAAAATAGCTGCGGAATTCAGCAGGATCTTCGCCAAGAGATTCAACAATCAACTCACCCAGTTGGTGAGTTAACTTGTGATAGGTTAAATTCAAATCTTCAATTAACGGTCTAAAACCAGACAGCCCCTCCCCTGTCGGCCATGTATTCGGCCCGCGAAACAAACGCTTGTGAATAGGTTGAGTTACATCATCGTGAGCACAGACAGGCTCTTGTTCAAACCCATACTGAAAATTCTCGATAACTTGCCCATGGCCTCGATCTGCAGGTGTAGGCAATGTATAGCCGCGGAAATAGGGGGTATTTGAAATATGAGCAGTTTTCTTGGTGTCCATAGGAGCGTCAAAAAAGCTGCGAACTTCGCGAAATGCACGCTGTTGAAAGCCTTCATCAAGACCCGGCGCATTGGTCAGAACCAAAAAGCCACATTCCGATAACGCATACTTGAGCTCTTGAAAGAACTTCGGGCGATCTTTTTCAAGATCTAACCAATCAACAGTCGGAATTTCTGAAATCGGGTTACTAGTGTTCTTTGTAGTATTTTCTGCAGAACTCAACTGCCTACCTCCTTGGCGCTTAAAGCTACCCTAGTGTAGGACTCTAAAAATTGCAAAAGAGCGTCAACCTAGGCGGCAGCCTCAAATTGGCTACTTCAACAGAGACAAAGACATACGTAAAATTTCTTGAGTGTTAGATAAAACAAAGCTACCCATTTGTTGCATCATCTGTTCGCGCGCTAGCTTTGCGCTTTGCAGCGCGTAGTCAGCATCCATGATTTTGGACTTTGATGCCTCTATTTGTGTGGAAGTATGTAGTAGACGCTCGGTACCAAACTCTATGGAGCTTTGGAACGCTCCAAGTTTAGCTTGACTATAGGCCGACTGATCTAATGCACGGTCAACTACCGACAATGCAGCATTTGCGCCACCCAGTGATGAAATATCTATCGTAGCAACAGTATCCAATTTTGAGACAATTGCATTTGAGGTAATTTCTACATAGTTGGCAGCATACTTCGTTGTGTAAGTGGCTCCGCTATCCGGGCCTAAACCATAGAGTCGATCGGCCAAATCTGTTAGTTCGTCGCGACCAAAGTTAGCAACTTGTTTGCCTACCGCAACATTATCAATTCGCAGGCTAGCGTCTCGCTGCACTAGGGGATAGTCAGCCGCCTGCACCGTTACATTATCTACATATAGGTTTGCGCCTGCTGCAGTACCGCCGGTTGCATCCCATGTTCCTGCCACAAACACAAAACGGTAGGAGCCGGCTGTTTCGATGGTTTTAGATTCGGTAGCCCATGCAGTACTGGCACTGGCAGTTGCACCAGTTTCATTCAATAGTTGTTCGACATGACCGGTATTTTCATTCACTAAGTAACCGATAACATCATACGCATCCGCCCCCCCGGTAGCGCGCCAATCAAATCCCACCGAATCGCCAGGCTTTAACGTCACTGAATTATTGCTCACCAGATATGGTCCGTGCAAAATCCCATAACCTGGCAAACTCACGCCACTTGACTTCAGCTGAGTAGATAGCCCACTCCCCGTAGAGGTTTCTGTTGATAAATTTGCTGTGTAAGTTGCCGACGAAGGTACCGCTGAATCGTAGGGTACTCCACCTGTTACAGTGGCTGGAAATACCGTATCCACAGGTGTGGGTTGGCCGGCGATAGCGTCAACACCATTAAGTCGCACCTGACTAGTGAATGTTTGCCAGCCAGGTATTGTAGTATCCCCAGCACTGCCGTCTTCAAAGTTACCGTTGGTAAAGCTAACCGCTTCGTCACTACGAACACCACCAACAAATACCACCTTATACTGACCGTCTTGCTCAATAGTTTGACTAACACTAGCCCAGCCACTGGAAGCGCCACCACTACCGGTAGCATTTAGCAGTTCCTGTGTATGCCCTGTTTCTTCATCAATGATATAAGCGAAAACATCGTAGTCGGCTGTTCCAGCAAGCCCCCGCCAGTCGAACGAAAGAGAGTCTCCCGCCTCCAACACATAGGACTCGGAGCTCTCAAATACAGGCCCGTGAACTATGCCAACGCTAGGCACCTTTATCGGTCCGCTTTGAAGCTCAACAGAAAAACCGCTTCCACTTGAGGTATCTGTTACTCGCTGAATGCTAAAAGTAGCATCCTCAAATGGAGCGGTAGCATCACCGGTCGCATCAAGCAGTCCATTAGCAAATCCAGGCAAAGATGAATCTAGCGGAATATTGTGGTTACTAACTCGCATAGCGCCATCAAGATTAACGCGTTGGTTATAACTCTCCCATTTGCTAAAGCTATTAGAACCAGCGGTTCCATCGTCGAAACCAGCTTCTGAAAGTCCATAGGCAAAAGTAAAGCGAGCAACCCCGTTGGCAAGGTCCGAGTTGGCAGTATCAAGCAAGCCCACAAGATCAGCACGCTCTCCATTACCCCGAAATAGTTTACCGTCGACCAAAGACAACTCATCTTTTTCTATAGCAGCTGCGGAATCTTGCGTGACCTTTCTTAATTGGGTGCCGTCAAAATAACTGTCCGCGGAAGAGTTGTGGATGGAAAATACATCTTTTGATGAAAGCTTGAGGCTGCCAGAAATTATAGTCGTATCGTTTCCACCTGACGCACTTAAACTAATAGGCGAACCAACTACGTTAGACGCCCCCCCGGTCCAACCGATTTTCTCAACCGTCAAATTGTTGAAGGCAACACCTGATCGCTCATTTTCGACACTAATATCGCGACCACTTCTGTCTTCTAAAAGCACAGCTCCATCAGCAAAAACGGCACGCACACCAGTTTCTCCAGAGATGCGGTTTATCGCCGCGGCAGCTTCTAACCCCGTACCCGCTTGAATAGCGAAATTACCCGTACTGTAACCATTGATTTTTAGGCTATAGGTATCCGCTTGGATTCCAGTAGACGAGAGTTTTGCCCTAGTAACGGCTTCAGCGCGAACTCCGGTCTTGCTAAGTTCTGCGTTAATTATTTGCGCTATTTGATCTGCCGGTTGATTCGTGCGCCAGCTAATATCTGAGGCCACGCCATCCGCATTGACCAATTGCATAAAACTCGGGTTATTTGTGCGCGTAACATCACCGGGACTTGTGGCGGCAGTGAGCGCACCATCGCCCTCGCTAGTATAAGTGTGAGCGCCAATATCTTTAGGCAAAAAACTATCAATACTATGCACAACAAAATCTCCTGAACCGGCGCCAGTTTGGAACTTGAAAGGCTCCTTGTACTCACCCATCAAGGATATACCGTTATATTTTGTGTCCTTAGAAAGCTGGGCAATGGAGTTGACCAACTGAGATACCTCGGCCTGTAAAAAAGCTCGATCTTTTTCTGCAGGCGCATTAGTCGCCTGTATCGCTAACTCGCGAATTCGCATTAACGTATCGCTCACTAGGTCTATACCGGTTTCCGCAGCGCCCGCCATGACACCGGCATTAGAAATATTTTGCACAGCCTCAGTCTGCCAGCTTAGTTGCGCCGCTAATTGACTGCCCTGCAAAAACGCCGCTGGATCTATGTTATTAAGATCAGCTTTAGCCCCTGTACTTAGACTTTCCATCGCCCGCTCCAGACGCAAAGAACTTTGTTCCATGTGCGAGCGAGCTACGAGCGTTGATGTCTGTAAAGATGATATAGAAACCACAATTGAGCACTCAGGATCATATAGTTACTACTTCTATACAGGTTCCGTGCCAAGAATTTTTAGCCCTATAACTAGGCTAATCAACCCCCTGGAGGGCATTTTTGGCTGACAGCAGGGGAAATACAAACAACGCGTCGGAATTTCGACACTATTTCGGCACTTTTGCTTCGGCACTTTTGCTTCGGCACTTTTTCTTCAACACTTTGGTGACGGGGCCAATTTACTTCGTTGAATTGATCGGACCGACACTAAACCTGTAGGGTAACCGCAAAATTCGTACTTCGAATTAGCGCATATAAGCTAGAGCGCAATGCTTAAAAAAGGGGGAATGAGGAAATGATTGATATAAACGGTATGGCCCACGTTATTCTTACGGTCAGTCAGTTCGACAAAGCGCATAAGTTCTACAGCGGCCTGTTGCCGGAGTTTGGCATGAAAAAGGTAGAAGATGGTCCGGACTTGCTTTACTACGTTGGCGCACGCACAGCAATTGGCGTACGCAAATGTGACCCAGAATTTGCCGAAGAAAGTTTCCAGCAATATCGAGTAGGGTTGCACCATATATGTTTAAGAGCGCGCAGCAGACAAGACATAGATAAAACAGCAGAACTAGCTCTAGCCTTAGGCGCGAACATAGTGCGCGGCCCAGAAGAAAGAGATTGGGCACCCGGGTATTACTACGTGTTATTTGAAGACCCTGACGGCATCCGCATAGAAGTTAACTACGTGCCTGGAATTGGGCTTTTAGAGGAAGGCAAAAGTTTTGGCTCGGCAAAAGACTATATTCGTGAGAATGGTGAAGATCTTCATCCACAAAAATAGGTTCTTAGCTTTTTTAGGCTGTAGCCACTAATGACACCCAAATATTGCTGGAAAGCCTTTTAGTTAACTTTTGGTATACAAATTTCATAACTAATATTTCCAAACAAATTGGCTCTGAAGCAGTTATTTTATGTACTCGCGTCCATATTATAAGTGTGTAGTTAACGAAAAAGCCCTACAGACAGGGGGTTTTGCTTTATGTACAAGCAATTTCCAATCGTCGTTTTACCCTAAAAAAAGCAAAAAAACTAACCAAGAACCGCCATTGCGATGCTTCAGCTTTTAACTTATGTTTAACAAATCCTTAAGCGTTACTGCGCCTAAGAATTGAGTGACGACCCGCTGTTGATTTAGTTCGACAATTAGTCAATGAGTTAGGATTAACTCACCTACATGAGGAGTAAGACATTTCAGAACCTGCGTAATTAACTTAGGTTTTACTGGGTACTGAAAAAGAAGACAAATCATGGTTGGTGGGAACGTGGGTTGTTGATAACTACAATAAAAGGAGAGAGGAATGTTAGACCCGAACGATTACGTAGGCGTCACTTTCTGGATTATCTCGGCAGCGATGGTTGCCGCAACTTATTTTTTCACTGTTGAACGCGACCGCGCTGAAGGCAAGTGGAAAACATCTCTAACCGTTGCCGCCATGGTAACCGGTATTGCCGCGATTCATTACTTCTACATGCGAGGAGTTTGGATTGATACAGGTGCAAGTCCTACCGTATTCCGATACGTGGACTGGCTATTAACTGTGCCGCTGCAAATCGTAGAGTTCTATCTGATTCTTGCAGCAATCGCTGTAGTCCGAGCAGCCCTATTCTGGAAACTTTTGATCGCTTCACTTGTGATGTTGATATTTGGTTATCTAGGCGAAGTTGGTGCTATGGAATACTGGCTCGCATTTACTATCGGCATGGCGGGATGGTTATACATCATCTACGAAATCTTTATCGGTGAAGCTAGCCAGATAAGCGCGAGCCAAGGTACTGCTGCAAGCCAAAGTGCGTTCAACGCATTGCGGTTGATCGTGACCGTAGGCTGGGCAATCTACCCGATCGGCTACGTTCTAGGTGCTGGCGCCGATGGTGCTGCGGGCCTAAACATTGTGTACAACCTTGCTGACTTTGTTAACAAGATTGCATTCGGTGTAGTGATCTGGGCTGCTGCGACGTCTTCGTCTGAAAAAGCCTAAAATCGCCACAGCGCGATAATTTTGGTACTGCGGGGCGCCTGCCTCGCAGTACTAATTTCTACTCAAACCTTTTAATCGTATTTGCCAATTCATAGCAATAGAGTTGGGAGGAAAATGCACACGACCGAGCTCAACCTCCGCCTTGACCAAGCTATACATCGCTATGGAGAAAATGCAGGAGCTCTAACACCAGCATCTCGGCATCATTTAGCGACTCCGGGCAAGCGCACGAGATCTCGCCTTTTATTCACAGCATCTCCTTCACCTAAAAATATCGAATTACTTGTGCATGCAGCCGCTGCGGTGGAACTCATACATGAAGCCTCAATTGTCCATGACGACATCCAAGATCGCACCGATGTACGGCGCGGCAATACATCTGTCTGGAAAGAATTTGGTGCCAACACAGCTTTATTGTTAGGCGATCATCTTGTTTCAGCAGCTTTTCGCGCCATTGCAGAGGTGGATACAGCACCAGGACTCCAAGGCAAGCTTTTCATAATGCTATCCCAAGCAATTAGCAAAGCCGCATCCGGGCAACACCTACAATTGTCTGCCGACTACTTAAGCCATGACCTTCAAACAACCTATAACAACGTAGCTATTAGTAAAACCGGTGCATTCATCGCACTGCCATTACAGTTTTCAAATCTACTAGGCTACGAAGAAATTTTAGATCCAGAACCGGCGCGCAAATGCGGGGAACAACTTGGATTTGCTTATCAAATCCTTGACGACCTGCGTCCGTTTCTGGATCCAACTACTTTAGCCACTGATGAAGATATGTTGGATCGCATCGTAACTGCCCCTGTGGCGGCCATGCATACACTCTCGCCCGACCGAGACCCCTTCACAGCGCTACTGCAACAACAGCAACTGCGAGATTCCGCTGTAGAGCTGTGCAAATCATGGCTGAGTGAAGCCCTACTAGAGGCCACCCAATTCGCCTCTCAGCTACCAGAGCATAGTGGCGCAGTGATCAGCCAATTCATCGAAACAACATTTACAGCCCACACTACTGAGAACAACGAAAGCCCTCTTACTACTAAGAGTAGCCAACTCCTGATAAGTGAAGGACGCTACAAGCCTTGGCGAGTCCAAGGCAACACAAGCTCGATATGAAGAAACAAGTTATTGTCATAGGTAGTGGTTTCGGTGGCATCGCCAGCGCCTTGCGGGCACGTAAGCTGGGCTTTGAAGTCACGTTACTTGAGCGACTAGATCAACTAGGCGGCAGAGCGCAGACTTTCCAACAAGAGGGTTTTGTATTTGATGCAGGCCCTACCGTTATCACCGCACCGTTTTTATTTGATGAACTGTTCGAGTTATTTGACCGAGACATAGCAGATTATGTCGACATGATGCCGGTTACGCCCTGGTATCGCTATGAATTCAACGATGGCACTCATCTGAACTATGGTGGTAGCGTCGAAGATACGCTAACTGAGATTAGCCGCATTAACCCTGAAGATGCCGAAGGCTATAAAAAACTTTTAGCTCACTCGGAAAAAATCTTTGATGTAGGTTTCACCCAGCTTGCACATGTGCCTTTCAACAACTTTTGGTTCATGCTCAAGCAAGTGCCTGACCTTATACGCTTGGGGTGCTATCGCACAGTTTGGCAATTTACCAAACGTTACCTTAAAGACGATCGCTTAAGACGGGCCTTCAGCATCCAACCTTTGTTGGTGGGCGGTAATCCATTTACCACCACCAGTATTTATTCGTTGATTCATTATCTGGAACGACGTTGGGGAGTGCATTATCCGCGCGGTGGCACTGGCGCATTGGTCGAAGCGTTAGCAAAACTAATGCAGGAAGTGGGAATAGATGTCCAGTTGGCACAGGATGTAGAAAAAATCCATGTCGAAGACAACATAGCTAAAGCCGTATCGTTAGCGGATGGACGTACACTGACAGCAGATATAATAATTTCTAATGGTGACCCCGCCCACACCTATAAGAACCTAATAGCTCAAGAGCAACGTAAAACCTGGACAGACAAACGCATAGATAAACTTAAATACTCTATGGGTCTTTACGTACTCTATTTCGGCACCAACAAAAAGTACGAGAGTGTGGAGCACCATACGATAGTATTTGGCGACGAGTACCAAACGCTGTTGCAGCGAATATTTGCCGGTGGCGAAGCTGGCGACGACTTAAGCTTATACTTGCATCGACCAACAGCCACCGACCCAAACCTAGCGCCAGAAGGCAAAGATACGTTCTACGTGCTAGCCCCTGTACCCAACCTGCAAAGAGATGATTGGGAGAGTGTTAAAGCCGGCGTAAAAGAGCGGGTGCTGGACATTCTAGAAGAGCGTATTTTGCCTAATTTGCGCGATAATCTAGAAGTCTGCTTTGACTTCGACCCAGCAGACTTCCAAAGCCAGTACAAGTCACAATGGGGAGCGGGATTTTCAATAGCACCGATTTTTACCCAGTCCGCGTTCTTCCGCTTTCACAATCGCTCGGAAGATTTCTCTAACCTCTATTTTGTCGGAGCTGGCACGCACCCTGGAGCAGGTGTTCCGGGAGTACTTAGCTCGGCTAAAGTAATCGAAAATTTACTCTTGCAAGACCACCCAGCAAATAGGGAAACGTCGCCATGAATCGGCAATTAGTTGAGGCTAAAGAAACCTTTAGAGCTAATGCAAAATCCTTTGCACTAGCAGCGCGATTTCTCAATAGAGATCGATACGATGCTGTCGCGCGACTCTATGCATTTTGTAGACATATAGACGATCTCGCTGACACTGGCGCACCCGGCACTAACAATGAAGCCCTGAAGTCGCTACGCCAAGATATTTGCGCGGGCATGAGCTATGACCCCCTTGTACATGACTTGCTGCAACTTAAGGGTGACCACGACATTCCAACGCAGCTACTACTGGATTTTATTGACGCAATAATTGAAGACCAGTACCCACGTGAGTTACAGGCAGTAGACGACCTTGTGCGATTTTCATATGGGGTAGCTTCAACTGTTGGACTAATGATGTGCCATATTTTTGACGTGCGTAATCCACGCGCATTTCCGTTTGCAATAGACCTTGGTATTGCTATGCAAATCAGCAATATCAGTCGGGATATTTTGGAAGATGCCCACCGCGACCGCATCTATATTCCGGCGGAACTACTAAAAACTCCCGTCACATGCGAAGGATTGATCAACGGTGACCCAGCAATGCGCGCAAGTGCTTACCAAGGCGCTATGGAGTTATTGTTGATGGCTGACCAATACTATGACAGTGCAAAAGCGGGTTATGGCTATTTGCCGAGGACGGTCCGACATACCATAAAAATTGCGGCCCGACTTTATCAGGCAATCGGCGATAAAGTCAGAACTTCGCCTAGCACCTATTGGAAGCAACGCAGCGTGGTATCGCGACGCAGAAAATGCTCCTTGGTTTTACAAATGTTCTGGCAGCGCTTGCACGACGGTTCTAGCACGTTGTTAGTTGGCAAAGTTAATCACAGGCATCATCTCCATAAGGCTTTGGATAAAAGAAATTTCTCTGCGTAGATGGAACAGGTGAAAAACGAACAGAGTGCTGATGTAGTCATCCTTGGCGGGGGCATGAGTGGACTAGCACTAGCCTGCCAAATAGCTAACTACAATGAACAGCACCCTGATGAGAGCAAAACCGCTGTCGTTGTTGAGCCTAGGAGTAACTACCAGCGCGACAAAACTTGGTGTTTTTGGCAACACCAACCAACACCGTTTGATAGGGCTATTACGCATCAATGGCACCGTTGGCAGGTATGCGCAAACGGCCGAACTCACACCAGCGAATATAGCCAAGTTCCCTACGTACGCGTCGATAGCGGTCACTACTACCATATCGCACAGCAGCAGCTGGCTAAATCTGAGTCAGTTAGTCTAATCACGGGTAATTCAGCGAGCAAAATACTGGTTTGCGATAAGCAAATAGGTGTCCAGTGCGAGGCGCTGAAAATAACAGCAGAGTTTGCCTACGACACTCGACCCAAGAATATCCCCGGCAACACCTTGTTACAGCATTTTGTTGGATGGGAAATTACCACTGACTACGATGCCTTCGACCCCAACATTGTCACGTTAATGGATTTTCAAGTCACCCAAGCCAATGATATTCACTTCTTCTATATTTTGCCTTTCGATAAAAGGCATGCGTTAGTCGAAACCACGCATTTTTCCAAAACCTTATTAACTGAAGACGCCTACGCTGAAGAACTCAGTGACTATCTGAGCGGCTCACTGGGACTTGCCAGTTGGCACATCCAAAACCAAGAGCAGGGTGTTATTCCAATGCCGCAAAAGTCCGCTTCGCTAACGAGGCGAGAACACTTCAACGTGGTTCCATTTGGTCTGCATAGCGATACACCAAGACCGTCGACAGGTTATTGCTATCCACATGCCCAAAGCCAAGCCTTAGAGCACGTACTAAACCTCTTTGCCAACAAGCCACCTAAAGCAGCACGCAACTTCTTTGTTCGTTGGCTAGACCAGATATTTATCAGTTTTTTGGAGCACCACCCAGAACAAGCGGCCAGCACTTTTTTCACTTTGTTTGAGCAAGTACCAACACAAGTGTTGATTAGATTTTTGGGCGACAACGCCAAGCCATTCGACTACCTTAAAGTCATTATGGCTATGCCCAAAATACCATTTGTCCGTGAAGCAGTGCGCAGTGTTAGCAACCCTTAAACCGTACACCACGTTTTTAGTCTGTTGCGCGGTAGCTGCCGCCCTAGGGGTGTCCTTCGGCACGGAATATAACTGGCTTGTTGCTGGGTGCTGCCTAGTCATTCTTGTGGCAGGTTTACCTCACGGTGCATTCGATCTTTACATCCTTGCGGATTTATTCGAAGGCAGGAGCTTCTTCTGGGCAATAGTGGGTTATCTTGCACTAATCATCTTAACCGTATTGCTTTGGTGGTTGGCTCCACAACTATTTCTCATTGGCTTTTTAAGCTATTCCGCCTTTCATTTTGGGGATTCGGACTGGCCTGCAGACTCCGTGGTAAATAGGCTTGGGTGGGGTAGCGCAATAGTCACACTGCCATGCTTGCTAGCACCCGACCAGGTCACCGCTCTTTTCACCATTGTTCTCAATACGCCAAGTATGCCGCTAATTACCGACGTATTAGGCTTTATAGCAATTCTCGCAACCCTCTCAAGCTGTATTGAATTTGCATCACGCAAAATCAATACCTGCACACTCATCCTTTTGTCGTTTTACTCAACCGTGTGTTTTTTTGCCGGCGCTATTGTGGCATTCACCTGCTACTTCGCTTTTTTACATGGGCCCCACCACCTTCAGCGTTGGCGCTTAAAATTACCCAACAAAGGCAATTTGCAAATATATTTGGTTAGCTTTGGTGTACTAGCGACGATACTCTTGCTCGGAGTATTCACGGTGAATGGTGAGCACACTCAGACAAAAGATCTGGCCAACGCTATTGATGCGACAGTGGTGCGTTACACTTTCGTTGCGCTTGCAGCGTTAACAGTACCCCACATGGTCTACTTATTTGTCGCCGACCACTTAAGTCATAAAGAGATTTAGCGCCGCCTAAAATTGCGGCCATCCGCACGCTCAAAATGACCACTTATCTTGCAAAGACTCGACACCAATGTAAGACTCTTGCGCTTCTCGCGGTAACAAAAACAAGGAAATTTAAATGCTCCGACTTCATGGCTTTTCGTCTAGTAATTACTACAACGTACCTAAACTCGCCCTATTGGAAAAAGGTGTATCTTTCGAAGAGGTCGTCTCTTACACAGGTGTGGGGCCAAAATATAGACCTGAGTATCTGGACAAAAGCCCATTGGGTAAAGTACCCGCGTTAGAGACAGATGAAGGATTTATTAGTGAATCACGCGCAATTTTAGAATACATCGAACGCGCTCACCCTGAGCACCCGTTACTCCCAGAATCAGCTTTTGCTGTTGGTAAAGTCCAAGAGCTTTCTCAGTTCATTGAACTTTATTTTGAGTTGGTCGCACGCCGGGTTATACCTAACCTATTATCTGGAACACAGCCGGAACCTACCGTGCTGAATGAAGTAAAAACTGGCTTAACTAAAGCCTCCGCGGCATTAGCCAAGCTTTCAGATTTCAAACATTTTGCTTACGGCGATAAATTTACATTAGCCGATATCGCAGCAATTCTAAATCTTCCGGTAGTGCGCAATGTGGGAAAACAGTTCTTAGGCAAAGACCCTCTGTCAGATGTACCGGGACTTGATGCTTACTGCGCTCGCATGGAGGAACGCCCGCACGTGAAAACTATCCGCGCAGATGCTACTGCCGATAGACCGCTCTTTATGGCGCACCTAAAAGAACTCTACGGAATCTAGCCACACAAAATTTTGCCCAGTACCTATCCTGCAAAGCGCAGTGTTCTAGGTATTGGGCAAATTTTGGCAGTAATACTTGGAGCTAATGCACACTGCAGCGCAAAGCTAGCGTCAAAGAGACCTATATTTCGGCATTACTGCAACGTCCGCTAAAATATAGTTAGCGCCTCACGAATAAGTAAAACCAGTAATGCCACCCAAGAAAGCATAAAGACACCGAAGCGAACTAATACGACATTGGCTGTGGCTTGAATCAAAGAATGCACAACTCGAATAGCAACAAAGGCCCATGCTGTGTTAACAGCAACAGAATCAACATGGCCCGCAACAGCAATAGCAATGCAAGTTGCATAGAAGAGCGTAGGTTGTTCGAACAAATGATTATAGTTGTCAGCGATCCGCCTCACACTAGAAGGTAGATAACTCATTCCAACCGGATGACCCATTTCATCTTCAGGAATTTTAGCGTTGCCAATGGCCGGAATACGCGTGGCGTACATCCACAGCATCATCACCCCACTCCAAAGACCAAGTGCTATTACCGGTTGTAAAATTGCAGTTGCGTCCATTTCACTCTCCTCAATTAAAGTAGGACCCGAGCATGCCCTACCCCCATATCTAAGGACAACTACTTATGCACGTACTGTCAGGTCAACAAAAACACGTGAGCAAAGTAGGCGAGTTGAATTTGCATTATCCATTTGATACTAATCAATTTACAAAGGCGGATAGATTCTGAGCGAGACATCGGGGTTTGACATGCTAGAACTGCACAAGCCTAAATGACCGTATTTTAAGGGATAGTTTATGAAGTACCTTGCTCGTTACTTTGTTGTCGTTTTACTTGGCGCGATGCTTGTTGGCTGTGCTACACCACCCGAAAGACCCGGTCATAACGATCCAAGTAGGTACTCTCTAGCGTCCAATGTGTTGTGGGCATCACCAGATGGCTTTGATCTGACAATGGACATTTATACGCCAACATCCGGCAAGCCTAGTTATCCCGTGTTAATGATTTTTCACGGTGGCGGCTGGCTGATCAATGACAAATCCAAAATGGATCAAGCAGCAAAGTACTTTGTAACAAAAGGCGAATATGTTATCTGCAATGTTGATTACCGCTTGCTTGCAGATCAGGACAATACGGTGACCATGGACCAAATCGTTGCGGATACTTTTGGTTCGGTACTCTGGGTAAAAGATAACATTCAACGCTATCGGGGCGATCCAGAACGGCTGGCGGTTACCGGCGATAGTGCTGGCGCGCATTTAGCCGCCATGGTGGTCAACCGAGGCCACCGCTTAAGCTCTGAAGGGTACAACGCACAAACCTTGTCATTTAGGCCAACCTACCTACCGTCGAACAGTAGTGCTGAAACCGTTGCCGAAAATAACAGCCTTGATGTCCAAGCGGCCCTTTTAAGCTATGGTGCTTTTGATACTTACAAACGCGGCGAAGACGGATTCGAAACTTGGAAAAATCCATTTTGGGCTCTTGGCGGAGCACTGCCCCGCGGTATTTTTGGCGACGAATTTAGCCCTATGTCTCACCCTGAAATGTATAAGGGCGTGTCGCCAATGCACACCATTCCCTCAAGTACTCAACGCAGCTTGCCGCCGCAGCTATTGACTGTTGGCAGCGAAGATACCCTGACCACCCCAGCTCTTGTAAAGGAATATCTAGCGAAGCTAAGAGGCGCAGGTCACAACGCACAATACTGGGAGTATCTGGGGCAGAGACACGCCTACCTAGATTCCGGTCACAATAAGTTACTCGGAGTTAGTTTTGCTGATAATGCGCCACCGGCACTTGATGTGATGCTGGAGTTCCTCGACGGAGTTTTTTATCCAACTAATAACTGAAGGCTGTCAGTAGCGCATTTCAACTACGACAGAAAACGGCCCGCTCTCACTTAAGCTGCCAAGGAAATGGGTCTGCCCAACTGTAAGCCCTGTGCTTTCTACAAATTCAGACAATGCATATTCGTGGGCATTTGCAAACGGCAGGCCAAAGCCGAAGCCTTCATTCGTATACTCTAGGGTTTTCTTAAACGCACCCTTGCCTAACTTCAAAAAAGAGTCTGCGTAAATGTCAGCT
>Ga0209405_1000857_pt1 | contig 23438 bp, 20 predicted proteins | sample COGITO_mtgs_1105_6_FD_184803 | JGI IMG/M metagenome (GOLD analysis project Ga0209405, IMG submission 184803) | Pelagic marine microbial communities from North Sea - COGITO_mtgs_110516 (SPAdes) (version 2) | ecosystem: Environmental > Aquatic > Marine > Epipelagic ...
ATGACAACCGAAAAACTCTCTCATGGTATCCGCAGCTTTGTGGCCGACCAAATTAAACTCGAAACCTGGTTAAAAGATCTCAGCTAATGATAAATAAAATTAAAGCATTTTTTAGTAAGAACATTGTGGAAGCCGATGACAATACTCTGACAACTGAGCAGTTGGCGACTGCGGCTCTGTTGATAGAGGTGATGGTTATTGATGGCAATCTCGACGAGAAAGAGCTGCAATCCATCAGCAGTACGCTAAGTCAGATGCTAGACATCAGCAGTGAGCAAATTGATGAGCTAATTCTGCTGTCGCGAGACGAAGTGGCAGAAGCAACCTCTCTGTATCAGTTTACTCGCGAGATTAATGCCCATTATGACCATGATAAGAAAATGGCACTAATGATGGCGATGTGGCGTGTGGCATTTGCCGATGGTCATTTGGATAAGCATGAGGAAGGAATTATTCGCCGAGTGGCTGATTTGCTGCATATTCTTCACAGTGATTTTATTCGCTGCAAGCTAGCCGCCAAAAACCAAGGCTAGACACAAAATTACTGACCTGACTCCAGCGCTCTAATCAGGTCGGTAAACTCTTTACTGTTATCCGGATTAAGTGCCATCAGTAGCTTATGAGCTTCTAACACCTGCTGACGAATCTCATCTATCTCTATGTTGACACTGCCGATCTCGTGGAGTTCGGCATCGATCTCTGGGACCTCTTGAAAAATATCAAATATCTCATCAAAACCCATGCAATCGAGGGTGCGTAAAATACTCGGATTCTGACAAAATACCTGCACATTGATGCCGTATTCCTTGCGGCAGTAGAGTCCCAGCTTGGCTATTAGGCCCAGAGTCGTGCTGTCGACACATTCCGCTTCAAGCATATCCACTACTACCTGCTTAACATGCTCACTGCCAAAGATAGTTTCCATATGGCGATTTAATGAGCCGCAGAGAGTGACTCGCACATCGCCACTAAACTTGAGTAAATAGTTGCCCTGCTCATCTGACACCAGTATTTTTCCGGAGCTCATTGAGTCATGCCTCGGGACAGTAATAACACGGAAATGTCGTCTTGAGGGTCTTCAATGTAATCAATAAATAGCTTTTCTTTTAAATTATCTATCCCACCTGAACCGGCGGCCAGATATCGCAGTAATGTCTGCTCTTTATCAACCAAATCTTTATCTGGCACTAGATCGAACACACCGTCAGACAGCAGCACCAGAGCAAACTCCTCTGGCAGGGCAAGCTCTTCGATGACCCAGTTGGCATCTTCAAATATACCTACAGGCTTGCCTTTTCCGGGTAAATACTCTGCCTTACCACCGGTTATTAATATCGGCTGGGGCTGCTGTGCGCCAACCACATAACGCAGAGTATTGGTCTCTGTATCTAGGGAGCCGGCAACAATGGTTAGATGTTTGCCTAGACCTGTGGCCAGCAACTGGCTATTAATATGCTCTACCAGTCCATCCGGCGCATGCGCCAGCGCCACATAGTCTTTCTCTAATTGGTGCCTGCGGATAACCCGACCAATCATAAAGCGCAGCAGCACCGTGACAAAAGCTGAGGATGCGCCGTGACCGGAGACATCGGCAAAGTAAAACAGGAGGTAACGATCTAACACGAAGTTATAACCGACAAAGTCGCCGCTTAGATACAGTGACGGGGTAATAGAATGGGATATTTCATAGTCACCAAATTTGAGGGGACTCTCGGGCATTAGACTTTTTTGTACTTCAAGGCCGGCTAGCTGATCCTGCTTTAATAGGCGCAAGCTTTCCTGTAATTCGTCGTTAGTGCGTTTTAGCTCCGCACTGTAGGCTTGAGCATGCTGGCGGGCATCGGCTAAACTCTTGATGCGCAGCAATGTACTTTCTATATCTGCCTGATCGGCTCCCTGCAAAATAACATCGGCAACACCGAGTCTAAAATAGTCTGCTATCTGAGTTTTATCTTCGTCACGCAGCGCAATGATAATAAGGTGTTCTGTACAGAGTTGGCGCAGGAGGTGGGTTTGATTTGATGGGGCGTCGCCCGTTAAGGCAATATTTTCAGAGAAGAGAACAACCGGTTGATTAAGGGGGTCTGTGCAAAGAGCGGTGACGGCCTGTAAATCTGACGCAGCCAAACAGTCCCTGCCAGCACTCTGGAAGTCTGCCTTTGCTCTCTGTAGCCTAACATCGTCATCTCCAACAAGGAGAACTAGGCCTTTGATTTCGCTCATTCGGTTCCGGCTTTGGCTAGTACTAATTGGGTTGTCGGTTTAGCATTCGGTCTAACGATTAGTATCTGTGCTTGATGATGCGCATCTTAACCCAATCTGACTTTGAGAATCCGCAAACTCAGAAAATAAATCAAGACTGGTGTAGTTAATAGTCGTCCAGATCGCCAAAGTCATCTTCAATGGCACCATCGCTGGTCAAATATTCTCTACGCTGCAAATATACGTCTCTCACGAATAGGTATCTATCACCGGATATCACATCGTCCAGCGCCAACAAATCTGCGCGCATCGCCAACAAGTCCAATCCTCTCACTGAGTTACGAGTGGACACATGGTCCATATAACCCAATGGATTGGCAAAGCTATCAATAAACTTGGACGGCGCATCGCGCAAAGTGGATGGGCCAACCAGTGGTAACATTAGATAGGGACCTGATTCTACGCCCCAAACGGCAAGGGTTTGGCCAAAGTCTTCGCCTTCACTTTTCTCCAGACCCGCACGTTGAGCAACGTCAAATAAACCACCAACACCGACTGTGATATTAATTAAGAATCGACCCGAGTCATTGCCCGCTTGGGCAAATTTCCCCTGTAATAAATCATTGAAAACATTGGTGATTTCATTGAGGTTACTAAAAACATTAAGAATGCCTTTCTCTAAAGGATCGGGCACAGCGGCCTTATAGGTTTTCGCTGCCGGCTTAAGAAAAATATTGTCCAGGGCCTCATTAAAAACAAACGCCGTGCGATTGAGATTCTCGAGGCGATCGTTGCGCTCAGCTTCTTCAGACAACACTAAAGATGACGCCATCATAGAGAGCGTTAAAGTAAGTATTAGCTTGATGTGTTTCATGGTATTTAACTCGGGAATCATGTGCATCCAGCGGCTCGTTCCAAGCGCGCTATCCTACTAGATATTTGTTACCGCATACAAGTCGGATGAAGGTCAAACGCGGCGGAAACCGCAGATAACGTCATTATCCATAAGTTTATAGATAATGTCTTCACCAAAGGCTAATAAACTCTCAGGTTGCGGGTGATTTATCTCCTTAGCTAACCTTAATATAGACGCTCTTCCTGAAAGTTGCTCAGTTTCAAGTATCTCTAGCAGCCTTACTGTCACTGGGTTCGATTCGATAAACCCAACCTTTAAATCGCGATTGCGATAAACAATAAGTACTGTGCTTCCAGGCTCAACATTGTCGGCATTGGGTTGGTAATGAGGGCCTATCTTATGCACCGGGTACTGATAGGAAAGTCGCCAGGCGGTTGGAGACACTATAGGGTGCTCTTGGAGTACATCTCCGGTTAGGGCGACATCGCTTGGGATTTCAAGGGTAGACACATCTAGCGCTAGCTCTACCCATTCGTAATGGGCCAATTCCAACATAAAGACTGGATCAGATGGCTTGGGCTTCCGCTCCTTCTGCAGATAGCTTAGAAACTCTTCACTAATTTGCAGGAAATAGGGGCTGTGGCTGTGATGGCGATGAACAAAGTCTCGTACCATTTCAAGCCAGTTGTCGGGGGCAATAATGGATTTAAGAACCGGGAAACCCGAGGCTAAAAACGATTCGATATTATTAAAGAATAGATCCCTATAGATTTTCAATCGTCTATCTTCGAGATCAGTGGGCGCGGCATTAATATCTGGATGCCTGATATGCGCCGCAAACTGGCGCTGAGTTTTTTGAAACTCTGCCTCCGATTCGATCCTAGCTTCTGAATCAGACATCGACCGTTACCCCAGTATTAGCCTGCTGGATTTTATTGATACGCCCTACTTCTAACAGCAATTCATCAACTGGGGGAATGTTAAAGTCACGCTCAAGTAGGGTTGGGAAGACACCAAACTGCTTATACGCTAGGTCGAGAAGATCCCAGACTGGATCTATAACATCTGCGCCGTGAGTGTCGACTCTGAGATCCTCTGCCTCGTCATAATGGCCTGCTATATGACCATAGACCACCCGATGCCCCGGCAGCGCGGCTAAAAATTTCTGCGGATCGTAACTATGATTAATACTGTTGACGTAAATATTATTGATGTCGAGTAATAGGTTGCAGTCGGCTTTTTCGAGCACGGCATTGGTAAACTCTAGTTCTGACATCTCCTGCTGGGGTGCTGCGTAATAGGACACGTTTTCCATAGCGATACGCTGGCCCAAAAAGTCCTGAATCTGGCTGATACGATCGGCCACATAGTCCACAGCTTCCGGCGTAAAAGGAATGGGCATAAGATCATATAGGTGGCCGCTGTCACTGCAGTAGCTGAGATGTTCGGTGTAACTGAGGATAGAATACTCAGCCATAAAGGCTTTGATTTGCTTGAGTAGATTCCAATCGAGGGGAGCTGGGGATCCTATAGAGAGAGATAGCCCGTGGATTACAAAGGGGAACCTTTCGGTATATTCACGAAACGCTTTACCATAGCGCCCGCCAACATTAATCCAATTTTCCGGTGCCACTTCCATAAACTGAATGTCATCGGTGGTGACAGAAGAAAGCGGGCCCAAAAGAGCCCGCCTTAAACCTAGTCCCGCCCCCGTTACGGGATAGGGACTAGCCATGATATTCTGAAACTCTAACAGCGATGCTAGAATTCGGCTCACAGAGCATCTGCTGCACCCTACTTGTCGCCACCACATTTACCTTCGCCGCACTTGCCTTCACCCTCGGCTTTCTCGCCACCACATTTGCCTTCACCTTCCGCTTTGTCGCCGCCGCAGGATCCTTCACCAGCTGCTTTGTCGCCACCGGCCATACCTTCACCGCACTTACCTTCACCACATTTGCCTTCTGTCGCCTTCTTAGCCTCTCCACATTTACCTTCACCGCATTTGCCTTCGGCATGGTGGGCAGCTAGGTTATAACCGGATGAGAGTTGGTCTGCTTGGAAGGGGTTCTCTGCCGCCAATGTTGCTGGTGACAGCGCTACAGACGCCATAAATGCAACGCCACAGGCTGCTGCCAAAGGTTTCATTGTTTGTTTAGCCATTAGATGTTTCTCCTTAAGAGACTAGTTGTTATCCATAAATCAAGAACCAGTATGGTTTCAAGATGCTATTCAGACTGAATGAATATAGGGAAGTTTCATATCCTGGGGTTTTTTTTAATCTAGGGTATTGAGAATATCTAAACCAGACTAATCAGCCACCCTCTACGAGGTACCTGCGCAACCGATCATGGATGTCTAGCCAGTGCTTTTTAAGACGTTTCTCAGACACGGGAACGCGGGTTTTTAACTGTTGGGCAAACAGAGATACGCGGTACTCTTCAAGCAGCCAGCGAAACGCCCAAATAGACTCTTCTAATTCGTAAGAAAGGGTTTGGGGCTGTATGGCATTCACCGGTTTGGCAAAGTCTTCCAGCTCCTGAATATAGCCTCGGTCTTTGGCAATCTGTGAGGCCAGCTTTTCTATTCTTATCTGCACACCGCGAATTAGACGGAGGTACTGGCCGGTTTGATCCAGATTACAATGGGTCAGTGTTTCTGGGGAAAACAACCAGCTAACCTGCTGATTAATGTCGTTTTTAGCGTAAATCGCGGTTAAGCCTAGTGACCGTAATTGCTTCTGGTTGCTATGTAACTGAGGCAACACCGCTTCAATATTGGCGGCGTGCTGCTGGGCTATATCCACCACCTGTCCTATACCCGCTTGATAGGCCTGATCAAAACATTGCTGTTCGCGAATAACCCCTTTGTCGCTGAAAATGGCCTCTTGAAAGCTGGTACTAATAAGCGCGTTAACCAGGTCCTGACGGTTGCCGATAGCGGCCGCTTTTAAAGCCAGTTCGGTACCGCGCAACAGATGCTTACTGAGATACTTAACCTGTTCACGGCCCTTTAACAGTGCCAACCGCAGCTGACCCTGACGGCTGACTCTATCGGCGGCCAAAGGATTGTCTAGCACCTCGATAGCGACGGATTCGCCGCAGTCTTTTAGCGCGGGCCAGGCCTTGATGTTTATCTTGCCGCGCTTAAGCTGCACCTCTTGGGGCAACTCAGCAAAGTCCCATTCGACAATATCCTGACGAGATATCGAGTCGTCGGAGGCCTGCTGTTCTAGGCCGGCGCTAATCTGCTGTTTAAAGTCCCGTTGCAGCTGTTCCAAACTACGAGCCATGGCAACGGTTTTGCCCGCTTCGTCTTGGAGAATAAAATTCATGCGATACCAGGGATCGAGATTGTCTGCCTTCCAATCTTCGTTGTTTACTGTCATGCCGGTCTGTCTTTTAAGCTGCTCAGCAAGGACCTCTGTGATCGGTCGATCCTGGGCATGGACCTGCAATAGTATTTTGTCCACATAGTCTGGAACGGGCACAAAGTGGCGTCTTGTCTGCTTGGGCAGGCTCTTCACTAAGGCAATACATTTGTCCCGCAACATACCTGGCACCAGCCAATCGAAGAAGTAACGTGGCAGCTGGTGCAATAGTGCCAATGGAATAATCGCGCTGACGCCATCCTGCTCATGGCCCGGCTGGAAATGGTAGCTCAGTTCAAACTCGATACCGTCGCAGGTGACCATTTCTGGGAACTGGGCCTCTTCATCTTCCGCCAGACCGCGAAGCAACAAGGAGTCTTTATTTATATTGAGCAGGGTTGGGTTTTCTTGCTCGGCACTTTTACGCCATTTTTCGAACGCCGGTAGATTATAAATTCCCTCGGGAATCCGCTCGTCATAAAAGCTGTAAATAACTTTTTGCTCGGCGAGTAAATCTCGGCGGCGGAAACGATCTTCCAAAGCCTGTAATTCTTCGACTAGTTTATGGTTGTGCTTGTAAAAACTGCCCTTGCCGCGATAGCCCTCTTCCACCAATGCCTGCTGAATAAACACAGCCCTCGCTTCCACTGGTGCAACATTGCCATAGACAGTATTCTTAGCCTCAACAATGGTTAAGCCAAACAGTGTCTGCCGCTCTTTGGCCATCACCTGGCCGGCTTTCTGATGATAGAAAGGTTCGCTATAGGTCTTTTTTACCAGGTGGCCTGCCAGTGACTCCAGCCAGTCGGAATCAATCTTAGCCACATTAAGAGCATACTGTTTGGCGGTTTCCATTAAGGAACCGGCCATTATCCACTTGGGTGGTTTTTTGCTCAGACCAGAACCGGGGAAGATAAAAAACTTACGGTTTCTAGTGCCCAAAAATTCCCATTTTTCTTCCCGTATGCCCACCTGGCCTAACAGCCCAGAAAGGATGGCCTGATGGATGGCAGCATATTCGGCGGGCTTGTCGTTATCTCTAAGTTTAAGTGCGCGACAGGCGGTGTGGACCTGATGATGAAGGTCGCGCCATTCTTTCATACGCAAAAATGACACGTAGTTAGCACGGCAGTATTTACTGTATTGGTTACTCGACAGCTCTTGACGCTTGCTTTCGAAATGACGCCACAGGTTCAACAGGGACACAAAATCTGAATCTTCGTCTTGCCACTGCTTATGACACTGGTCAGCTGCCTGACGTTTATCAGCGGGACGCTCTCGGGCATCCTGAATGCTCAGTCCGGTGGTGATAATCATCACTTCACTGAGGGAACCGGTTTTTGCCGCCTGTAAAATCATCCGCCCAAATCTTGGATCTAGAGGAACAGTGGTTAACTGTTTGCCTAGGGCCGTTAACTTGCCATTGGCGGTTACGGCCTGAAGTTCTTCGAGCAATTTAAAGCCGTCGTTGATCATGCGATTATCGGGCGGATCAACAAAGGGGAAGCTGCGAATATCACCAATATTGAGATGCAACATCTGCAATATAACGGCGGCTAGATTGGTGCGCACAATCTCAGGGTCGGTAAATTCAGGGCGGTTGTTGTAGTCGTTTTCACTGTATAGCCGATAGCAGATGCCATCACTTACTCGGCCACAGCGACCCGCACGCTGATTGGCACTGGCTTGAGAAATAGCCTCAATGGGCAGGCGCTGTACTTTGGTGCGAAAGCTGTAGCGGGACAATCGTGCGCGGCCTGTGTCGATCACATAGCCAATGCCGGGAACGGTCAATGAGGTTTCCGCAACATTGGTACTTAAAATAACTCGCCTGCCCTTATGGGGTGAAAAGATTTTACTCTGCTCTGCAAGACTCAATCGCGCATAAAGGGGTACTACTTCTGTATGGGGAAGCTGGGCGCGTTTAATCGCCAAATTGGCTTCACGGATTTCTCGCTCACCACTTAAAAATACTAATACATCACCGGCTTTTTGGCTGGCTTGAATGTCCTGTAGGCAATCAATAATTTTCTGATCTCGGTCGCTGTCGAGGTCGTCATCGGTGCTGTATACAATTTCTACTGGGAAGGTTCGCCCTGACACCTCGACCACTGGCGCATTATCAAAATGCTTGGAGAATTTTTCGACATCAATGGTGGCGGAGGTAATAATTAATTTTAGATCGGGGCGCTGTCGCAGTAGGCTTTTTAAATAGCCCAGAAGAAAATCAATATTCAAACTGCGCTCATGGGCCTCATCAATAATGAGTGTGTCGTATTTACTGAGAAATTTATCGTTCTGAATTTCAGCCAGCAATATACCGTCGGTCATTAATTTGATCAGGCTCTTTGGTGAACTCTGATCGGAGAAACGGACCTGATAGCCTACGATATCGCCTAGGGGCGTTTTTAATTCGCTGGCAATACGGTCTGCCACAGTGCGTGCAGCAATTCTACGGGGCTGGGTGTGGCCAATAAGACCGCGTACACCACGCCCTGCCTGTAGGCATATTTTTGGGATCTGTGTGGTTTTACCCGAGCCAGTTTCGCCGGCAATAACCACCACCTGATTGTCGATGATCAGTTCGCGAATTTCTTCAGAGCGAGCGCTGACGGGAAGATCCGGAAATTTTATTGTAGGCACTGTTTGCTGGCGTGCAATCACCTGGACGTTGGCGCGCAACGCATTGGCCGACCATTTCTGCCAGGCCGCTGCGATATCTTTTTTAGACATCCACAGCCGCTGCAGCTCATTCAACTGGCGATTGAGACGAAATAGATCGCGACTGCTAACCGACTGAGGCAGCCATTGAAAGAGCTGCTCAAAATCCGCTTTTTTAAGGGGAGCCTGGCTGAGAAAGTTCGCTTCTGGGCTGGCTGGCTGTTGCGACGACAACTTATTATTCGCCGGTATTTTGCCAGATACATTCACCGCTGGCGGCCTTGATGGCATCCAACTTTTTATGGTGATCATCCAGCTCCTGTGCGCTGGCGGCAATAACGCGCAGTGGCGGACGGGTTGTCGGGAGGCGGCGAATAGTTGAGGCGGTGTTCATCTCGCCCCCATCACCCTCAGAAGAGTCGCTCATATTAAGACTGACCTGACCACCGGTCATCAGCAGATAAACATCTGCCAGAATCTCCGCATCCAATAAGGCGCCGTGGAGGTCACGCTGAGAATTATCTACGCCATAGCGCTTGCAGAGTGCATCAAGATTATTTTTCTGTCCTGGGTGTTTCTGTCGCGCCAGTGCCAGAGTATCAATAATGCGACACCCACTTTCTATGGACTTGGGCTTTGGTCGCAGCTTGGATGTCTCGTGATTGATAAAACCTATATCAAAGGGGGCATTGTGAATAATTAAATCTGCGCCATTGATAAACTCGAAGAATTCTGGGGATATGGCTTCAAACAGGGGTTTGTCTTCAAGAAATTGATCGCTAATACCATGCACTTCCATGGCACCCTCGTCGACCTTGCGCTGAGGATTGACGTACTGATGGTAATGGCGGCCCGTGAGCTTGCGATTGACCATTTCGACACAGCCAATCTCGATAATCCGATGATCCTGAGAGGTCTCTAGGCCGGTAGTTTCTGTATCAAGAACAATCTGTCTCATGGTGTCTGTTTATCTGCCTGTTTATCTATTGTTGATCAATATTAGCTAAGGATGGGGCTGCCCACGCAATAGAGTGCGTTCAAAGCTCGTCAATACCGCGATTGGCCAGCTGATCGGCTATTTCGTTTTCACGATGGCCACTGTGACCCTTTACCCACTGCCAGTCTATCTTATGTTCGCCGATAACCGCATCGAGTTTTTGCCACAGATCAACATTTTTAACGGGCTGTTTGGAGGCTGTTTTCCAGCCGCGCTTTTTCCAGTTGGCCATCCATTCCTGTATGCCTTTTAGCACATAGGTCGAGTCGGAGGTTACAGTCACTTCGCAGGGTCTTTTTAACGCCGCTAGGCCTTCAATAACCGCCGTGAGTTCCATGCGATTGTTGGTGGTATCGGGCTCGCCACCACAGAGGGTTTTTTCTTCGCCACCGAAGCGCATCAACACACCCCATCCGCCAGGACCAGGGTTGCCACGGCAGGCACCGTCTGTGAAAATTTCGACCGAATTCATAATGTTTCCTGTGGGGATTTATGTTTTTTTTGCACCTGAGTCACGTCTTGCTGGGCGCTCATGCGATGACTATTAGTCGTAGCCGCTGGACGCCAAATAGCGCCAGTGCTAATGCCGCGAGCCACTCGCTTAACCGCGTGAATCATATAGAAGTTACCTAGGGGAAAGCGAACCTTTTGGCCGATTTTTTCCCAGACCGAATCCTGCTCAATCCACTGGGGACGATTGAGCGGCAGATTGTAGGCACCATGATCTATCTCTAATACCTGAAAGTTGAGTAGGGACAGCCAATCAATCACCCGCCCTTTGCGTAAATTGTGGAAACCGTACTGAGGCTGACCGGACAGTAGCTGCATCGGGAATTTGAGAACGCCATGAGGGCCATAGGGATTAAAGAGGCAGAGCAGAAGATGTCCGCCCGGCGCAACTACCCTGCTCACTTCTGCAAGTACGGCCTTGGGCGAGACCGAGAATTCAACCGCATGCTGCAGTAGCGCCACATCAACAGTATCTGCCGGCAGTGGCAGCTCTGCGTAGTTACTGATGGCCGAAGCCTGAGGAGAAGCCGCCGCATGGAGCGAGAAGCGGTGCAGCTGACTAAAGCAATCGAGGGACTGCTTGTCTGGCCCGAGTCCGAGATGCATTAGGCGGTAGCCAGGTAACTGACTGTACTTTTCGGCTAAAACACGATGCTCATGGAGGCTTAGGTAACGAGCGAAATCTGTCTGACGCCAGGCCTCTAGCTCATCTGCAACCGAGCCGAGGTCAGCCACTTTGAGGCGATCTAAGACTTTTTTACTGCGTTCTCGAAGAAACTGTAATGACATAGGCTTGCTGTGTGCTAGTTGGGCTTGTCGTTAAAAGTAGCGCCTATTATGGAGTAGTTGAGGATTATTTGAAATCTGATAACTAATAACCATCAGCGGTTTGTCTAATCGCGCTGTGGTCGCTACAATCCGCGCGAAATTAATAACTAGAATGAGTTCAATCTGTGCAGTCTGAACACAAGCTTATCGCCCTATCTTTAAAATTCATGTTTGCCAGCCTTTTGCTGGGTGGCTGTGCATTAGCGCCGACAGAGTCTGCTGATCAGCCACTTGCTGAAGATGTATCTCAGGCACAATTAACTGAGGGAACTCCTTTGGGGGCTGATGGTGCTCTTAATGGAGCTCTTGTTAGGGCTGATGGCATTCTTATTGGTGCCAATGGCGCTGTCCCTGTCACTGAAGCGGCTCCGGCTAAGAAGCATGATCTGTGGGAGCGTATTCGTAGCGGCCATGATTTAACCCCAGAGATTCTTCCCGCCAGTGTTTTGAAGCAGCGTGACTGGTACCTGCGCAACCCTAGCTATTTAGCGACAGTCTTTAACCGCGCTGAGCCGTTTATCTTTTATGTTACTGACGAGCTTGAGAAAGCCGGCCTGCCCTTGGAGTTGGCTCTGCTGCCTATCGTAGAGAGCACCTATGACCCCCTGGCCTACAGCCACAGCCATGCGGTGGGTCTCTGGCAGTTTATTCCCTCTACGGCAAAGGCCTTTGGTCTCAGGCGTGATCGCTGGTATGACGGACGTCGGGATGTCATCTATTCAACCCAAGCAGCGGTTAGATACCTTCAGTATCTTCACAAGCGCTTTGATAATGACTGGCTGTTGGCACTTGCCGCCTATAACTCTGGTGAGGGCAATGTTCGTAAATCGATCCGCCGCAACATTAAATTGGGCAAGAAGGCTGACTTTTGGTCAATCAAGCTACCCAGAGAAACCAGAAACTATGTGCCTCAGCTGCTGGCATTAGCCACGCTGATTGAAGATCCAGAAAAATATTCTATTGAACTGCCCTTTATTGCCGATGAGCCCTATTTTGAAGTCGTAGAAATTGAATCCCAGATGGACCTCAATAAGGTCATTGAGATCACCGGCGTTGAAGGCACAGCCTTCACTCGACTAAATCCGGCTTATCGCCGTTCTATCACGCCGCCTAAGGGCAAACACTCGCTATTACTGCCCATGGGTACTGCAGAACCACTGCGCCAGTTACTCGCGACAACGGACCCAAAAACCTGGGTTCCCCATACTGAATACCTGGTGATGAGCGGTGATAGCCTGTCGCAGATCGCCCAGCGCTTCCGTGTACCTACCCAATGGCTTAAGAGTCGGAATAGCCTGAGTTCAGATCGCTTAAAAATTGGTCAGGTACTGCTAATACCCCATTCCGGCGACACAGTGACTACCAGCGGGGCTAAGGTTCTTCAGAGCGCTCGTTACAGCGTTAGGCGTGGCGATTCCCTGTCTGGCATTGCCAGCCAGTACAAGACCTCTATCGCGGACATAAGGCGCGTCAACGGTCTTAAGACAGATGTACTGCAGATTGGTCAGCAACTTCGCGTTAACAATAGCGCTGGCAGTCCTATTCCAGAGAATCTACGCAAGCTATCCTACAAAGTTAGGCGTGGTGATTCCCTGTACCTTATCGCAGAGAAGTTTGATTTAACGATTCGTGATATCACGCGCTGGAATAAGATCAGCCGCAATGAATTTTTGCAGCCCGGTCAACGACTGACTCTGTTTATTAATGCGTTGCGCATTTAGTTAGTAGCCTTACACTCTAGCCATCAAATAGCTAAACAGCAGACAATAAAAAGCCGGGCCTGAGCCCGGCTTTTTATTGTCTGCAATTCTTACTGCTTTATATCGGCGCCAGACACTAGGCTGGATTGATACGCCTGAATCTCTCGACTGCCGTTAATTGAGCTCGTTGCATAGATCAGGCTGGCCTTTTGCTGGCCGCTCAACTTGGTAACATCACCCTGAGTTACTTCTATCAACGAGGCGACAACATAGTCTCCGTTGCGCATATAGAAGCCTTCTGTCACCGCTGTGTCTACTGGCGACTGCATCTGGAAGACCGCATTCAATATTTCAGGGTTAACACCGCCACCATTGCGCTTAACATCCAGCACAACCTGCCAGTCTAGGGCATTGGCCTTGGCCACAGTCTCAACGCTTTCGCCTGCTTCGACGGACGCTAACAGGGCAGCACCCTGCTGCGCAATGGCCTGCTGTGCAATCGTTGCTTTAAGTGACCTAGTCACAGTGTCACGCACCTCAACCAACTCTTTTTGCCGTGCCGGGATACTTTCATTGAGCTTGATCACCATATAGCGGTCATTGCCCAGTTCCAGCACTTCGCTGGCATATTTATCATCCACGACTTCTGAACTAAACGCGGCTTTAACCACGGCAGGATAAGAGGCAACGCCTTCCCCACCAGCACGAGAAAACGCACTCGAGGTTTGAGCTGTAAGCTCTAGGTCTTCAGCGACAGCAGCCAGAGACTCTGCATTAAAGCTAAGCTCTTTAAGCATTTCGAGTTTTTCGATCAGAGCATTCGCCGTCAACTCTGTGAGCAGCTCCTGTTCAATACGTGCCGATTCTGCGGCCAGTTCGAACGTCTGTTCCTGAATATCCAGCAACTTAATAAAATGTGTGCCTGCATCGGTGTCTACCGCGGTGGATACCTGGCCTACTTCAAGCTTCGCTAGCGCCGCTTCAAAGGGTTCAGGGAATGTATCACCGGTGGTGTAACCGAGATCGCCGCCAGTGTCAGCAGCACCAAAATCTTCAGAATACTCTGTTGCCAACGCGGCAAAGTCGTCCCCTGCATCTAACTTAGCCTGAATCTCTATCAGCAGCTCTGCACTTGGCTCAGACAATAATATATGTGCTGCCTGACGTGATACGGCGGTGTCTGCGGACTCAGCTTCCTGATCGAATCGCGCTTGAATTTGCTCTGGACTGACTGACTTGCCCTCGGTGAGCTGCGCTGCATTGAGTTCTATATAATCAATAACCACCTGGTCGTCGGTCTGGTACTGCTCTTTGTTGAGCTCGTAATAGGCACTAACCTGCTCTTCGCTTAATTCCACTGCATACATAATTGGCGCGATGGGCAGTGTAAGGTAGTAATAGTCACGCATTTGCTCGGTAAGACCTGCCAATGCAGCGAGTTCGGTCTCAGTCACAAAGTTGGTAATGGCAACACCCTGCACAACCTGCTGAATCAGCAAGTCTTCTTTAATCATGTCGATAAATGTGGCGCTGGTATAACCCTGCTGGCGGATCGCATACTGAAAAACATCCTGGTCAAAGCGGCCGTCAGTTTGAAAACTCGGCGTGTCGATGAGTAATTTGCTCACCGTCTTTGTGGATATACCCATGGCCTGATCTGCAGCCGACTGTGCAATCACTTTGCGGCCAATCATTTGCTGTAGTACGCCGGGACGGATCAATTCGTCGTCAACCAAGGCGGGATCCAAGCCTTCGTTTTCGCTAAGAATACGTCTTTTCTCGACACTGATCGCCTGCTGAATACGCAGTGCACTGACCTGCTCATCATTAACAACAAGCTCAGTTTCAGCACCTGCACCAGATAGGAACAATGACCCAGTACCTGAGAAGGCAAATATGCCGCCAATAAAAATCACAATAACCGTGGCTATACCACGCATGTTATTTCTAAAATTATCCAACATGTATCTGTACCTATAAATTAAAAAAAAGGCGCATCGAGGATGCGCCTTCTAGCCTGAGGTCTTCGCTGTTAAAGCGGAGTTCCCAGAGAGTTACTTAGTTTACTGCGTCTTTCAGAGCTTTACCGGCTTTAAAGCTAGGCACGTTAGCCGCTTTAATTTGGATCTCAGCACCAGTCTGTGGGTTACGACCAGCGCGAGCTGCACGATGCTTCACAGAATAAGTACCGAAGCCTACCAAAGAAACTTGGTCGCCATTTTTCAATGCGCCTGTTACTGCATCTAGAGCGGAATCCAGTGCACGTCCTGCAGAAGCTTTAGAGATGTCTGCACCAGCAGCGATTGCGTCGATTAGTTCAGATTTATTCACGGTATTCCCCTTTTATTGGAATTGGTTGATTCTGGCAAAATAGAAGTGCGCTTTCATAGCTTCACAATGCTCAGAATCCCGAGCCAATGCGCCTTCTAGGCCAACTTTATACCAACTAGCACCACGCTGGGTCAAGCATACTTTTGAATTTAGCAAAATTAGTTGCAGATCAGTGCGTGCTAGCAGAGGCGCTGGCCCCTGCATTCTTCTCAGAACCAGTAGCGCGATTGAATTCTTCTTCAGTAAAGGGTGTGGGCTTATCTTGCAGAGCAATGTCCAGCACCTCGTCGATCCACTTCACCGGACATATCTCAAGGTCTGCTTTAATGTTGTCCGGTATCTCTTTCAAATCGCTCGCATTATCGTGAGGGATGATAACGGTAGTAATGCCTCCACGGTGCGCCGCTAGGAGCTTTTCTTTGAGCCCACCGATCTTTAACACCTCTCCGCGAAGGGTAATTTCTCCGGTCATGGCAACATCTGCGCGCACTGGGATACCGGTTAAAACCGACACCAATGTTGTGCACATGCCTACACCCGCCGAAGGCCCGTCTTTCGGGGTTGCGCCTTCGGGCACATGAATATGCAGGTCGTTTTCGTAGTAAAAGTCTTTGCGAATGCCCAGCGCCATGGCTCGACTGCGCACGACTGTTAATGCCGCCTGAATTGACTCTTGCATCACATCGCCCAGTGATCCGGTTTTAATGACTTTGCCTTTACCTGGGATCGCCGAGGCTTCAATGGTCAACAGTTCACCACCGACCTGGGTCCAGGCTAGGCCTGTTACCTGTCCAATCTGGTTTTCTGCTTCGGCACGACCATAGTCGAATCGACGCACGCCAAGCATATCTTCCAGCTGCTCTACCCCAACCACGTCATGAGAGCGCTTGTCTGCGCGCACATGCTTGGTTACGGTCTTGCGGCATATCTTGGCAATATCTCGCTCTAAACCCCTTACACCGGCTTCTCTGGTGTAATAGCGTATGGCATCTTTCAGCGCGCCTTCGGTAATATCCAGCTCTGGGTCTTTAAGTCCATTGGCTTTGCGCTGCTTAGGGACTAAATATTTCTCGGCAATCTGTACCTTTTCATCTTCGGTGTATCCGGGAATACGGATGACTTCCATACGATCCAATAAGGGGCCGGGAATATTCATCGAGTTGGCGGTACAGATAAACATTACTTCGGAAAGATCGTAATCAACCTCGAGGTAATGATCGTTGAAGGTATGATTTTGCTCTGGATCTAACACTTCCAGCAGCGCTGAGGCTGGGTCACCGCGACTGTCCATACCCATCTTGTCGATCTCGTCGAGGAGGAATAATGGATTCTTGGTGCCAACCTTCGACAGCTTTTGAATTATCTTGCCTGGCAGCGAGCCAATATAGGTTCTGCGGTGTCCGCGAATTTCCGATTCATCTCGCACGCCACCCAAACTCATGCGCGCAAACTTACGACCGGTCGCACGGGCAATCGATTCACCGAGGGAGGTTTTGCCCACGCCGGGAGGTCCTACCAAACAGAGCACGGGCCCTTTAAGTTTTTTAACGCGCTTTTGCACCGCCAAAAACTCAAGAATTCGCTCCTTCACCTCTTCAAGACCGTGATGATCCAGATTAAGCGTGGCTTCTGCTTCGATCAGGTCATGTTTGACACGGGTGCGGTTTTTCCAGGGCACACCGATCATGCAATCAATATAGTTACGCAGTACTGAGGCCTCTGCCGACATTGGCGACATCATCTTTAGCTTGGCTAGCTCTGACTGCGCTTTTGCCAAGGCGGCCTTGGGCATGCCGGCCTGTTCAATTTTCTTATCTAGTAGATCAAGTTCCGAGACACCTTCGTCGATATCACCCAGTTCTTTCTGGATGGCCTTCATCTGTTCGTTGAGGTAGTACTCGCGCTGACTCTTTTCCATCTGCTGTTTAACACGACCACGAATACGCTGCTCTATCTGGAAAATATCAATTTCAGATTCCATTAAACTCATCAGGTGCTCAAAGCGCTCTGTAAGATCGGCTATCTCGAGCACATCCTGCTTTTGCTCGAGATTTAACGTCATATGTGACGCGATGGTATCAGCCAAACGGTTGGCATCTTCGATACCGCTGACCGTAGTAATGACCTCGGCGGGAATTTTTTTACTCAGGTTTACGTACTGCTCAAACAGGCTGATGGTTGACCTTGTCAGGGCATCCGCTTCCTGGTCATCAAGCTCTCCATCCGCAAGCTCTACCGCGGTGCTCTGCATAAAGGCGTCGCCTTCAACAGGCGCTGTCAGGCTCACGCGCTGAATGCCTTCCACTAGCACCTTGAGTGTGCCGTCTGGAAGTTTAAGCAGCTGCAGGATCGTTGCCAGAGTACCTACTTCGTAGATATCGGCAATACTGGGGTTGTCTTCTGAGGGCGTTTTCTGCGCGACCAGCACGACCTGTTTATCTGACTCCATGGCATGCTCGAGGGCTATGATAGATTTCTCTCTACCGACGAACAGGGGAACCACCATATGCGGATACACCACTACATCACGTAGTGGCAGGAGTGGATAAACAATCGTGCTTGGATCTATCTCTGTGGAACCCATTATTACCTCAATATCTCTTTATCTTTAATGTGTATTCTTGTTTAACATTGTACGCAGTGACTTTCGCGTTAGTCTTTTATATTGGGGTCAGCCTAAGTAAAAACAACCTCAAGGTGCTAACTAAGCGCATAAAAAAGTACATAAAAAAAGCGGCTTGCGCCGCTTCTTCGTTTAGCCTTCGTCTGAGGCTAGCTTTTTCTCTTGTTTCTCGTAAACCAGCAGAGGTTCATTTTCACCGTTGATGACCGAGCCATCCACAACCACCTTAACCACATCCGGTTCCGAGGGAATCTTGTACATGGTGTCGAGCAATATGGTTTCTAGGATAGATCGCAGTCCACGAGCACCAGTTTTGCGCTCAATGGCTTTGTCGGCAACCGCCGCCAGCGCATCATCACGCAGATCCAGCTCAACACCCTCCATGCCAAACAGTGCCTGGTACTGCTTCAACAGGGCATTCTTAGGCTCAACAAGGATATTCACTAGGGCATCGCGGTCGAGCTCTTGCAACGTTGCTACGACAGGCAGTCGGCCAATAAATTCTGGAATCAAACCATAGCCAATCAAATCACTGGGCTGCACATCTAACAATGTCTCACCGATAGATTTTGAGCTGTCTTTACTGTTCACTTCTGCACTGAAACCAATACCGCCCTTCTCGGAACGGTCTCGTATAACCTTTTCCAAACCGGCAAAGGCACCGCCGCAGACAAACAGGATATTCGAGGTATCAACCTGCAGAAATTCTTGCTGAGGATGCTTGCGTCCACCCTGAGGTGGTACTGAAGCAACTGTACCCTCAATAAGCTTCAACAGCGCCTGCTGAACGCCTTCTCCAGACACATCGCGCGTGATCGACGGGTTATCTGATTTACGTGAAATCTTGTCGATCTCATCGATATAAACAATACCGCGCTGGGCCTTGTCTACATCGTAGTCGCACTTCTGCAGGAGCTTTTGAATAATGTTCTCAACGTCTTCACCCACATAACCGGCTTCGGTCAACGTGGTGGCATCAGCGATGGTGAAAGGGACATCGAGCAATCTTGCCAACGTTTCAGCCAATAATGTCTTGCCGCTGCCGGTAGGGCCGATCAGCAAAATATTACTCTTGCCCAGCTCTACTTCTAGCTTATCGGCACCAGCTTGGGCACTGACCTGAAGTCGCTTGTAATGGTTGTATACAGCCACAGAAAGAATACGCTTGGCACGTTCTTGGCCAACCACATATTCGTCGAGGATGTCTTTAATCTCGGTGGGAACAGGCAACCGGTCGGGGCTACTGTTAGACTCAACGACCTGAGATTCTTCAGAAATAATATCGTTACATAGATCGACACATTCATCGCAGATATAGACAGACGGGCCGGCTATTAAACGACGAACTTCGTTTTGGTTCTTACCGCAGAATGAACAGAACAGTAACTTTCCGCCGTCGCCTAAGGTATCACTATCACTCATTTCTTTCTCCTGCCGAAATCGCAAAAGTCATATAAAACAGTACGTTAGACTTAATATCTAACAATGAAAGTCAGAAGACTACTGCCCCTAACCTCTTTTGTCTAGTACCTGATCTACAAGGCCATAGTCCTTGGACTCGTCGGCACTCATAAAGTTATCACGCTCAGTATCTTCTGCTACCTTTTCAACACTCTGTCCCGTGTGGTGGGCCATTAGCTTATTGAGACGGTCTTTGATTTTAAGAATTTCTTGAGACTGAATATGAATATCTGTCGCCTGACCCTGAGCGCCGCCGCTTGGCTGGTGAATCATGGTGCGGGAGTTAGGCAGGCAGAAACGCTTGCCCTCTGCGCCCGCTGTAAGCAGGAACGAACCCATCGATGCCGCCTGACCAATACACATGGTGCTGACATCTGGCTTAATAAACTGCATGGTGTCGTAGATCGACATACCTGCAGTCACAGAGCCACCGGGAGAATTGATATAGAGGTGTATGTCTTTGTCTGGGTTTTCAGACTCGAGGAATAGCATCTGCGCAACAATAAGGTTGGCCATATGATCTTCAACCGGACCCACCAGAAAGATGATTCTTTCTTTTAAAAGCCTTGAGTAGATGTCGTAGGCTCTTTCGCCTCTCGAGCTTTGCTCAACAACCATGGGAACCAAACCGCTGGCTTCCACGTCGGGGAAACCACTGATGCTAGATGGGTTCTGAAAATTCATTGCGTCCTCGCTAATTAGATTTTTGAATACAGGGTACTGTAGCTTCGCACAATCCCTTTTGCACGCTTACCTTTTGTTAATACCGTTGTACGCAAACAATCGGCAAGCTGGACTCGTCCAACCTGCCAAAAATCAGCTTAAGCTTCGCTGCCTGGTTCAGGATCAGGCTTAACAGCGTCTTCGTAAGGTAAGGCTTCTTCTTTAACTTTGGCCTTGGAAAGTACTAACTCAGTGACCTGATCTTCCAGAACCACGGCTTCGACAGAACTGAGCAGCTCAGGCTTACTGTAATAATAGTCGACAACTTCACGGGGCTGCTCATACGTTGAGGCAATCTCATCAACGCGAGCACGAACCTGCTCTTCGTCTGGTGTTAGGCCTTCGACCTTAACCAGCTCAGAGACAATTACACCCAACGCAGCGCGGCGCTCGGCTTTCTCTTTAAACATATCGTCTGGAAGCATGCTCAGATCAATTTGCTGACCGCCGCCAAACTGCTGAACCATTTGCTGCTTCAGCTGAGTAATTTCATTGGCAACCAATGCTGCCGGCAATTCAACCTTATTAAGGTCAAACAGCTGGTTCATAACACGGTTTTTAACTTTTGTGCGGATCGCATTGCGCAGTTCACGCTCCATGTTGCCTTTAACATCTTCACGGAACTTGGCTTCGCCACCCTCTTCAACGCCGTAAAGCTTGAAGAATTCGTCATTCAGCTCTGGCATTTGCTTGGACGACACCGAGTTAACCTTAACGGCGAACTGTACTGCCTTACCTTTCAATTCTTCGGAGTGATAATCTTTCGGGAATTTTAGCTTAAGAACGGTCTCGTCCCCTGCACTCAAACCTACCAAGCCATCTTCAAAACCTGGGATCATGCTGTTTGAACCTAATACTAGATCCTGGCCTTCGGCACTGCCGCCGGCAAATTCTTCTTTCTTCTGGGTACCCACAAAATCGATGTTCAGCTGGTCGCCATCAACAGAGGGCTTGTCTGAAACATCGAAAGTCGCTTGCTGATTACGCAACACTTCAATCATGGTTTCCATATCGGCGTCAGTTACGTCTGAAACAGGGCGCGATAACTTTACCTTACTGATATCTGCTAGCTTTACTTCTGGGTAGACTTCAAAGATCGCCATGTATTCTAGATCCTGGCCTTCTTTGTCTTTCAGGCCATCAATGCGCGGCTGGCCCACAGGACGGAGATCTTCCTGGTTAATCGCGTCATAGAAGCTTGAATTAACGATTTCGCCAACAACTTCCTGACGAACGCCTTTACCATAATGCTGTTTGACAACACGCAGTGGAACCTTGCCCTTACGAAAGCCTTTAATAGACACAGTCTTAGTCGCTTTCTCTAAACGCGCAGTTACTTCTTGTTCAATTTTGTCGGCAGGGACACCAATCTTCAGCTGACGCTCTAGACCTGTGCTCGACTCAATAGAAACCTGCATGTGTTGCCCTCTTCATAAATAGTATAAATATGGTGCGAGTGGAGAGACTCGAACTCTCACATCCTAAGACACTAGAACCTAAATCTAGCGCGTCTACCAATTCCGCCACACTCGCATAATCTGTCTTTCTGGGCCTCGGGTATCTACAGGTTAGTGGCTCGTTCAAAGCCAACAACTGTGCCCAGCCAAAAAGGGCGTGAAGTTTGCCACAGCACCTGTGAATCGGCAACTACTTCAGGCCCTTTAAATGCCTAAACGGGAGAAAAAGTCTCCCAGGCAATCTGAAGCGGCAATCTAAGGCTTAGAGTGAGGGGCTTAAGGCTGCTAACAGTCCCTGAGCAGGGGCGAAAGGTATTTATCAAGAGCTGACCTAATCAATCTGGAAATAGCCAGAAAGCTTGGTCTATGCTTTACAACGCATACTTTATTTATTAACCCAGTTAGGAGTTACATGATGAAAAACAATTACCTTATGCTTTTTGCAGTAGCAGCAACACTTGGACTTGCCGCATGTGATACGGGTGAGCCTCAAGCTGACGCATCAGCACCAGCCGCTGAGTCTTCAATGTCAGACGCAGCAACAGAGGCCGCTGATACTGCCATGGGCGCGATTGATGGTGCCGTTGAAGCGATGGACGAAATGGCTGATGATGCTATGAACAGTGCTGCTGACGCTATGGACAGTGGAGCTGACGCAATGGAAGAGGCTTCAGACGCTGCAGAGAACAAAGTTGACAGCCAAGTAGAAGACGCAATGGATGGCATGCTAAGTAAATAGATAATTTCAAGACCATAAAAAAACCCCGGTATTTACCGGGGTTTTTTTTGTTGCTAGAACTTACTTACCATAAAGTAGCTATGGGATTAAACGGCTACCTTGCGGCGACGTAAACCAGTAAGACCTAACAGTGCAGAGCCAAACAACCATACAGCAGCAGGAATTGGCACTTCGTTAATACCAGCTACATAGAGGTTATCATTGGTGTTCCATTTCTCACCTACAGTGATACCGAATACTTTTAGTTCCTTTAAGTTAAAGCCTAGCGAAATTTTGCCAGCAATCACTTCAAGCAAGGAATGACCCTGAGTATTAGTCCAGATATGGACGAATTTACCATCTGCCGACTTATGAGCACCATTTATCCCAACAACAGAAACTTTCTTCGTCGCATCGAAAACAAACTTAAGGACTTCATTTATTTGCAAGTTGTCATCACTGGCTGGGTCACACCAGTTATCAGTTGGACTGCCCGACGTTGGAGTGGTCAAAAGCGTACCACAAACACCCATGCCTGCAAGAGTACCACCATCTAAGTAAGCATTTGCGTCAATACCATCCTTGTAACCATAAACCTTAAGATCACTGAAAGTTAGCTCTGGACCACCATACTCTTGATCACCATTATCAAAATCATAATCCCACGTGGCGGCCATAGACAAACTAGCCATTGATAATACTACTGCACCTGCAAGTGACTGTAGTAATTTTGAAAGATTCCTATTCATGTCTAACTCCTTAATATCTCCTAAAAACAAACTAAGCGCGAATGCAAAGACGCGGCTAATTCCATATGTGTAAAACAAAACTTAACTACTTAACAGGTAAAGGTAAAAGTAGTTCTCATTTCTGGCATTGTCAAAAAAATAAACTGGATTTATTGGAATTATTTAATTTAAGAATCAATAACTTAGGCGATATTTATGGTGGGACCAAAAAGAACTGCACAGAGATTCAGTTATTACCGACTTAAAACAATA
>Ga0209405_1000873_pt1 | contig 23276 bp, 21 predicted proteins | sample COGITO_mtgs_1105_6_FD_184803 | JGI IMG/M metagenome (GOLD analysis project Ga0209405, IMG submission 184803) | Pelagic marine microbial communities from North Sea - COGITO_mtgs_110516 (SPAdes) (version 2) | ecosystem: Environmental > Aquatic > Marine > Epipelagic ...
AATTTTTGTGGCAATGCAACAGGATCTTGGTCGTTGTAATATGGAATCATGGACTGCTGAGTTAGGCGGTGTGATCAGCGAAGTGGATCATTCGCTTAAACACTTAAAAAAGTGGGTAAAACCGCGAAAAGTGCCCACACCCATTATCGCCCAGCCTGGCAAGAGTTATATGTTGCCAGAGCCCTTAGGCACAATTTTAATTATTGGTGCTTGGAACTATCCACTGTTACTGGTGTTGTCACCTTTAATTTCTGCGATATCTGCTGGCAACAATGCAATTATTAAGCCTTCAGAGTTATCAGCGAATGTATCGAAGTTGTTGGTTGAGTTGGTTGCACAATATTTAGATAATGATGCTTTTGCTGTAGTAGAAGGGGCAGTAGATGAAACCACTGAACTACTAAAACATCAATTCGACCACATTATTTATACAGGTGGCGAAGTGGTGGGCAAAATAGTGATGCGTGCTGCAGCCGAATTTTTAACACCTGTGACCTTGGAATTGGGTGGCAAAAGCCCTTGTATTGTTGATAGTTCTACTGATCTTGATGTCACTGCTGCGAGAATTGTCTGGAGCAAATGGATGAACGCCGGGCAAACCTGTGTGGCACCTGATTACGTGCTCGTTGAGGAGTCTTTTGCTGCGCCACTCATCGATGCAATTAAACATAAACTTACTGAGTTTTATAGTGCTGACGCGTCTAGTAGCAAAGATTATGGGCGTATTGTGAGTGAGCGGCACCTGACACGTATTGTCAGTTATTTAGATGGCCAAGAGGTTGTGCATGGAGGCAAACACGATGTTGCAAATAAGTATATTGAGCCGACTATTGTGCTTAACCCTGCTCATGACAGTCTCTTAATGCAGCAAGAAATTTTTGGGCCCATATTGCCCATAGTGACAGTAAAAAACATTTCCGAATCGATCCCATTTGTGAATAAGCGAGCAAAACCGTTAGCACTCTATATTTTCAGCAAAAATAAAGATTTTGAACAACAAGTTCTCACTGCAACCAGCGCTGGAATGGTGTGTATCAATGACGGCTTTATGTTTGCTGCCAATCCTAATTTACCTTTCGGAGGTGTAGGTAGCAGTGGTACAGGTGCCTATCATGGGAAAATAGGTTTTGATAATTTTAGTCACTTAAAAACAGTGATGAAACGCAGTTTTTGGTTTGATGTGCCGTTACGTTATCCTCCTTTCACTGATAAGAAATTTAAACTTTTGAAAAAACTTATATAGGTGATACATGACTCTTACTCCCTTTCATTTAGCTATTCCTGTTGCAGATTTAAAGCAAGCTAAAGCCTTTTATGGTGACTTGTTGGGTTGTGATAAAGGCCGCTGGTCTGAACAATGGATCGATTGGAACTTCTTTGGACACCAATTAGTGACGCATCTCGTGACACAAATGCCAAGTCTACCCAAACATAATCAAGTGGATAACCATGCCGTGCCTGTTCCACACTTCGGTGTGGTTCTAAACTGGATGGATTGGCAAGTCCTGGCAAGTAAGCTTAGTGCTGCCAATGTTGATTTTATTATTAAGCCTCATATACGATTTGAAGGACAAACTGGTGAGCAGGCGACTATGTTTTTTCTCGACCCTTTTGGTAATGCATTAGAATTTAAGGCATTTCAAGACATTGAGCAGTTGTTTGCGAATTAATATTAATAACCTATTGAATGTCCTTATATTGATAGAATAAATAGATTGAGCTGTTGAGTAATCTTCATTAGTCATTAAGCGTAATAAGGTCTACTGTTTGTTTACACTCTCAACCCTCAAGGGAACAAATAATGAGTCATATTAATATTGGTATCAATGAAAAAGACCGAGAAGTCATTGCACAAGGTTTAAAATGCTTGTTAGCAGACTCCTATACGCTGTATTTACAAACCCATAATTTTCATTGGAATGTAACTGGTCCACAATTCAGAGAATTACACCTGATGTTTGAGGAGCATTATACTGAGTTAGCGACAGCGGTTGATGATATTGCTGAGCGCATTCGTACGTTAGACGTGGCTGCACCAGGCACGTATAAAGAGTTTGCTAAGCTCAGTTCCATTCAAGAAGTAGACGGCGTACCCATTGCAACCGAAATGGTTAAGATCCTATTAAATGGGCACGAGGCAGTGGTAAAAACGTGTCGCAAAGTATTGGTATCAGCGCAACAAGCAGACGATGAATCCTCTGCAGCATTAGTGTCAGATAGAATGCGTTTACATGAAAAAACGGCATGGATGCTCAGAGCTTTGAGCTAAAGTCATCAGTGACATCAACATTGCTTATCAATAACACGTATCGATATGCATATAGAGTAGATTGGCCAAAGTGAATACCTACACTTTGGCTTTTTTTTGCAGTCTGCTGTCTGTCTCGGCCAATATAATCGCAATTAAGATTTACCAGTAAGTGGTTGTTAGCCTTTTCGATAACACCTAATAATTCTTTTTTTAGAGTGGCATCTTTGTGAATATTATTAGTCTTCTTAGTTTTAATAACAGCCTGATAACGACCAGGCTTATGGTTAACTGCAATGAATATGTTGAGGGTGATGGCTCCCACCACAGATAAAATCACTAAATCAATGCTAAAGATAAAGATCGAAGCTGTCAGGATCACTGCGTCTGCCAACAATCTAAAATTGCCCGCTCGAATATTAAACTTGTTCTGTAGATAAAGGGCTAAAATGCCTAACCCCCTAACCCCCTAACCCCCCTAGGCTAGATTTATGTCTAAACATAATTAACAAACCTACACCAATCAACATACCGCCAGCCAACGCAGCAAATATTGGATGAATACTTTCAATTTTGATCACATGTTGCATGTGTTCTGTCATAACTGACACCATAGACACTGAGATAAACGTATTGATAGTGAAACGCTTACTTAATTGCGTCCAGGCAATATAGTAAAAGGGTATGTTGACCAAAAAAAATAATAACCCAAAGCTCATATCAAAAAGGTGTGTACCAATAATGGCAATGCCAGCAGTGCCGCCAGTCAGTAAATTATGCGTACCAAACAACACCACGCCAAAAGATACCAATACACCTGCACAAAAAAGTGCCAGTACGTCTTCATAAAACCTATGTGTTGGGAAATTCACTTCCATACCTCTGTATCGCTAAAAATGTCTAATTCGCCGAGTCGCGGATACTACTGATTTACATCTATATTGTTAGGTTAGTAGGCTGATTGTTTTGTGGGCTGTTTAGGTGCTTAAGTACCTTAAACTTTACGACTTTGGTTTTTTATGTAAACAGTCTGTAGGTGAGTTGTTTGTTGTGGGCTGGACAGATATGAAACCAAGATATGATTGACTTTAATCAAATGCATTATGTCACTGCGCCGTCTGTTGCTGCCATGCAATCTGGTAAGTGTTGGTTAGCCAAATGAGTTTGCCACAACTCAAGGATTTCCCAGTTTTCATCAAAAACAAAGTGTGCTGGATCGTCGTTATTTAGACTATGCTGGTATAGATTTTTCATGCCAATAGGAGAAAATTATGTCACATATATCACCTGAAAAGATCCCGCAGCAAGCCTTTGATTGGTACGATGACTATGCCCATGGTGATATCGACAGGCGGACTTTTTTAAGTCGTTTAGGTTCATTATCACTGGCGGGGTTAACCCTGGGTGCGGTAACGAGTGCCCTCACGCCAAATTATGCTCTTGCTGGGCAAGTGTCGTTTAACGATAAAGACATTACAGCGACCTATCAAGAATTTGAATCAACGAATGGACATGGCAAAGGCCGTGGCTATTTAGTTGTGCCGAGCAACTTGGACGACAAAGCTCCGGCTGTGTTAGTGGTGCATGAAAACCGAGGGCTCAACCCTTACGTTCGAGATGTTGCAAGACGCTTAGCTAAGCAAGGGTTTATCGCATTTGCACCTGACGCATTATTCTCCATGGGGGGATATCCAGGTAATGACGACGATGGTCGTGCTATGCAGCGAAGTATGGACAGAGAAAAAATAGACCAAGACTTTATAGCAGCTGCCAGCTACCTGAAAAGACATACGTCTAGCACAGGTAAATTAGGTGTGGTTGGTTTTTGTTTTGGAGGGTATGTCAGTAACATGCTGGCAGCTTCGGCGCCTGAGCTTATCAATGCTGCTGTGCCTTTTTATGGCACACCCGCTAAAGGTGACTTAGTTACACATGTTAGAGCACCAATGATGCTGCAATTCGCTGAAAACGATAAAAGAGTTAACGCCACTTGGTCTGATTATGAAGTCGCTTTAAAAGCTAACAATGTAGACTACTCTGCATATTTTTATCCGAATACTCAGCATGGTTTCCATAATGATTCTACCAGTCGCTATGATCCTAAAGCGGCTGAGCTTGCATGGTCGCGCACGGTAGAGTTTTTTAAACAATATTTAGTTTGATGGCAACATGTATCGAGGATGATAGGATAAATCCCGTTACATATTGTTTGATGACATCTATCAAATTTTCAATCAAAATCGAGTTATATTGTTTTGGAGAGTGACATGAATAAAGATATACAAGGCTTGTGCTTGTTTTTGGGGATGATTGGTTTAGCTTATGTCGCGATTTTAGCGATAGTGATGCTATTCACAGGCGTAAAAATTCTAAAAAGCATAGTGCTTATCTCAGCGTTTTCCTCGTTTTTAGTGAGTTTAGGTTTAACACCTCAGGTTAAGCAGCGCTTAGTGCAGGTGATGAAACAAAAAGCAGCATCTTACAAGTAGAGCATGCTATTCACATCACTCGTGAAGGCAATTCACACATCCAAAACATTAATTAATCCAAAAAAAAGCACTACCACCATCAGAGGTAGTGCTTTTTTTGAATAGGATTTTGAGTTAGTTAAACACGCTCAAATACCGTTGCAATACCCTGACCTAAACCAATACACATAGTGGCCAAACCAACAGTCTTATCGTTGTCTTCCATTAGGTTGATTAAGGTGGTGGATATACGAGAACCAGAACACCCTAAAGGGTGGCCTAGTGCAATTGCACCGCCGTTCAAGTTGACTTTGTCGTCATAACTATCAATCCAACCTAGTTGTTTAATACAAGATAGCGCTTGTGCTGCAAACGCTTCGTTAAATTCAGCTAGTTCTATATCAGCCATTGTCATACCAGCACGTTTCAGCGCTTTTTGGGTGGCAGGTACGGGACCAAATCCCATAATCGCTGCGTCACAACCTGCTACTGCCATAGCGCGAATTTTAGCGCGTGGGGTTAACCCGAGAGCTTTAGCTTTATCTGCTGACATAATTAACATAGCGGATGCACCGTCAGACAAGGCAGACGAAGTACCTGCTGTGACAGTTCCGTTAACCGGATCAAATACCGGTCTTAGGGCTGCCATAGATTCAGCCGTAGAGTCAGGACGGATCGTTTCATCTACACTTATAGACTTTAAAATACCGTCTACGTCATGGCCTTGTGTGGCGACTATTTCATTGGCCCAGCGCCCCTCGAGTGAAGCTTGATGGGCTCGTTGGTGTGAGCGCGCACCAAAGGCATCTTGCATTTCACGGGTGATACCGTTTTGACGGCCTAACAACTCTGCCGTCATGCCCATGCTGCCGGATGCTTTGGCGGTATGCTTAGCAATACCTGGGTGAAAGTCTAAATTGAAATCCATAGGTACATGGCCCATATGTTCAACACCACCAATCATATACACGTCACCACGCCCAGACATAATGCCGCTAGTGGCGTCATGTAAAGCTTGCATAGATGAACCACATAAACGATTGACTGTTACTGCACCTGTTGAGCGAGGGATATTCGTTAATAATTGTGCGTTACGGGCAATGTTGAAACCTTGCTCTTTGGTTTGCTGCACACACCCCCAAATGATGTCTTCTATATCATTAGGATCAAGGTTCGGATTACGTTCAACCAATTTTGACATTAAATGTGCAGATAAGGTTTCTGCGCGCACGTTGCGAAAAATACCGCCTTTAGAGCGACCCATAGGTGTGCGTATACAATCAACTACTACGACTTCTTTCATGATCTTCTCCTGAATAAATGTAACAAAGACTACGCAAAATATGATTTGTTGGAGGCAGCCATTTCTCGGACACCATCAGAAATCTGATAAACCGGGCCTAAATCAGCGTATTTATCGGCTAATGCTACAAAGTTGGCTAAGCCCATCGTTTCGATAAAGCGGAATATTCCCCCTTTAAAGGGAGGAAAGCCTAAGCCATAAAGCAATGCCATATCAGCTTCAGCTGCACTGGCAACGATACCCTCTTCAAGACAACGAATGGCTTCATTGGCCATAGGGATCATTACCCGTGCAATGATTTCATCTTTGTTGAAATCACGTTTGGTGGCGCAATGTGGAGCGAACAATTCGTAAGCTTCTGGCGCTGCTACCTTAGCTGGGCGACCACGTTTGTCTAAGCTAAAATTATAGAAACCAGCGCCATTTTTCTGTCCTAAGCGATTGGCTTTATATAACAAGGTCACTGGGTCGTTAGCAATTTTCTGCATACGCTCTGGAATACCATCAGCCATGACGCTAGATGCATGGTCAGACGTATCCATGCCTACCACATCAAGAAGATAAGCAGGGCCCATAGGCCAGCCAAAGATTTTCTCCATGACTTTATCAACGGCAACAAAATCTGCGCCATCCATAATTAACCTACTGAAACCAGCAAAGTAAGGAAATAATACACGGTTAACTAAAAAGCCTGGACAATCGTTGACCACGATAGGGGTCTTACCCATTTTTAACGTGGCTGCAACAACAGCTGAAATGGTATCTTCAGAGGTGTTCTCACCACGAATAATTTCAACAAGGTGCATTTTGTGTACGGGGTTAAAAAAGTGCATACCACAAAAGCGTTCTGGTTTTTTCAGGCTTTTAGCTAAATGATTAATAGAGATAGTCGAAGTGTTAGAACAAATAATCGCATCATCAGATACATGCTGTTCTGTTTCCGCCAATACTATGCCTTTCACTTTAGGATTTTCGACGACCGCTTCAATCACCAAATCAACGTCTTTAATGGCCGAGTATTCTAATGTAGGCACGATGCTATTCAGCGTCGATGCCATGGTGGCGGCGTCGACTTTGCCGCGCTTCATGCCCTTGCCTAAAATAGTGGCGGCTTCTTTTAAACCTAAGTCTAATGCAGCTTGGTTAATGTCTTTCATGATAACAGGCGTGCCTTTCACCGCAGACTGGTAAGCGATACCGCCACCCATGATCCCTGCACCTAAGACGGCTGTTTGTTTGATTATCTTTTTAGCGGCTTTGGCTTGTTTTTTACCTTTACCTTTAACCAACTGATCAGCTAAAAATATACCTACCTGGGCTTTTGCTGCATCGGTTTTAGCTAATTTAGCAAACCCTTGATTTTCTAATCTAAGGGCTCCACTCCTGTCAAGACCAGCGGCTTTTGATACGGTCTCTACCATCATATGAGGTGCGGGGTAATGTTTACCAGCTTGTGCGAAAATCATCGCTTTTGCAGTGGAGAAGCTCATCATGGCTTCGTTTTGATTGAGTGTCAGGGGTGCCTTTTTCTCAGCACGGCGTGCCTGCCAATCAAAGTCGCCAGCTATAGCGTCTTTAAGCATGCTAAGTGCTGCTTCAGTTAATTTCTGTGGTGCAACAACCGCATCTATAGCGCCTTCAGCCATGGCTTTTGCAGCCTTGCGATCACGCCCTGTGGTCATCCATTCTAGTGCGTTATCTGCACCAATTAGACGAGGAAGACGTACAGTACCACCAAAGCCTGGCATTAAGCCTAGTTTCACTTCCGGTAAGCCTATGCTGGCGGTAGTATCTGCTACACGAAAATCACAGGCCAAAGTCATTTCACAACCGCCTCCGAGTGCAAAACCGTTTATCGCTGCAATAGTGGGGAAAGGTAAGTCTTCAAAGCGGTCAAATACTTGAGAGGCTTTGCCTACCCAAGTCAATACTTCTGCATCTGGCATATCAAACAACGCAGTAAATTCAGTGATATCAGCACCTACAATGAAAGTGGATTTTGCTGAGCGAACGAATACACCTTTTATATCCTGATGGACTACAAGTGCCTGCGTCGCTGCATCTAAGTCAGCAACAGTTTGTTGATCAAACTTATTCACTGAACCTTGCGCATCAAATACTAATTCTGCAATACCATCTTGCAGTAAGTTAACCGTGAGGCTCTTACCTTCGTATATCATGATCATCTCCTGTGGCTATCGCCAAAGCGTGGGTTTGGAAGAAGCCAATGGCCCTCCGAGTACAGAATATATGAATTGTTGTAAAAAAAAATGGAAAGGGCAACCTAACTTTAACAAAAAATCTATGGTTTGTTACATGTGGGTGAATACAGTCAATTCAACTGGTCATGCCAGTTAATGTGTGAATTATTCAAAATACTCGCATTCATCATTAAGCAAGTTTGTTAATATCATGCCTTATCCTTAAGCTGGCCATCTATTGATGTTTTGGAACGTGTGACTACTTGCTATTTACTCTGCTTCGTAATTATGACTGCTTTGTTTACCCAGACCGCAGTGGCAGCGCCTAAGCTCGATCGTGAGCAACAACGAAACCTTTTTATTAAAGCAGAGGGGCTTGCGTATAATCCCAATAGCAATGCCTTTAAAAAGGTTATGAAACAACTTGAGGGTTATCCATTAAAGCCTTACGTTGAATTGAAAACCTTAAGTAAGTTTCCTTTTATGGCGAATAAAAAACAAATAGAACGTTTTTTAGCCCAATATGAATCATCTCCTCTAGACAGACATTTACGTAAAAAGTGGTTGTTCTATCTAGCCAAAAAAAATCAACCTGAAATGTTTATGCATGCTTATCGAGATATGGGTAATGTCGCTTTAAACTGCAAGTACGCACAAATGTTGTTGCAAAAAGACCCATCTAATACTGAAGCATTTGAGTTGGCAGAAAATCTGTGGGTAGTGGGCAAATCACAGCCTAATGACTGTAATGAATTATTCAAGGCCTGGCACAAGGCTGGCAAGCGGACATCAGCATTAGTATGGAAAAGAGTGTCCTTGGCGGCTGACGGTGGTAATCATACTTTGCTCCCCTATTTAAAAACCTTGATGCCAAAGAAACAGCAATATTTAGCCGATCTTTGGTTAAAGGTGCGCCGTTCACCTAGCCAAGTTTCTCGTCTGTCTAATTTTCCGGGTCAATTCCCAGAAAAGGAAACTGAAATACTGGTTTATGGTTTAAAACGCCTTATCAGCAGTAACAGGGATTTAGCGTTACGTAGCTGGAAAAAACTGTCGCGTAATTTCACTTTTTCGAGATCCCAACAAAAACAAATTTCACACCAGTTTGCCACTTTTTTAGCACTAGTAGATCATGAGCAAGCAGAATTTTGGCTAGAAAAAGCCACAAGTTTGGAACCTGATGCAGAATTATTACGTTGGCATTTAGCCCATGTCTTAAGGCAAAAAAATTGGCAAAATGCGTTAGATGTCATAAACCTTGTACCTGGCAACTCAGCCGATAATAATGTGTTTCAATATTGGAAAGCGCAAGCTTATGAGCAGGTGGGTGCTAAAGCATTAGCTGACGAAGGTTTACATAAATTAGCTAAACAGCGTCATTATTATGGATTTTTAGCAAGTGGGAAATTGTCTGAAATGGCTAGCTTAAATGACAATCCATTACTCATTTCCCAAGAGGAAATAGACGAGGTGGCTGCATTGCCCTCTGCCCAGAGGGCTTTTGAGTTTAGAAAGTTAAGCCGTAATCTTAGTGCAAGACGAGAGTGGATTTCTTTGCAGGGCCAATTGACCCATCAACAGAAGATAACCGCAGCTGTGCTTGCCAGCCAGCAGAACTGGCATGATCAAGCTATTTTTGGTTTTTCCAAATCAGGCTATCTGGATGATTTGAGTCGACGTTTCCCGATGCCGTTTGATAGTCAAATGCAAAGTAATGCTAAGAAAAACAATATTGATGTCGCTTGGGTATATGCCATCGTCAGACGTGAGAGCTCTTTTATGCCAGACGCAGCTTCGCACGCCGGTGCTTTGGGCTTAATGCAAGTAATGCCGAGAACGGCACGTTATCTCGCCAAGAAAAAAATCAAAAAAAATAGTTTATTTAATGCCAACCGAAATGTTGAGCTGGGTACCCAATATATGCGTTATCTGATGGATAAAATGGATAACAATGCCATATTGGCCACCGCATCTTATAATGCTGGTTGGCGTAGGGTACAACAGTGGCTACCTGAAAAAGGTAATATGCCCTTAGACTTATGGATAGAGACCATTCCCTATAAAGAAACCCGCAATTATGTGAAAGCAGTGTTGGCTTATCAACAGATATACAGTCAACATTTAGGTGGCAATGAGAACCTGTTTAAGAAATTAGCCACCATGGAAATACAACCAAAAAGTTAGATAGGTCTTTGTAACATATACAAGGCCAACAGCCTTAAGCTTATGTTAATCTACTATTATATTCTTTGATGAGAGTCAGGCATGTCAGTTCTAGCAGAATCAACACAATCAACACGATTAGTGCAAATAGCACAAACCTATCCACAACATATTTCAGAGTTACAAAGCCGCACCCGTGAAGCTATTCAGCGGGAGAGTATTGAAGGTTTGATCATCCATTCAGGGCAAGGTAAGCGCTTATTTTTGGACGATAACCACTATCCTTTCATAGTGAACCCTCAGTTCAAGGCTTGGTTACCCGTGATCGATAATCCAAATTGTTGGCTGATTGTAAATGGTGTTGATAAGCCAAAGTTAGTATTTTACCGCCCTAAGGATTTTTGGCATAAAGTATCTGATGAGCCAAATGATTTTTGGGCTGAGCAGTTCGATATAGTATTACTGACTCATGCTAATGCGGTAGAAAAACATCTGCCTTTTGATAAAAGCAAATATGCTTATATTGGCGAATATATTGAAGTCGCTAAGGCCTTGGGTTTTGAATTAGTGAATCCAGATAGGGTGATGCATTACTTCCATTATCAACGTGCCTATAAAACAGATTATGAGTTAGCGTGCATGCGTGAGGCAAACCGTATCGCGATTGATGGTCATCGTGCTGCTAAAATTGCTTTTGAACAGGGGCTAAGTGAGTTTGATATTAATTTGGCTTATCTTGGAGCAGTTAGGCAAGGTGACAACCAAGTCCCCTATCATAATATTGTTGCATTAAATGAAAACGCATCCATATTGCATTACACCCATTTAGAAACAGAAGCACCGACTCAAGCTCGTTCTTTTTTAATTGATGCGGGGGCAAATTTTAATGGTTATGCTGCTGATATTACCCGCACTTATTCTCGAGAAAAAGGGGTGTTTGCAGACTTAATCGCATCCATGCATCACATTACGCAACAATGTGTGAATGAGTTAAAACCAGGTGTGTCTTATGTTCAAATTCATACCAGTGCTTATCATCAAGTCGCAGCCCTTTTATGTGAAACTGGTCTAGTGTATTTGGACGCTAACGATATGCTTGAAACAGGCATTGTTAATACCTTCTATCCCCACGGTATTGGGCATTTCCTTGGCTTGCAAGTACATGATGTGGCGGGGCATGTTTCTGATGATAGAGGCACGCCAAACCCCCCTCCTGAGGCCCATCCATTTTTGCGTAATACCCGCACTATTGAAGCACGACAAGTCTTTACTATTGAACCAGGTTTATATTTTATTCATAGTTTATTGGCGGAGCTAAAAAGCAGTGAGCAAAGCAAATATATTAATTGGAACGTGGTTGATAGTTTACGACCTTTTGGGGGTATTCGCATCGAAGATAACATCATTGTGCACCGCGCTAAAAACGAAAACATGACCCGTGATTTGCATTTAAATTAAGGGCTTTTGACACATCAATAGATAACCTAGGCTGGCTACAAAGGTAAGCGCTTGTTTGTCAAAATTGTAAAAATCTGGCGTTCAGTAGCCACAAAATGGATGACATGTTTCTGTTGGTTCAGTGATGTTCAATATGTGTATGGCACATTGTCAAGGTGTCACGTCTGTTAGTATTACCTTCCATTTTGTGGTCAAAGTGTTGAGTGCAGGCAAACATAGTGCCCGCAACGGCGGCATATGTAACCTGTCGGGCTAACAGGTTGATTTAACGCATAAATATGTTCTTACTGCACATTTAGTTTACCTTGCTATGATAGTCATAAATCTTATTTTGCATACATAGTTTGTTAATCGGAAGCAATATAAATGTCTCGAATCTTCATCTGTTTATTACTTTTTATCGCCTATGCTAATATCACATATGCACAACAAACTACTTCTAAAGCCAATCTTGCAAATGATTTTGCTAGATTAACTATTCCTAATATTGCTGGAAAGATGAAAATCGATGGCGAGCTAGACGATACCCAATGGCAGCAAGCGAAACAGCTGGAACTCAATTACGTCACTCAACCATTTAAAAATACACGTCCACCAGTATCTACTCAAGTCAAAATATTTGAAAATGGCGATACCTTATATGTGGCATTTATCGCCCAAGATCCCAAGATAGAGAACATCAGTGCTTTTTATAGAGACAGAGATGGCATATGGAGTGATGATCTAGTTGGGATTAAGATTGATACCTTTAATGATGGTCGTTTAGCTTACCAGTTCTTTGTAAATCCTCATGGTATTCAGGCTGATTCGATTCAAAATGAAATGACCGGTAGAGAGAGTGACAGTTGGGATGGTATCTGGCAATCAGCAGGTAAAATTGTTGCTGATGGTTAGGTAGAAATGGCTATTCCATTGCGTATTTTAAACTTTGAAGAAGGTAGCGACAATAAGAATTGGGGCGCTGAGTTGGTGCGCTTTTATCCAAGAGCTGATCGTCTACGTATTTCGAATATGCCACTAGACCGAAATAATTTGTGTAATTTGTGTCAAATGGGCTCTATTGGTGGTTTCAAACAAGCCAAACAAGGTAAAAATTTAGCCTTAGTACCCACATTAGTATTGGGCAAAGGTCAGAGTCGTGACTTAGAAGAAAGCTTAATATGGCAAGACTCTGAAAATACAGAAATAGGCTTGGATGTGAAGTGGGGCATTACCCCTGAAATATCCTTACAAGCCACTTTCAATCCAGATTTTTCTCAGGTGGAAGCCGATGTAGCTCAGTTGAGTATTAACGACACCTTTGCGCTTTTCTTTGATGAAAAACGGATCTTCTTTTTAGAAAGCCGGCTACTTTTCGAGTAACTACAATCTTGTTTATACCCGTAATGTGGGTGCACCTGATTATGGGGCTAAAGTGACTGGACGAATTGATCAACATACCTTTGGTTTTTTTGTTGCCAATGATGAGTCCACAACCTTTCTAGTACCGGGTAATTTGGGCTCTAGCATTGCTAATTTTGAACAGGAATCACTTAATCTCGCATTACGTTATCGTTATGATTTATCTGAACAATTATCAATTGGCTGGACCGGCACTTTGCGTGATGCAGAGGGGTATTACAATTACGTCAATGCTATTGATGCTAAATATCAATTAACAGTTAACGATACCTTTCGAGCACAAATAATACGTTCAGATACGCAATATCCAATAGACCTATACTCAGACTTTTGTGACAATAACTGTGAGCAGGACACCGACTATTCAGAGACTGCCCTACGCCTAAAAAAAGCCGATGCTTTTAGTGGCAGAGCTCACCGAGTCAGTTATACCCACGAGGAGCGAAATTGGAATGTTTTTGTAAATCATAATAGTAGTGGATCAGGTATTCGTACCGATTTAGGTTTTGGCTCTTTGGCTGACCGTTATCAGTTGGTAGTGGGCGGTGGTTACAATTGGTTCAGTGAAAACACTTGGTGGAATAAAGTCAGATTATCCGGTGACTGGGATATCAGCCATAACGATAATAACGAACTGATAGAAAAAGAGTCCGAAGTGAATCTGAGCATGAATGGTCGATTCCAGTCCTTCTTTGAAATAAGCGTACTGACCCAAGATAAGGTGGGACTTCGTGATGATCCAAGTATTCTGAGTATCACTAACAACAGCACATTATTCACCGAGCAGCAGGGCAGTTTTTATTTTAAAGTACGTCCCAGTCCATCCTGGTATTTCAGTACATTTATACGTTTTGGTGATCATATTGACTACGACAACAACCGCTTAGGTAAACAACGATTAGTGCGCCCTTCTATAAATTGGAATTTAGGCAAAAGTTTGCAGTTTAAACTCCGTCACACTTACCAAAACCTTGATGTGGATAATCTACCACTGTTTACTGCAAACCTATCTGATTTTCGTGCTACTTATCAGTTCAACCAACGCCAATTTTTACGTCTGATTCTGGTGTATTCTGACATTGAACGTAACCAAAAAAATTATACCTTTAATGTGGAAGTCAACAGTGCAGGATTAAGCACACAACTTTTATATTTGTATAAACTCAACCCACTCACCAAATTTTTTGTAGGTTATTCAGACTCTGCCTATCAAGATGATGTTCTCACTTCATTGACCAAAAGTGGGCGTTCGGTGTTTATGAAATTCAGTTATGCATGGTTAAATTAACGGATTAATAAAGCTTGATAACTGTCTATTTTGGCCATATATATTAAGTTACGGCAGTCGAGCCGTGTCGAATAAGGAAGGCAGTGATGGAAGTACTATTTGATTATATTTTGACCGCACAAACTCTTGTTTTAGTGTTTGTGGTGGTGTTACTTAAAACCTCAATTAAATTTGTCCCACAAAACCGCGCCTATGTGATAGAACGATTTGGTAAATATCAGTCAACAAAAGAAGCTGGGTTAAATTTTATTGTACCCTTTATTGACCATATATCTGCGGATCGTTCGTTGAAAGAAAAGGCTGTCGATGTGCCTGAACAAAGTGCTATTACCAAAGATAATATTTCGCTGTCAGTAGACGGGGTTTTATATTTTCGAGTGCTTGACCCTTATAAGGCTACCTATGGAATAGACGATTACGAGTTTGCTGTCACTCAACTAGCACAGACCACTATGCGTTCTGAATTAGGGAAAATGGAACTCGATAAGACTTTTGAAGAAAGAGACGTGCTAAACATTAATATCGTTGCTGCAATCAATGATGCTGCGGGCCCTTGGGGTATTCAAGTACTTCGTTATGAGATCAAAGATATTGTGCCGCCTCAATCTGTGATGCAAGCGATGGAAGCGCAAATGAAAGCCGAACGAGTCAAACGGGCACAAATTTTAGAATCGGAAGGTGACAGACAGGCGGCTATTAATCGCGCCGAAGGTCAAAAAGCCTCGGTAGTCTTAGCCGCAGAAGCTGATAAAGAAGAACAAGTATTACGCGCAGAAGGTGAAGCGAAAGCGATAGTCGCAGTTGCTACCGCGCAGGCAGAAGCCCTTAGACAAGTGGGTGAAGCCGCTGCTACGGACGAAGGGCAAAAAGCCATTCAATTGGATTTGGCCACCAAAGCCATCGAAGCCAAACAAGCTATTGCCAAAGAATCATCAGTTGTATTGTTACCCGATGGATCAACTGAAGCCGCGAGTGTTGTTGCCCAAGCGATGACCATTATTAATCAGTTGAATAAGGGGTAACGTATGGATTGGGCATTCAACAACTTAGCTGAAAGTTTGCTCATTCTTGGCATACTTTTATTAGTCATTGAAGTGGCGGTGTTGGGCTTTTCAACCTTTGTACTGTTTTTTGTAGGCTGCGCCGCGGTGGTCACCGCAGGTTTATTGTATATAGGCATTATTCCAGATACTTGGTTGTCGGCCATGTTTAGCACAGGCATACTAACTGGAATATTAGCTATTTTGTTATGGAAGTCTTTAAAAAATATGCAAACTCAGGTGGAAACTACAAAGGTAAAAGGTGACTTAGTCGGTCACAGTTTTATATTAGTGGAGGATGTTGCGCCTGAGTTAACCCCTGAATATCATTATTCAGGGATTAACTGGAAGTTAAAGGCCAACGAACATTTGGTAGCTGGCACTCAAGTAGAGGTCACACAAGCTGATGTTGGCGTCTTCCACATAAAAGCTAGCTAACTTTTACATCGTTAGTGTCTATTGTGTAAGTCGGGTTGGCCCCGACCTTTTTTATTTCCTAAAAAGCTATTCGTTGTGATTTTTTGTGCATTCTAATATAAAAAATTAGCAGCCAATAATGTTCAATAAGGCGAATAGAATGTTTATGGTTAAGCACAACTCTATTTTCAAACATACCCGAGATTACGATACGCTTATGCCCAAAGTATCGGGCTTAATAACCGTTGTGAGTATTACAAAAAATTTAACAGGAACATGGCCTTAATAATAGTGCTTTTAGGTTTCGCTCCTTACTACCACAAATGAGGTTCAGGAGGCTTTCTGTATTAAACGTTCTCACTAAGATTTTCTTCATAAAGTAGATAAAGATTGAGGTATGTGCCGGCCATATAACTTGTCTTATGGGATTAAAAACCGTAACAAAGGTGATAATTAGTAGGAATGCAAAGTGTTGGTGTCAGGTAAGAGCGTTGAATTAGAGCCCACCCTGTTTTTTATTGATAGATATGGTGTGATTTTACCTGATGAGGTGTTTGATTTTGCTAGTCTGACAGCTGTTTTTTATAGTTGTTAAACGCGCCGCTTTTGAATCCATATATGTGAATAAGAAAAAATGGAGGACATTACTATTAATATAGGATTGTCATTTTACGTGAAGGTTATTGGAGCGCTGCTGATGTATTTGTCTTACTACTTCGCAATTCTCAGCTAGACGGCCGTGAATATTATTGAATTGGGTTATTATACCCCATTAGGTGATTATTCTATTTATGATCACGCTTGGTATGCTATTAGTCGTGCTAATGAAACTGATGGAGGAGCTGTTAATCATATCTATGACAAGGTGTCAGTCGCTATAACTGAAATAAACAAGGTTACATCTCAGTACCGGAAGATATTTCACGGTAAAACAAGCTGATAATGCTGGGATTTAAGCGCTTAAAAATGTTTATCTGTTTTTTATAAGACTAGAAAACGGCACACTATTGGGTATATAGTGAGCCGTTTTTGGTGATACCAGGTTGAGCTTAAACTTGCGTCTATTATTGAGGCAATTATTCGCCGGCAATCTGCATACTCTCAATTAATACTGAACCTGTTTGTATGCTGCCGCGGTTTTCTTGTAATGCGCCTATCGCCACTATATTCATTAACATATCGGCTAAATTACCAGCGATGGTAATTTCGTGCACAGGGTATTGGATCACGCCATTTTCCACCCAAAAGCCTGCTGCGCCTCTAGAGTAGTCTCCGGTAACAATATTAACACCTTGACCCATTAGTTCAGTGACCAACAAACCTGTGCCTAGTTTTGCTAACATTTCTTTATCTGAGTCACCGCTATGTTGAATAAACCAATTATGAATACCACCAGCATGACCTGTGGTTTGCATGTTGAGCTTTCGCGCTGAGTAACTGGTTAATAGATAGTGATTGAGTAACCCATTGCTAATAACATCCATGTCTTGAGTTTTAACACCTTCATGGTCAAAGGGGGAACTGGCTAATCCCCGCAATATATGGGGGCGTTCAGTAATATTGAGCCAATTTGGTAGTACTTGCTGGCCTAACTTATCTAATAAGAATGATGATTTTCGATACAAACTACCGCCACTAATGGCACTGATAAAATGACCAAATAGACCTGCCGCAATTTCGCGATCGAACAACACTGGTACCTTACAGGTCTTGACTTTTCTAGCACCTAGTCTGCCCAAGGTAAATTGTGCCGCCTCAAGACCTAATTGTTCTGGGCTAGTCAGCATGTCTGCTTCACGGCCTACTGAATAACTATAATCTCGCTGCATTTCGCCGTCTTGCTCACCAATTACCACGCAACTCATGCTGTAACGACTGCTGTTATAGCCTGCGAGTAAACCATGGCTGTTACCATATACTTTGGTGCCTAAGTTAGCGTTATAAGAGGCACCATCCGAGTTTGTAATACGGGGATCTACGTTTAATGCACTAGTTTCAGCAGCAATTACCTGTTGAATGGCATATTCAGTGTCTAGTTCTATAGGGTGGAATAAATCTAAATCAGGGAATTCAAACGCCATTAGCTCTTTTTCAGCTAAACCAGAGCAATCATCATCACCGGTATGTTTAGCTATTTCTATGGCTTTTTCTACTGTAAGTTTTAACGCATTTGGGGATAGATCAGCTGTTGAGGCGCTACCTTTTTTCTTACCATGGTATACAGTGATACCCAAGCCACCATCATTCGTAAATTCAACGGTTTCCACATCTTTGAGTCGAGAAGACACTGCAATGCCTTCTACTTTAGACATGCTTGCTTCGGCCTGAGTTGCGCCTTTTTCCTTGGCTAATTTTAAAACGTCTTCTACTATGCTTTGTATTTCAGCTAATTGTTGTTGCATAAGGCCTTCATTATTTGGCTACACTGTAGTTTATTATCGCGATGGGGGTTACAATCTTCACTAGTGTATCACTAAAGATAAAGTCATGGTTGCCCCGAAAAAAAACAAAGATGTTGAAGTTGAATTCGACGTAAGTGCAGAAGACGAACCACTCAGTAAAACTCAAATTAAAGCCCAAATGGTTGCAATGCAAAAGTTAGGCGAGTCTTTGGTTCATCTTGGTCAATCTTCTTTGGCTAAGATTCCTATGCAGGAAGAGTTGCTCGATGCAGTGATGCTTGCCCGTAAAATTTTACGCAAAAAAGAAGGTTATCGTCGTCAATTGCAGTTGATTGGCAAAATCATGCGTAATACAGACATCGCCGCTATTGAACATGCCTTGAATAATATTAAATCTGCGCATAAAAAATTAAATGATGCTTTTCATGGAACTGAAATGCTCAGAGATGACATTTTACTGCAAGGTGATAGCAAAATTGAATCGACTATTGTTGATTATCCCCTGCTCGATCGGCAAAAATTGCGACAATACGTGCGACAGGCTAATAAAGAGCTAGTGGATAATAAACCACCCAAAGCTTCTCGTGAACTTTTTAAATATTTAAAAGAAATGATAAACGGTTAATATTTATTTATATTCGCCCTGCATTTGTTATTTTAATTAAAGCTGAGATTGAGGGCGAGTCTCACTTTTACTTGCAAACATGAAAACCACGCCCGCTTGGTTCTAAAGTGAGTTTTGTAAGTGTAAAAAATATTTTCTAAAAATTAAATTTCTAGTGGTTCCATTACAAGCTTCTTTTGACTAAAAGAACGGGCAAAAAATAATACATCCCACAATTTAACTCCCTACGTATATGAACATTACACAGCTTATGCAATCACAAATTACTTGCTTAACCGTATAATAACAATGTGCTTAATATTATGCATGAAGTTCCTTGCTTAAAAGTTAGCTTACGATTTACTTAGTATTGAGAATATACGGCTGTAAAAACTGTTTTAATACTAGCTTTAAATTTTGATTACGAGACGATTACTCAGTTTTTTATCTCGCAGAAACATATATGACTAGGTAAATTATTCGAAGAGCTAGCACATTAAAATAATCAGAAAATCCATGTGATATGTTGATTAAATTTTAACCTTAAAATAGTTCTTTCTATTTATGTTTTGCATGTAAATCCAACCATCCAATTGCATCAGCGAACAAGTTATTGGGAGCCGTTTTTCTGCCCTCACGCAAAACAGTGGGTATCTTTGAGGCCTTTTCGAAGTCAAACCATCCGCCTCTGATATCTTCGCCGAACAACCCGGAACTACCAGATAAAAATTTGTGGTTGATGATTTCTCCATGTGCCGAATTCTGTGAGATTGTCTAGAGATGGTTATATCTTTGATTTGAAAATTTGAAATGCTTATATCCCATATTATGCAGCGTAGATAAATCTTTAGGCATACCGTTTTCGATTGAGATATATGCTGGGTAAATTTCAGCTTCAGCCAAGTGGTTCAGCGTAACAGTGCCCATACCCTCAATATCAATCTTAATATATTCAGGTTGAATATCACCAAATGAGCGAATAATTTCATCAAGCTTCTTTCTCTGAACTTGAATTTTTGAACCATTATCTTCTGCTTCCGATATCGTTGAAAACAGAACTCCAAGCTGTATTAAAATTATTAATATAAAAGTCCACGATCTCTTTTCTATTCGTTACAGCAAAATTTTCGATAGAAATATCGGGGTCAGAACTTATTTTTTCTTTTACGGCATCACAAAGGGCTGGGTTAGCTTCAATAGAAAAACCTTATACCCGCGCCTTGCCTAATAAATGGAATCTTTTCCATCATATATTTCTACATCAATTATAACTTTTGAAGTGGATACATTATTGTTTGACACCGCTGATTCCCTGTAAAGGTTTATGTTATATAAACTATAAGATGTTATTTTGATATACATATAAATAAAGTTAAACATCACTATTTTTTAAGAAATAGTTGGGAATATGAAAGATACTGTCTAATTACAGAGTTGTTTTAACTGGATGGTCTATGTAATGATCAAAATTTTAATACCTTTACCCTTTACTGAGGCAACTTAAACATGTCAAACACCCCTTCGAAAAACAGGCAGTTTTTGCTGAGTCTGACAGCAGTTATATAATCTGGTTTTGGTTTGCCTGATGGCTGCCTAAGTTTGCATAGGACACATTTACAAAGCTATCCATAGCAAATATTTTCAAATAATAGTAAATGTTTGATTATTTAAAGCGAGTGTTTGGGTAATTACTTTTAAGTTATTTAGCTAAAGCATCGGTGCATGCATAAATAATTATTGTTAACCTATTAGAAGTCACAATAAAGAGGAATAGTCTCGATTATGCATTTAAGAAAACGAGTATTAGTAACAGGCGGTGCTGGCTTTTTGGGTTCTCATTTATGTAAACGGTTATTAAAAGATGGAAATGATGTACTTTGTGTAGATAACTTTTTTACTGGAACTAAAGATAATATACTTGATTTATTGTCTTCTCGGCATTTTGAGTTAATGCGACACGATATAACTTTACCCTTACATGTAGACGTGGATGAAATTTATAATCTAGCCTGTCCAGCGTCCCCTATACATTACCAGCACGACCCTACGCAAACTATTAAAACTAGCGTGTTAGGTGCAATTAATATGCTCGATTTAGCTAACCGCGGTAATTCAAAGATATTCCAAGCCTCTACGAGTGAAGTGTATGGTGACCCACTTATACATCCTCAAACTGAAGACTACTGGGGTCATGTTAACCCTATAGGCCCAAGAGCGTGTTATGACGAAGGAAAGAGATGTGCAGAAACCTTATTTTTTAGTTACCACCAGCAACATAATATAAACATAAAAGTCGCTAGGATATTCAACACCTATGGGCCTAATATGCACCCTAATGATGGCAGGGTGGTGTCTAACTTTATTGTCCAAGCTCTAAAAGGAGAGCCGATAACAATATATGGTGATGGTAGTCAAACGCGTTCGTTTTGTTATGTGGATGATTTGATTGAAGGCTTTATTAAACTAATGAATAGTGCTGATGGCGTGTCCGGCCCTATCAATTTGGGTAATTCTAATGAATTTAGTATGTTGCAATTAGCAAATATGGTGATTGATTTAATTGGCAGTTCATCCAAGTTGGTTTTTAAACCTCTTCCACAAGATGACCCCAAACAAAGGAGACCTGATAACACCCTTGCCAAAGAATTATTGAATTGGCAAACTAATGTTCAATTACAAGACGGGGTTAAAAAAACCATCGAGTATTTTGATTGCCTGCTGAAAGAAAAGTATTTATATGTCTGAGATGTGGTCTTACTCACCACATTGAAGTCTCCTAGTTTAAACATTTTGGGAGCCCAACTTGCTAGTATTTATTACTTTGATTAGGCATCCTCACAACACAAATAGTTATAAAAAAGCCGTGGCTTTATTTGAAATGACGGCTCGTTAAATATGCTCCCAAGGTAATGCTAATTTTTATATTCGTGGTTGTTTGTAATGATAAACCCGTTATTGAATTTCTCAATGAACATATTCATTATAAAATTATTGATTTTCCAGTACCCCCGATACTTGATGAATACTTAAAAGCCTTCTCTAACTCTGACCAAGATATTTCTTGTTACCCCAAGAAATACTTTTCTATAGAAGTGACAAGATACAGGAATGTTTTCGGCTCTTTTATATGCCAAATAATTTAATCCAAAATATGTGTATATTGTTGATGCTGATGTCTGGATTAACATCAATATTGTGCAGTATTTAGAAGAGCAAGCGGATTACCCTATTTGGAATGTAAATGAGGCCTATATTGTAAACTTTAAGCAAAAAAACCTTTATGACACGCTGTGGTATATCGCGGCATTGTGGCAGTAGTTTCATCTATCAAACTGATTTTTTACTTTCGTTGGGCAACTATAATCAAGCAGTTGATAGTTTAAGTTCTCAGCAAATATTGATGGAAGTAACCTCCGTATCATACGTGCATGAAATTTGTGGTAATCACACTAAGCAGTTCGCATTATCAATTAAAAAGGGAACATCCGCTAAGCTCATTCCCTTTCCTGCAATATGTTATGTATTAGAAACCAGTGAAAATGAATTACAAAATATTGATGTGAATAATGGTTTTCCTAAAACAAGAGTGGTTATTGACGACTTTGGTTTAAATGAAAGTTAGCTTTCTATGAAAAGTTATCGATTAAAGTCTATTACAATCAAGGTTTGGCTGCGTAAAGATCAAAAGTGGGATTGCATCTTGAAAAAATTAAATTGTACAGAGAAAATAGTTTATAAATGAAGCCGGGCAAACAGTAAGGACGAACGTCTTTATTTTCAAATCAATGCAACTATGGCAGAGCAATAGTTAGCGACAGGATGTGCTTCACATGTGGAAAGGTTCAGGCTCCATGCAGGTGTCATGATCAACTCTTGGGACAGGCGTAAACTCGAAAGACTGTGCTGTTACATAACCCGCTCTAGAGGTCAAAAAAGGTTGTCAATAATACTTATGAAAAGTTTCTATATCCACTGAATACACTCTACCGTGACGGCACCAAAGGTGATTTGCGAAGTTATGTGTTCTTTGAACCGTTGGATTTTATTGCCAACGTAGCCGCGCTGGTGTCAAAACCTGGAGTTAATATGACGCCTTTAGATGAGGAACTTCCTTGTTTCTTAGCCTTCTGCAAACCTGTGAATAATTTAGTGGGCATGTTCTGGTCAACTCCAACCGGACACTTTCCTAAAGGAGTTTTCAAATTCAATTGGCGATTGATCCAAATTGGCTGAATGCAGTCGCTCAACATTATAATATTTCATGTACCTAGCAACATCTTCTC
>Ga0209405_1000890_pt1 | contig 22966 bp, 16 predicted proteins | sample COGITO_mtgs_1105_6_FD_184803 | JGI IMG/M metagenome (GOLD analysis project Ga0209405, IMG submission 184803) | Pelagic marine microbial communities from North Sea - COGITO_mtgs_110516 (SPAdes) (version 2) | ecosystem: Environmental > Aquatic > Marine > Epipelagic ...
ACCTTTAGTTATGCCGTATCAAAATCAGCCATACACCAGGTGACAAGAGTTTTAGCAACTGAGTTGGCAGCGTCACATATTCGTGTCAATGCCATCGCGCCAGGTCGTTTTTACTCCAAGATGACCGATTTTTTAAGTTCCGACCAAGCCGCGTTTGATGAGGAACTTCAAACTATTCCAATGAAACGTTGGGGTGAACCAAGCGATATCGCAGGTGTTGCCATTATGTTGGCCAGTCAGGCTGGCGCTTTTATCACTGGTCAAATTATTCCAGTGGATGGCGGCACTACGCTGGTTAATTAATATTTTGTAAAACAGTTAACCAGAAGATGGGGCAGCATTCGATAAGTCGATGGGGTGAGCGTCATTGATGGGAACCCCTGCCTAATAAACTAACATTGCTGGTTGTGAACCTTCACTCGAACCCAACATTAAAAGAGTGCTTACAACATCACATGACCAATGAAACATCTTAATAAAAAAATCAGACTAAAACTCACCCCAACAACCGCCCCGCCAGTCCACTTCCCCGTAAACATTGCTGCCCTAAACTCAGACTCAAGGCTTTAGGCTGTGCAAACAACATAAAGTACTTTTTCGCTCGGGTTAGGCCTGTATAAATTAATTCTCGGTTTAAGCCTCGGCCTTGATTAGTGGGTGTAATCGTCGGCAAACATAAATAAACCGACTCGAATTCTGAGCCTTGACTTTTGTGGATGGTCATGGCGTATAGTGTTTCTAGAGTTGGTAAGCGGCTGGGTAATAATCCTCTTAGTTCGCCTTCTGGTGTGACAAACCAGACTTTGGTTAAAGTTGAATTGTTAGGATCTGACATCACTATGCCTATGTCCCCATTAAATAACTTAAGCTGGTGATCATTTTTCGATAGCATAACGGGTCTGCCGATATAGAAATCTTTGCTGTTATCAATCATTCCTTGTTTATGTAATTCGGTCTCAATTAAAGCATTTAGTTGCGTAACACCCCAATACCCACTTTTTTGTGCACATAACACTTGTTGTTGCTGTAAATATTTAAACGCTTGGCGTAAGTCACCTTGTTGAATGGCTTGCGTGTATAGTTGATAAATAGGCAACAGCTGAGTAATAAGCGTTTTAAGTATTTCATTAGCCACGGTTTGCGGTGATGTTTGAGAGGGTTGATGCCAACTTATGTCTGTGAATTGATCGCTATTTAACAAACTAAGGCTCTGTACAAACTGCCCTGCTTTAACGTATTTGGCTAATTGTCCAATGCCACTATTCTCATTAAATCGGTGGCTTTTAACTAACCTCACCACGTTATCTTGAATAACACTACCTCGCATACCACTTCGATTGGTTATTGAAGTGTTGGTTTCCAAATTGGGAATAGCCGTTGAAGTGGATAAAGACATCAACTTAGTTAGGTGTTGCTGCATAGCATCGCTGTAAATCAATAAAGCATTTTCGGGGTTATCACCTTGAAAGCCTGTGGCAGCGCAAATATCAGATAACACACTGCCTGTTTCTACTGAGGCGAGTTGGTCTTGATCGCCTAACAAAATAATCTGAGCATGCTTAGGTAGCGCTGCGAATAACTTTGCCATAAGTGGTAAGTCGACCATTGATGCTTCATCAAGCACCAGTACATCCAAATGTAATGGGTGACTGGCGTTAGCTCTGAAATACGGGCTTCGTGGTTTAGCACCTAATAAGCGATGAATGGTTTGGCATTGTTCCGGTAGGTTTGCTTGTAAAGCAGTGGATAATTTTATTTTTGCTGCGCTGATAGATTCTGTGAGTCTAGCGGCGGCTTTGCCTGTTGGCGCGACCAATTGTATGTTGAGAATTTTATTTTTTTTAGAAGCGAGTCCTTGTAATAACGCCAACAATTTTGTGACTGTGGTGGTTTTACCCGTGCCGGGACCACCTGTTATAAAACTGAGTGTTTGGCTGGCAGCGATACATACCGCTATTTTCTGCCAATCTAGGGTTTGCCCTTGTTCTGCATGATTATGTTCTTCATCAAACAAATCACTTAATAAAACTTTTGCAGCCGTTATATCCAAGTCGAGTACTTTAGTCGCTTTTTCTCTGATGATGGCGGCTAATTGCGACTCATATTGCCAATATCGCTGCAAGTAGAGTTTGCCATCTTGTAGGATAATGGGTTTTGCTGTTGGTTCATCTAAGTTAACACCTGTTGTAGATAAGCGTACGAAAGTACCTGCGTTTTGAATATAACTGAGCATCGTGTTTAATTCTGGAAAACGGTATACACCTAAAAATGGTTGACCTAGTTTTTCTAAATCAATGCAGCTATGTTGCTCACCTGATTGGGCGCCCACAAAAGCGGCCAACATCGTTAGGCATTCTCTAGCAGAGGTATCCCAGGTGTCTAGGGCCGATTCTTCACTGTAAACAAAATCTGCAAATGCCAGGTCGACAGCACGGATTTTAGTCATGTTAAGCAGTTGCTCAAGACCGTCTTTTAATGCTGGGTTGTTTTGAATTTGCATCAACATAACTGGCTTACCATAAGTCTAACTGTCGTTGCTGTTGCGGCTTTTTTTGGGGCTGAGGTGCTTTGATGGACTGGAGCTGTTTATTGGCTTGGAGAGTTTTTGATGATGGTTTACCTAAAAATAAATCGTCTAATGCTTCGATCATCGCTTTTTCAGGCAACACAAAATAGACACCATTACCCGGAACTACTTGGCTCATACCACGTATAAATAAGTAATAAGCCCCCCCTACGTGAGTGTTGTAATCATAATTAGGCAGTTTATGTTTAAGCCAGCGATGCAATGCCAAAGTATAAAGAATGGCTTGCAAGTGATAATCGTGTCCTGTCATCGCTTGTTCCATAGCTAAATAGTGATAGTTGTCATAACTGTCACCTAAATGATTAGATTTATAATCAGCCACATAAAACTTGCCGTCATATTCAAACATTAAGTCAATAAAACCTTTGATCATGCCGTTAAGTTGTTCAAACTGATAGTCGCGAGCATGGTGTTTAAAATACTGATTGATGATGCGATTGAAGTCGCCTACCTTAACTTCATGCAAAGGCATGTGAAACTCCATTTCCACTTTGACTTGTTTAACCGATAACTGAGATAAACTGATACTGGGTGTGTCCATAGCTGCTTCAGATGCAGCTCTAGCATTAAAGGGTGACAGCAATACATCCGTTAGCCAGTTTTCTAGGCAATCATGCCATCCATCACCAATGCCAAACCAAGTCGATTGTTGGGTTATCACATCAGCTAACTGTTCTGGCTTCTGCAAATCAATATTTTCTAATACACCATGTAAAAATGAACCCGCGTTGGCACCTCGCTCAAAACTAAAGGGGCTTTGCAGCATTTCAGAATTTAGAGGAGATGGCTCAGTAAGCGCTTCATCCTGCACTTGGTTTAACAATAGGTTTAACAATTGGTCTTGACCTTCATCTTGACCCGGCGCTGGCATATCTAAATGCACTTGCTGACTACTGATAGCTGAATAACTGGTTAAGCGCCATGCTCTGTTAACCGGTTTTTTCAGTTGCAAGGCTTTGAGCTGAACCAGTTTAGCGTCACTATTTTGTGTTGCAAACTCTTGGGGGGGGTCGATTTGAGCTTGGGTAAAAGTGCGATAAGACAAATCGCATTTAGCCGCTAAGGCTTGAATACGTATTGCGATATGTTGGTCGGTAATGCTTTGTTCAGGATCTTCTTGTGCCTCATCTTTAGCCGACAACAATAAACAGCCTAAAGCTGACTGGGTAAAGCCTGATACTTTTTTGCTTTTGCCTAAGCTAATGTTCCACACACCAATAGAGCAATAATAAACGGCTCGGGTGACGGCCACATAAAACAAACGGATATCTTCGGCCAAACGCTCAAAATCTGCTTTTTGAAGATTTTGTTCTTGTATTAAAAAGTCGACTTCAAGCTGCTGTTCATCATTGTGATACAGAGCTTGTTGCGCTGTTTTATAACTGCTGGCGAAAGGGATGAACACTAACGGGAATTCCAATCCCTTAGATGAATGTAAGGTAATAATCTGTACTAAATTGGCGTCACTTTCTAGACGCACCTGTTGATTATCGCTGTTGTGATCGGGCTCTAACAAACAGCTTTCAAACCAGTGAATAAGCTGTGCTTCGCCTACCAACTGTAAACTTTGTTGTTGTAATAACTCGGTTAAATGGCGTAAATCAGTCACGCGCCTTAAGCCATCGGGCAGATGTTTAATCAAACCTTGTTCGACATTAAAGTGCTGCAACACTTGGTTTATGGCGCGGATCAAACCTTGTTTTTGCCAGGTTTGATGCCAGTAAAAACGTTGTTCTAACACATCTTGCCAGCTTGATTCATCGTTAAATAAAGTATCTAGATGCTGAGCGTTAAACGTAAACAACTCACTCATCAAGGCTGCTTTTAATAGTCTTTCATCTGTAGGTTGGCTAAGGGCTTTGAGTAATCTAAATACGTCGGCTGCAATCTGGGTGGCAAACACACTTTTACGGGCCAAAAACACACTGGCTACATTCACCGCTGACAAGGCATTTTTAATCACTTGCGCTTCATTACGATTACGCACTAAAACACAGCAATCTCCAGCAGTAATAGCCCGGTTTTTGATCTGCGCTTGGTCTGTTTGGGCTAACTGCAACCAATGAGATATTTGATTGGCCGTGGCAATAGCTAACTGATTAGACGCATCGCTGGCTGGAATAGGTAAGTTTTCGCTGCTGCATAAATGTTGAAAGTCCAAACTTTCAACTACCTTACCCTGCACAGTTAACCCTTCAAAATCTTGCCCTGCTTTTACGGGGTAAAAAGGAATACTTTGTTCAAATAGAAAACCTTTACGGCTATTTTCAAATAATTGGTTAATGCCATTGACGAGTTTGGGCGCTGAACGCCAATTAGTGGCTAGGGTAAAATGCCGCTTATTATCCACCCACTCTTTGGCTTTTATATAGGTAAAAATGTCTGCGCCACGAAACGCATAAATAGCCTGTTTAGGATCACCAATCATGATCCAACAGGCTTTTGACAGCCTTGAGCTATCCTTGGAAATGGTGCCTGAGCTATCTTTGAAAAAAGTACCTGAGCTGTTATTGGAACTAGCAACTTGCTTAATTTCGATACTCAGATTGGAATTATTATCAAAACTACTCTCATCACTATTCTTGTCACTAGGCCCCAAATCAGGCTCTTGTTGAGAAGCGCCGTAAATGCCTTGGAATACCTCGAATTGTACTGGGTCGGTATCTTGAAATTCATCAATCAATGCCGCAGGGTAGTTTTGGCGAATGGTATTAGCCAAAGTATTGTCATCTGTGCCAGCTTGTTGGCTTATAGCCCGCTGCAAACCCGTTAATAGGTCATCAGGCGATAACAAATGTAACATGTCTTTGTGAGATTTAAGATTAGCCGACACCACCGACATCGCGTGTTGGCTAAACGCTAAGATTAAGTTTTGTTGGCAACGTAAAAGCATACTTTGTAATTGTTCAAACTGGCTAAAATCTAAATGGGATACGTCCTCACTGCCTTTTTTAGCCGCCTTCGCTATTTGTTCAGGGGAGAACAGCTGCCAACCCGTTTTGTCAAAATCTATTTGTAACAAGTCACTTTTACAAAATGCCTGCATATCTTGTAATGTGGGTAACTTGCCCAATTTAGCTCGGCCATTCAGATTAGCCTTGCTAAGCTGTAGGCTAACGTCATTTGATAACCACCAACGTTTGAGCTTGGTTACCTGCTGGGCATATTGATTAACACTTTTGATAGCCGAATCAATATCTTTTGTATGATGAGGCGTGGCATGCTGACTAAGCAAGCGACCAATACCTTTGATCATGGCATCAGGTGTCGCCCAATGTTTTAGCAATAGCTGTAAGGTGTGTTGTGGCAAAGTCACCACATGTTTACGCCAATAATCCTCAGCAGCTAATTTCAGCCATTCACTTTCATCTAATATAAAACTCTGCTCATACATAGCACCACTTTCAAAAGCGTGCTCGGTGAGGGCTTTGTGACAAAAGCCGTGAATGGTATACACCGCGGCTTCATCCATTTGTTTACTGGCTAAGGCTAAACGCTGGCAATCGAGTTCAACGTTGTCACTTTGATAAATAAGTTGCTGAATAAAAGCATCTTTACTGACCCTAGCAAAAAAGTCTAAATAGGCTTTACGTAAACGCTGGCGAATACGCTCTTTTAACTCTCCTGTGGCGGCATTGGTGAAGGTCACCACTAATATTTGCTCGACTCCCAGAGGCTCGCAGCCATGGCCAAGTAACAAACGAATATACAAATTAACGATGGTATAGGTTTTACCGGTGCCAGCACTGGCTTCAATCAACGATGCACCAGACAAAGGAAAAGTGAACGTATCTAAAGGTTGCATGGTAGCCGATGGGGCGATGTCATTGGAATTAAGCGCACCATCGAGAATTGGAGTAAGGCTCATTTTGCATCACCTAATTCAACAAGAGGTAAAAGTAACGCCTCTGCTATTTGGCTGAAAGGTTCAAAACGCAGGGTTAAGTCTGGGCAAACTCTTTGAATGTGGGCTTCGGTGCCCTCGCCTGCGGCAAAGTCATTGCCTTTAAATGTGCTCAAGGTTTTGTTTATGTCCTGACTCGTTACCCATTGCCAAGCGGCTTCTGGGTAAAAATGGAGTATTTGATCGCCACCTAGTTGCCAATGTTCAAGCCAAATAGCCAGTTGTTGTAGGGCTGTTTGTTTCTCAATCACAGGTAGTGAATACAATTTTTCAGTACTGATAAAATATGCTTGATTGAGTCCAGCCTTGGGTGCCTCAGCGCACAAACATAACCATTGTAAATACAAAGCAATTCGATCTTTAGCCCTGAGTTTACCAGCGCGCCAGAGTATTAAGTTTTGTGCATACAGGCTGTCAACACGCCCGACAAGAACCACATTATTAACCAACAACTCAATATCAACACTTTGCGCTGGGATGAGCGATGTATTGAGATCATTAATGTGTTCGGCTAATTGCGTGCTTTGCTTCACTAAAGGTCTAAGCGCTAGTTCTCCGCTTTGCCCTGCGGGTAACTTGCCTTCTGCTCTGAGTTGGTTTAATAAGCTAATGATAGTATTGGGTTGTTCTATCTCTTGGTTTGCTAAAGAAGCTTTTTCTTCACTTTCTTCGCTCTTTACACTTTTTACATTTTCTACACGTTCTTCGTTGATAACCAACTCAGAAGGGCCATTAAGGCTCGTAGTAAGAGAATACTGTACTAATCTTTCGTTTAATTTATATCTATCTAAACCATCAAATGAGAAAGGCTCTTCATCACTACTTTGTTGCCCTAACGGATAAAAACGGGTTTGCCATCGCTGAATAAAAAACGCTTTAGCAGGATTTTGGAAAAACGCGATCATCGACTCTAGTTCAAGTTGAGGAGATTGTTCTAAGGACTGATTCAAAGGCTCAGCGTTAAACATCAACGCTTTTGAGGGTTGTTGCAACTGCTCGGCAATAGCTTGCTGTTTTTGGTTAAAACTTAAATAAGACTCGCTTTTAACTTCAGCTGTAGTATTACTTTTTTCTTCAAAATAAGCTTGATGAAAAGGCTGCAACTTATGTTTAAGCGTTACGTGGGCAAGCAAGTTTTTCTCGGTCTTTTCTACTTCTAAGCCTAACTCTCCCGACAAACAAAATCCTTGTTGACAATATTCCATCAACTCACTGAGCAAAATAGACGGTGCTAAAGGGCTATTGTCTTTTTGACTAAAGCCATGATAACTAAAATATAAATATTCTCTGGCTGACAATAAGGCTTCTAAAAATAGGTATCTATCGTCCAACCGTCGAGATCTGTCACCACGTTTTGCTGGTGCCAAGCGCATTAAGTCAAACCCCATAGGCACACTTTGCCTTGGATAATCGCTATCGTTCATGCCTAACAAACACACCATTTTAAAGGGAATACTGCGCATTGGCATCAGTGTACAAAAATTCACATAACCCGCTAAAAATCGCTGACCTACCCCATTTTCCTGAATGTTTTGCTGTAGCTCACTGACAAACACATCTTGATCAATATGTTGTGTATATTGGTGGCTATGGGCTAACATTTTTTCGAGGGTTTCTCGAAGGATAAGCATGTCGGGTTGTTCGGTTTCATCGGCATCATACAGCTCAGCTAACAATTCAAGGGCTTGCTCGACTTTCTGCTGTATGTTTTGTTGATTGTTTTGTTGATTGCTTTGTTGATTTTGGCAAAACGCCAATACCTTTAATAGTGCGCTAGTAAACTGATAACACTTACCTAAAGCCACAGCTTGCTGGCCTTCAATGTCAGCATAAGCCGAAATTAAGTCTTGATCACCTTGGTACAACTCGGTGCTTGCCATCGCATAACCGGCTAACAATCGTTGTAAGCCAAACACCCAGGTGTTTTGTTTTTCTGCCGGTAGATCCCAGCGCTGTTTGTCGTGTTCATTCCAGCCCCAACGCACACCCGCATCGGTTAGCCAATGTTGTAATAATTCAAATTCTTGGGGGGCGATGGCAAATTTGCGCTGCACCGCGGGTACTTCAAGCAAAGACAAGACTTCAGATAACGTTAAGCGGCTTTGATGCAATTTCATCAACTGTAAAAAGCTGTTCAATAATGGTGATACCTGACCTACATTGCGATCAGATATGGCATAAGGAATAGCTAAATGATGTTCTACCGCACCAAACACCCCTTCGATAAAAGGTGCATAATTGGCAACGTCGGGCATCATCACAATCACATCACCGGGATGCCAATCAGGGTTGTCATTAAAACGTTTGAGTAACTGGTCATGCAGAATTTCTAACTCACGAACTTTTGAATGACATGCATGCACTTTTAAAGAGTGGTCAGATGCAGCGATTTCTACTTTAGGATAACCCTTGCCATTGGACAACAATTCGCTGGCACTTAGTTCATCTGCTGTCGCTCTAAATTGTAAATGGTTCACATCAGATTGAATATGTTGCAGCAGACACTCAGGCTGGATATCAACAAAATAGTCTTGTTGCTGCAACTCAAAGCTCAGCAACATATCTTGGTAATCTCGACCTAACTTGCCCCATGAAGCCAACAGTGGATTGCCGACATCTAAAAACTCGACACCTGCCAGCTCTGAATTATCTATCGCTTTAAGTTGGGCTTTAGCCTGGTTTTTTTTATCAACTATATCCCCCCAATAATGCTGACTAGGATTAAACCAAAATATCAGCACATCTCGTGTTTCAGCCAAAGCACTGAGTACTTCTAGTTGCTGCATCGGCATGGCTGATATCCCGAAAACCATAAGAGGTTTTTCTGCTTCACTCGTGCTTTTTTGATTAACTGTATTATGTAAGGCTTCAAGCAAAGTGTGATGTAAATTGGCTCTATGAAAAGATGACTCACCCAAATCTTTGCTATAAGCTACCAAAGCCCGCCATAAGATGGACTGCCATGGATGAGACTCACAAATGCTTAAATCATTCGTATCAGGAAGGTCATTATGGCCAGCTTCCCAATGTATGATCCAATCGGGTCGATACACCAAATATTGGTCATACACATCCGCAATTTTACCTGCTAATTGATACAACTTAAGGGGCTGTGAGTCAGATAAGTATTGTTCTATCGCTGCAAACTCAGGTTTCTCAAGCAGAGTGGGTAATATTGACATCAGTTTCCATGTCATATTGGGCTTGGTGAAGGCTGATTGTTCAGGTAAGTGTTGGATATGTTGTTGGTACAACTGCCAAATAAAACTTGATGGCAGTGGAAAGTCGATATTCGCCGCAATACCCAGTTTTTCAGCGATTTGGATTTTTAACCACTGCGACATTCCTGGGCTTTGCACCAATATTTGATCTGGATCAAATACAGAAACACCCTGCCCTGCAGTTTCTTGCAAACAACTGATTAAACTATCCGCTAAGCATTCCATTTTGTTTGACTGAACCAGATACAGCATAAATAAAGATGTTTCTTGATGCGAAGAATGATGATTTTAGTCTATCAAAGTCTTCAATTTTAAAAAAATTTTTTACAATATATTTGTCGAGTAAATGAATAAATCTAATTATGAAAAACACTTAGTACCGCTACAAATTGAACTCGCAAAATTACAAGAATGGACGAAACAAACAGGCCAAAAAATTGTGGTGCTGTTTGAAGGCAGAGATGCAGCGGGTAAAGGTGGTGCTATCAAAACCATCACCGCTAAGCTGAACCCAAGAGTGGTGCGCATTGTTGCTTTAACTAAACCTACCGAAAGAGAAACCACCCAGTGGTATTTTCAACGGTACGTTGCACACCTTCCTGCAGCTGGAGAAGTCGTATTGTTTGATCGCAGTTGGTACAACCGGGCAGGAGTTGAAAAAGTTATGGGCTTTTGTACCGAGCAAGAGTGCCAAGACTTTTTGAGTACCTGCCCAGCGTTTGAAGATACCTTAATGAAATCAGGTATCATTCTGATCAAGTATTGGTTTTCAGTATCTGACGAAGAACAAGAAAAACGGTTTACTAGACGATTGACTGACCCAATAAAACGCTGGAAATTTTCTGATATGGACCTCGCGTCTCGAAGTCAATGGGTTGAATACTCACAAGCCAAAGACGATATGTTTGCACACACCGATACCGATGAAAGTCCTTGGTTTGTAGTCGATGCTGACGACAAAAAAGCGGCTAGGCTCAATTGCATTGATCATTTGTTGAGGCAAGTTAATTATCATTCTGTAAAACATCTAGACATAACCTTACCCAAAATCGATAGAAAAAATTATCAACGTCCACCTCATAAACGCCAAAGGCATATTCCAAAGAGATTTAGCTAAATGAAGGTTTAGCTATGTAAAAGTTCTTGTTACCATGATAGCAGTGGCAACATGTGTTGCTGAGCTTTTTTTCCTTTGGACCATATCAATGAAAATCGTTTCTTTTAACATTAATGGCATACGCGCTCGTTTACATCAATTACAAGCATTAATTAATAAACATCAACCAGATATTATTGGCCTTCAAGAAATCAAAGTACATAACGACCAATTCCCCGTTGCCGATGTTGAAGCCATGGGCTATCACGTCTATTTTCATGGTCAAAAAGGTCACTATGGTGTGGCGATGATGTGTAAAAAACCTGCGCTTGAAGTGCAATACGGCTTTCCAAGTGATGACGACGAAGCCCAACGCCGAATGATAATGGTCAGTTACCCTATGGATAATGGCGAAACAGTGCGAGTGTTAAACGGTTATTTTCCACAAGGTGAAAATCAAACCCACGAAACCAAATACCCTGCTAAGCGAAAATATTACCAAGACCTAATGGGTTATTTAAACGAATATCATACCCCTGAAGAAAATGTCATTGTGATGGGTGATGTGAATGTTTCTCATACTGATTTGGATATCGGTATTGGTGAGCCCAACCGTAAACGTTGGTTACAAACCAAAAAATGTAGCTTTTTACCCGAAGAGCGTGAATGGTTGAATACACTCATTGACTGGGGTTTTACCGATGGTTTTCGTGATATGTATCCACAAGAGTCAGAGAAATACAGCTGGTTTGACTATCGTTCAAAAGGTTTTAATGACAACCGTGGCCTGCGCATAGATTTAATTTTAGCCACTGCAAAATTACACTCAATGTTAAAAGAAGCCGATGTGGATTATGAGTTGAGAAGTATCGATAAACCCTCTGATCATGCACCTATTTGGTCGGTCTTTAAATAACACCGCAATAAATAGACATTGAGTAATTAACGATGGAACACATCTCATACTTTACTGACATCCAAACAGTGACTGGATTACTCAGCTTACTCATATGCTTTTTTGTTAGTAAAAAACTGATATTTTCTCAATTAGTATTAGACAAAAAATGCCAGCACTTAGTGTTTGGTAGTGCTGCCTGTGTATTTATATTGTGGATGTTTCGAACTGGCATATACGATGGGCTAAATGTGCACTTTTTATGGCTGTCCGCCCTAACCTTATTACTAGGCTTTCGCTGGGCTATTTTTAGCGCCAGCATAGCTCTTTTGGGTGTGACAATATTCGGTAAAGAAAGTATCGACATGTTAGGCGTAAACTTTCTGTTGGGTATACTTGCCCCCATTTCGCTTACATACGGGATTTATAGTTTGACCTTTCATAAATTACCTCGGCATATTTTCACCTATATTTTTCTTTGTGCTTTTATCCCAGGTGCATTAACCATCGCGCTAAAGATGTTGGCATTAAGTGGTTACTTTTATCTTGATGGCTTATATAGCTGGCACATTATTGAAGACAATTACTTAATGATCAGCACATTAATGTTATTTCCTGAAGCAATGTTTAATGGTATGACGATCACCTTATTAATTATCTATAAACCAGAGTGGGTCTATACCTTTTACGACAAGTTGTATTTGGATAAGTAATAAATGGTTATATAAGCACAAAAAAATGAGTTGATAATGAGGCTATTTTTGGCTTTATGCATCTTCTAAGTGTGATTGTCATTTCAATTTTTGGATTTATTATGGCGCCAGTTGGAGAGAAATTTTCGACTAAACTCCCAGTTGAAGAATTGAAAAAGTATTTGCCATTTTGTTAATCGATTCGAGTATTAAGAGGTTGATGAACGCAGTGTTGTTAATATTAAAAATACTCACAAAAAGGTTTTTAATAAGCCCACTAAAACACTTTTTTGATAGGCTGACTAAGACGTAATCATCTGAATAGTAGGAAATTGGAAACCTCAAGAAAACCGAAATGGCCTACCAAGGTTTAATCAGTTGATCCACTTTTCATCGTCTTTTTATCACGATTAATACCCTGTAAATGTGTCTCTAATCTGTTCAATTCGTTTTTTGTTAGCTCCGAGATCTGAATATCCGATACGTGATGCTGACCTGAAATGTATAATGCTGTGCTCGGTATTGGTTGCTGGAAAATAAAACTCTGCATCATCAATAAATTGGAATATTTTAGAGGTAAATTCTATACGGATATAATTTTCCCGCACGACAATGATTTTTGTTCGTTCCAAAGTGTTTAAAATTTGTAACAGTTTATTTTTTGCATCTTGAGGTGTTCCAGTGAAGTGAATGGGCTGTATATAATGCTTTTTATTTGTTGCTTGACTACTCACACAATTTGGCTTGTTAGGGCATGGTATTAATTGACGGTCCATTATCCCTAATTTAGGTGGCGTTGCAGAACATCCCATCAAAAAATGTAAACTCACGACAACTATTAAAATTTGCTTATTCATTGCACTGGTCCTTAAAAATTATAATAATAATAATTGCTAGCAATATTACAAAGAGAGTTAGCCAGAAAGTAAGTTACCCAGTGAGACTAAAAACGTGGTCGAAGCGACTTAATCTTTCCACCAAACACTGATGTGGCTATTTTTGACTCAAACCTTAGGTCTGCTAACAATCGCCTTGTTCGAACAGTTTTCACTCCAACTAAATCTTTTCATTTTGAAATGTTATCGTAATAAATGCACCTGTTTTTCTATAGACACCAAATTGACTGCTTGAAATAAAACCGCATAAATAACAAGCTTAATATAGTAGGCTAAAAACAGCGGTACACTTTAATCAATAGACCGCTGTTTTTCTTAGGGCTCAATGCTTTTTTTATTATATGCCCGTCTAACAATCACAGAGCAAAACGACTCAACTATAAAACGCTTCAACCGCTCCTTTTAGAGTGATGAGAAGCGGTTGTCCCCGACGGTCTAAGGCTTTAGGAGAAGGAATTTTCACCCATCCTTCACTGATACAATATTCCTCAACATTGGTACGCTCTTTTCCATTCAGCAGAATGCCAATATTATGTTCAAAAATTTCTGCCACATGATGTGGGCTTCGGGTGTTACTCGAAAGGCGATCCGGTAAAGCGGGTAGTGATGAAGTGTCGTTCATGTTGATGACCTGAATTAAATAAAAAGTACATTATTGTAGTCAAAATATAATTAGCGCTCAAGAACTGCAGTTGAATTTAAATGTGTTGTTTAATATATGGTGAATGAAGGTTATTCATTAATAGCCCCTGAGATACACAATTCATCTACCGCTATAACCAATATTAAATGATATAGAGTGCGTTTAATTTATTTCGAGTGCTGACTTATTGAATATACAAACAGCGAGGCCAAGATCGCAAAGTACGAGCCTTAAATACTCCCAATAAACGCATCCTAATTTCAAGTCACTGTTCCCCCCTCCAGATAAGATGTATCTGAGAAAAAATCATTCATCATCTCTCAGCTTAGTGAATCGATAGTAAAGACCCGGTTTATTGGCTCTTCGGTATTAGATTTCAAGAGATTACGGCTTCTTATATAGCTAAAACATAACAAACCGATGCTACCGATGCGGTGAACACAGGCAGTAATGGATGGGTATAGAAACAGATTACAGAAACAGCCAAAGGGTGTCAGCATGAAGTCGAGGAAAAGCTGGCGAACTATTATTGTTTATTAAGCGATTTTAAAATAAACAATACTCGTTAGTAACACCAATATTACATACACTAAAAATTGTTTACCAGCTTGCCTATGCTTACTTGCACGTTCATAAACGCTGCTGTTTGATATACCCCTTAAGAGTTTTGAACCTTTAGCAGAAACAAATACAATAGGGATCTTTAAATATTTAGGAGAACCTAACTTTGCCCAAATTTCAGGTTCAAGAGTTTTTACTGATTGATAATACTGATACTCTGCAATACATGAACGAAGCATAAGAAATGCCCATATTGAAGCAAGTAACACTAAAATAACCATAAATCCTCCAAACTATCAAAATTTCCATTAATAATAAAACGCCTAATGTTTTGTTAGGCGCAAGTAACACATGGTTATAGTAGCAAAGTTATGCCAGCTGTTATTTAAAGTGTAAGCAAACAATTAGGCTAGTCTCGCTTGTACAACGCTTCAATTTTACTGGATTCTATTGAGTTTGCATTTATCAAGTATCCCGCTAATGCACCCGAAGCATCATCTGGCAATTCTAGTTTTTCTACTGATAGCGCATGTACGGTAAAACGGTAGTTATTTACACCATGTCCTTGAGGAGGGCAAGCGCCACCAAAGGCTCGATTACCATAATCATTATTTATCTGCTGACTACCTTGCACAGTAAGGTCTGTATTCGCACTACCTGCACCCGTTGCTATCTCTGTTACATTTTTTGGTATATTCACGATTTGCCAATGCCACCAACCACTTCCAGTAGGAGCATCTGGGTCATAAGCTGTAATAGCAACACTTTTTTGCATTGGGGCGCATTAGTGAACTTAAGATGTGGCGACACATCACCACCTGAACAACCAAAACCCTTAAATTCCTGTATTTTAGCCATAAACTCACCTTGGGTGATATTGTGACTGGATAATGTAAGAATACCTGCATAGACGGATGCCGAAATACTAAGTGATAAAACTGTAATAAGCTTGAGCTTGTGGAGCATGACAATCCAAGTGAGCTTATTATGAAGACTAAAATGAATCAAAGCATTAATGTCGATGTGAATACCGGTAAATTCCAACTCGATATACGTTTTCGTCCATTGAATATTTATGTCTCTGTGTCGAATGATGAAAAATATATTAATGAGGCCATAAAAACATCAACCTAAATGCATTATCATTTAGGCAAATGGGCAGCAAGAAATGCCTTTGAGCGTGGACTGTGCGAAAAAAAATTTATCTTTGGTCATTGCTAACCCTATCCACATAAAGCGTCTAACATACAACATGGTGTCTATGAGCGATTTAGTGACTAGGTGTAAACAACTATTAATCATGCAAACATATTGCAGCTAACAACTGTAAATACTGGCAGGCTATACTTAATAGGCACGAGTCATAGCCAGAAAATTAGAATAGGTGCTTCTGACATCATATAGTCAGCGTCCATATATCTATGTAAATATTAAAATATTGAAGACGTGTATGATTTTTGAAGTCTTACGTTTTTTAGAATATGGGAGAGTAACTAATTGAGGACTTAGTGAGGACTTTAAAATATCAACTCATCCTTGAGTTTTTATCACATTTTTTTGACTCTGTGTTAAGGATTAAAAACCACTAGAATTTAGCACCCACCCATAGCCATAACTTATCGGCATCTACCCGGCCACTCTCGCCTGAATAAGCAGCATATTTAATCCCAGCTGAATAGTGTTTTCCATATTTACGTGCATAAGAAATATCAATTTCACTGCCCAGATCGTCAACACTTTCACTGGCCTCATCCGCTTCGAAATCATGGTAAACCACCGTCCAGCCGCCGCCCGCTAATTTGCCAGCCAAGGTAACGCTGGTGTCTACCAAACCTTGAGCAGGTGTGCCTAAAAATTGATCCGCCCAGCCATTAAACTTATGCAAAGTAGCCAGAGGGGTAGAAAATCCATAAGCGCCATTATCTGAGCCCAACTCTTCATAACCCACCTTAGCGGTTACCCCCTTAAACACGGCCCCAGCTTCAAGCATCAAATAGTCAGCATCAAAATTACTGCTTACACTTTCACTGCTTTGACTGGCAAATTCTGCCGAATACAATAATTTTGTGTCACCCGCTTGGGTACTGCCGGTAAAGCGAATACCATAGGTATCCAAGGCGTTGTCCGTATTATTATCGACTTCCAGTAAATAACCGTAACCTGTCAGTATGCCAATAGACGTCTTGTAAGACGCATTAAATAAATGGTCTTTTGCATCCACATCTGCCGCTTCGGCAAAAATACGATTACGCTGAGTGATGTAGGCATATTTCACCGTCAAATCTTTAAGGGGTGAAAATTGCGTGCTCAAACCATCAAAGGTTTGTCTGTCCTGACGCCAACCTACATGTCCAACAAATCGATGATTGTCCATGGTGATCACCTGGCGACCCAGCTTGGCAGAAAACCCGTCCCCCTTATACTGAATAAAAGCTTGCTCCAATTCAGTAAACTCCGGATCAGCAATCACAGAATAAATCCCTGAATTATAGCCCACAGGCCCAACTGTATAGTCGCCTTGGCCTAGCACAATCCGGTTGTCTTCCATTTCTACCATAGCGGAGAACCCCTTAAACGACCCAGAAGTATATCCCAGTCGTGTACGCAAGGTTAAGGCACTGGCGTCTTGTGCCGCGTTATCTTGCTCAACATTTTCATAACGCAAACGAAAATCTGCGCTAGCAGTGCCTTTGGTTAAGGCTTCAGTAAAGCTTTCTGCAAACGCATATTGACTACTGACACTGCCTATGAGTGCCGTTGCTAAAGCCATACTTAGGATTTTATTTTTAGTTGTTTTCATAGTTTTCTCTTTAGTTTTAATTTAAGCACCAAAATGTTGTAAGACTATTCATCTCCAACAAACTTGCGCTCACTGTTCTTAATTGGAACGTCATTAATGCTGGCCTGTCGGCTTTTCATTAAGCCATTCTGTGCAAACTCCCAGTTCTCGTTGCCATAAGACCGATACCATTGACCAAATAAATCATGCCACTCGTACTCAAAACATACAGCGATACGGTTATCCGCAAAACACCACAATGTTTTCTTTAAGTAATAACCATTTTCTTGTTGCCACTTCCTCACCAAAAATGCCTTTATTGATTTTGTGCCACTAAACATTTCATCACGATTACGCCATATACAATCCTGTGTATAGGCCAGTGACACACGTTCTGGATCTTTACTATTCCAGGCATCTTCTGCCGCTTGTACCTTGAGCAAAGCTGTTTCCAAGGTAAAAGGAGGAAAAGGGGGTTTGTTATGCATGATGTCATTCCCTTAATAAGATCTTGATCACCGCAACTGCCTATTATGTTGGCGTAATGCGAGTAATCGATATAAAAAATACTGAGTTTATTTTTACTAGGTTTGCCTAAGCTTCTACTTACCATTTTTTTGCTTGCTCGAATGTAGTGCACCAATAGTTAAATAAAGTGCACTCGCTAATAACAAACTCCAAGTGAACTTAAAATGAAAGCAATAATGGCTAACAAAAATATTTACCCTGTATCTCATTATTCTTATAGCGAAAGCTGTGCCACTTCGAATAAAAAAATTAACTATATGTTTTTAAACAACTTTAAATTATTTCACGGAGTGCAATCAAGACGCGAACTTTCGTTGTGCAACGAAAGTTCGCGCAAAATAAGACGAAAACTCGTTGTTGGCTTGTTAATTGAATAATGCTCTTCAACAAAAATAGGTTTGAAAATAGGCAGAGCTATGTTGCAACACGATGCTTTTGAACACGCCCCTCAGGCACAACTGCTTGTCGACCCATTAGAAAACAGAGTACTGGCTGCAAATATTAAGGCTCGGCAGCTTTTCTTACTGGGGGATCTGAAAGAAAATACAATTACGGTTACCAGCCTCTTTGCAGAATGTTTGTCAGAGTTGTACACCCTAAGTAGCGATGCATTGCACCATCAGTGGGCATGGAGCGAAGATTTGGTCTTTTCTGCACCGGGGGGCTCGGCCCCTCTTGAAACCACTGTGTCGACAATCGAGCAAAACGGTAACACCTTCCTGATATTTAGTTGCAGCGACGGCATAGACTTATTCAGGCTGCGCCATAAAGCGTCGGCCGATCGACATCACCACGCTGGTTTTTTGCATTGGAGCCGGGTAGAAACGGTATTCGAAGAAATTGAGCGGCAAAATCAGTTACTATTATCAGCCGTCGGCGACGGTATTTATGGGGTAGACGCAAGCGGCTGCAGTACCTTTGTTAACCCTGCGGCAGAGAAAATGCTAGGCTGGAGCAAAAGCGAACTTGTAGGGCGAGACATTCACGACATGATCCACCATACTCATGAAGATGGTAGCCACTATCATCCAAGTGACTGCCCCATCTATGCTGCATTTCATGACGGATCGGTGCACAGCATAGATGATGAGGTATTTTGGAGTAAATCAGGTATAGCAATTCCGGTTGAGTACACTAGCACTCCGGTTACCGATAACGGCAATCTTGTCGGCGCAGTGGTCATTTTCCGTGATATTACTGAACGTAAGAAAACCGAAAAGAAACTACTCAATGCAATTAATGAAATTGATACTTTAAAACATCGCCTGGAGTTAGAAAACGCCTACCTGCAAGAAGAGATCAATGCGGATTTCAACCACCATCAAATTATTGGACAAAGTCAAGCTGTTCAGCACATGGTGCGTCAAATCGAACTCGTTGCTCCAACCGACGCAAACGTTCTTATCATCGGTGAATCTGGCACGGGTAAAGAATTGATCGCCAGAGCAATACACGAAATCAGTGCTCGCAAAGCCCGCCCACTAATCCGTGTAAACTGTGCGGCGATCCCCGTAGAACTATTCGAAAGTGAGTTTTTTGGCCATGTAAGAGGTGCGTTCTCTGGTGCTGTTTCAGATCGTGCCGGGCGCTTTGAGTTAGCTGATGGTGCCACAATATTTTTAGATGAGGTAGGTGAAATACCATTGCAACTGCAGAGTAAACTGTTGCGAGTATTACAAGAACAGCAATTTGAGCGTGTAGGCGACTCAAAAACATGCAGTGTGGATGTGCGAGTTATCGCCGCAACCAATCAAGATCTCAAATCATTGGTGGAAAAAGGTGCGTTTCGTGAAGACTTGTATTTCCGACTCAATGTATTTCCAGTTGAATCACCTCCTCTAAGAAAGCGACTGGAAGACCTACCTATGTTAACCAAACATTTTATTGATAAAATTTGCAAACGTGCCAATAAAGTACATCCCAAAGTATCACTTGCCCAACTAGAAAATTTAAAAGCCTATCATTGGCCAGGTAATATCAGAGAGCTAGAAAATATTATTGAGCGCCAGGTTATTTTGTCCAGTGATAATAAGCTATATTTCGACTTTTTGTCTTCAACTACTTTTCCCAGAGCAGTCAGCCAGGTTCAACCCGTTGATATTTTAAACGAGACTCAAAAAATAAAGTTAAGCGTTTCAAGTATTGAAATGGCGCTAAAACAAGCCAACGGTAAAATTTATGGGGAAGATGGTGCCGCTGCTATCTTGGGCTTAAAACCTACTACACTAGCTTCCAGAATAAAAAAATATAATATTAAGAAGTCCTTATTTCAAACATAAAACAATCCATCAAGATTTGTTTTAGTCACATTCTCTGTCATATGTGAAGTTTCAAAATATGTAAACAGAATGAGGTGAGCACAGTGAATTGTGTCTCTGTGACTTACAATAATGTTTATCGAATCCAACGGTCAAGGTAAATCATTTATCAAAGTTTTGTCTGCAGTGATTATCCGTTGAAGACAACAAAGGTCTCTATACCTAGGGTGAAATATAATTTTAATAAAGAAGTGCTGATTCAACGAATTAATTTTTAGGAAAAACAACGTAATATCGTTGAAAAAACAATGAACTTTCGTTATTAACGATAATTCGTGGTGAAGCATTTTCTTTTAATTAATATTTAATTCATTAAATTCAGTGACTTATTTAAAATTAACTTCTGGCACAGTTATCGCAATAAGTATATTGCTTATGGGGTTTGCTATTAGCAATTGAACGAGACCCAAAGCAATAAATTAACGCGGAATAAAAGAGTACTAGTTAATTATTACAAAACTTGAACGATTCTAAGTCTGCACAATTAAAGATTATGGCGTCATCATATTTTGCACTATTGCTGTCCAGAATGATTATTTGAGGAATGAATTATGAAAAAAATCGATGTAACCGAACTCATTTTCACCATAAAAAATGAAAGAAAATTAACATGGGAAGAAATTGCACAAGCAGTTGGCATGTCAACTATTTGGACCACTTCCGCTTGTTTAGGTATGAATAGTTGCCCAGCGGAGATAGCTGAGAAACTGGTAACGTTTTTAGGTTTACCTGCAGAGGCAATGTCAGTTCTGACGGAATACCCGCTAAAAGAATGGGATAAAGCCGTTCCACAAGACCCTCTTATTTATCGTTTATACGAAGTAGTGGGGGTATACGGCGATACGCTTAAGGAGGTTATTCAGGAGAAATTTGGTGACGGCATTATGAGCGCTATTGATTTCACTATGGATGTTCAAAAGGAAGTTGATCCAAAAGGTGACCGAGTTATCTTAACGTTAAATGGTAAATTTTTACCTTATAAATCTTGGTGATCGAGTAGATTAAAATCTGTATTTTGTAATTAATCAATAATTGATGGCTTCTGGTGCCTTATTAGTTTTTTGATACAAGAATAAAATTTAAAATAATATAAAAGAGGAACAACAATGGCTTATATTGAACCCAGTGAGTTTGTCACTAAGATGGTTGACGCAGGTGAATCTAAAGTGTTTATGTCGACTAAAGACACTTTGATAAGGGCGTTTATGGCGGGGGCTATTTTAGGATTAGCGGCCGTTTTTGCGATTACTGTAGGGGTTAAAACAGGGAGCCCCTTAGTAGGAGCGCTGCTTTTCCCTGTTGGTTTTATCATGTTGTATTTGATGAAGTTTGACTTGTTAACCGGAGTGTTTACTTTAGTGCCCCTCGCCCTGTTGAATAAGCGACCCGGTGTGACTTTTAGTAGCATGATGCGAAATTGGGGCTTAGTGTTTGTTGGCAATTTTGCCGGTGCTATGACCACCGCTTTTTTTATGTCTTTTGTTTTAACCTATGGTTATTCTGTCGACGGTGGCGCAATCGCTGCCAAGGTTAGCGCTATTGGTGAATCACGCACGTTAGGCTATCAAGAAAATGGTATAGGTGGCTGGTTTACTATTTTTATTCGCGGCATGTTATGTAACTGGATGGTCTCTATGGGCGTGGTTGGTGCAATGATATCAACGTCTGCAGGCAGTAAAATGGCAGCCATGTGGATGCCAGTCATGTTGTTTTTCTTCATGGGTTTTGAACATTCAATTGTTAACATGTTTCTTTTCCCTTTTTCCATGATAATGGGGGGTGATTTCACCGTATATGACTACTTAGTGTGGAATGAAATCCCAACTGTTTTAGGGAATCTTGCGGGTGGTTTATGCCTGGTTGGTTTACCCTTGTATTATACACATGTGAAAACATCGCCAGAACGCAAGCTATCCAAATAAATAGTTATGGGTAGGTGCTGGGCTCCAAATATCATATATTTGGAGCCTTTTTTATTAGAAACGGTTAATGAGGAACATCAATGAGCCGTCCATTAAATGTAGTTATCGGGCAAGCAAGTACCAAAGGCGTTAAAGCGATTAATCAGGACGCCATCGGCAAGGTAATTCCGACAGAGCCACAGCTTAGTACCAAGGGTATTGTGGTTGCGATGGCTGATGGGATTAGCTCAAGCCAGGTAAGTCAAATAGCCAGCCAAACGGCGATTTCAAGTTTTTTAGACGATTACTACTGCACTTCTGACTCTTGGTCAGTTAAAACATCGGTGCAAAAAGTCATAAAATCCATTAACTATTGGCTCTATGCTCAGACTCAGAATAGCCCTTATCGATTTGAAAAAGATAAAGGCTTTATTACCACTTTTAGCGCACTCGTACTGAAGTCTAATACGGCCCATGTATTTCACTCTGGTGACACCCGTATTTATCTATTATCAGGTGGACAACTCCAACAATTAACCACAGATCACCGCCGCGTAGTCTCCTCACAAGTCAGTTATTTAACCCGTGCTTTGGGTATTGAGCAACAACTAGAAATTGATTATCACAGTCAAGCTATCGAAAAAGGTGATATTTTTATTTTGACCACTGATGGGGTGTATGAGTTTCTAAACAATAAGCAGATCATTCACCATATCGCCCATTCAGAAACTTTAGATATTGCTGCGAAGCAAATAGTTGACCAAGCATTGCTTGAGGGTAGTGATGATAACTTAAGTATACAAATAGTGCGTATTGAACATGTACCTGATTACCAATTAGACGAAGTCCAACAGCACGTGACTCAACTGCCTTTACCACCAAGATTACATCCAAGAATGCAGTTTGATGGATATGAAATTGTGCGTGAAATTTACATTAGTAGCC
>Ga0209405_1000894_pt1 | contig 22892 bp, 22 predicted proteins | sample COGITO_mtgs_1105_6_FD_184803 | JGI IMG/M metagenome (GOLD analysis project Ga0209405, IMG submission 184803) | Pelagic marine microbial communities from North Sea - COGITO_mtgs_110516 (SPAdes) (version 2) | ecosystem: Environmental > Aquatic > Marine > Epipelagic ...
TGGTAACTAGTGTATATACACACCTTTAGGTGTGCATATTTCCATTATATTTAGTGTTTCGTTCAACAATACATCCCAAATTGGCGTGTATTGTTGAACTTTCTGTTTTATAAAACGTATTTAAATGTTTTTTCATTTCATTCATTTTTAACACTAAAAACTAAAGTTTATAATTCATTAGTATGTATACTTCGTTGCTCAATCAATTTTTAAAAACTCCGCATACGCACACACCACTGTATAAATACAGTACTTTAATAGCTTACTAAAAAGTTGAATTGGTTAAAATGAAGAATCAGATTTGAGGTCTAAGTCCGTTGTAAATGTAATAAAAAAATTATTTCTGCCCAAAAAGGCTGTCCATAATTGTTCGGATGCCTTTAAAACCAAAGTAAATCGCGGCTCCACAAATCAAAACACCCGCAATCACCAAGGGGATGTAAAGCGGTTTATCGGGATTGGAAAATCCAGCATGTAAAATAAAAGGCCCTAAAAATAATAAGAAGAGAGTCACCCCCATTGTTTTAAGTCCACCCACTAAAAGGTCTTTATTGGTTCTAGGCGTTTCCATTGGTATATTTTTTTAATGCGGTACGTACGTTTTTATGAGTGTCTAACAACTGTTGTGCTTCGGTTTCTGAGAGGTTCAACTGATCCATCAACATCTTGACGCCACGGGCGACTAGTTTATCATTGTTCAGTTGCATGTCCACCATTTTGTTGCCTTTTACCTTTCCAAGCTGAATCATTGTGGTGGTGGTGATCATATTCAATACTAATTTTTGTGCCGTGCCGGCTTTCATTCGTGAGCTGCCCGTTAATACTTCGGGACCTACCACCACTTCAATTGGGTAATCCGATACTTGGGCGAGGGGACTGCCCTCGTTGCACGTCATACATCCCGTGCTGATGTTGGCTTGCTGACAGGCTTTCAAGGCCGCAATCACATAGGGCGTTGTGCCAGAAGCAGCAATACCAACCACCACATCGTTTGTGGAGATACTATATGCTTGTAAATCCTTCCAGCCTTGTTGGGTATCGTCTTCGGCAAATTCAACCGCTTTACGGATGGCACTATCACCACCTGCAATCAGTCCAATCACCATTTCATGTGGGACTCCAAAAGTGGGAGGACATTCAGAAGCATCCAAAATTCCGAGGCGTCCACTGGTTCCAGCACCCAAATAAAACAAACGTCCGCCGTTTTTCAGGTTGTTTACAATCTGTGCTACCAGAGCTTCAATTTGTGGGACTGCTGATGCAACCGCCGTAGGAACGCTCTGATCTTCTTGATTGATCACGTTTAAAACATCCTTAATAGACATTTTTTCGAGATGGTTGTAATGCGAATCCTGTTCGGTGGTTTTTGTGAAAGTCATACACAAAAATAGAATTTTTGAAACACTTTTGTACTATTCTAAAATTAAACTCGCGCTATACGTTTCAGAAAGTCTAAAATACCCCATCGGAAAATGCTCTGGATTGGTCATATTAGAGAGGTTGCCACGCACCGTGCTTGGAGTGGTGCTAAAAGGATTTCCACCGTCTTCAGTTTGGTCAATCAAAATGGTCATAAAATTAAAATGACGCTCGTCGATTCCCATGATTTTAACAACCGCTTCGTCTCCTGCGAGTAAATCCTCATAGAAATGCGAAAAGATAAATACATTTCCTTGGTAGAACTCATCTTTTGTTGCTAAATACCTTTGAAGTCCAAAATCAAATAAATAAAAATCATCGCGTTCGGCACTGTCCGTATAGGAAATTAAAATTTCTTTTTCATCCCCTGCAAAAAGTGTGCTTTCTCCTTGCTCTAAGTTGTCAATAGGCACCGCATGCATCAGTTGTTCCACGGAGGATTCATAGGTTTCATTGGCATATACGATGCGCAGTTTATAGTCGGTATCAAAACTAGGGGTGAAGTCCAAGTTGTAATTTTCTAACTCCGTGTCATAAACAAACTCAAATGTTTGGTTGTTTGTGAGGTCTAGCAGTTGCACGCTGGCATCGGACACCACTGGATTTTCTTCTTGATAAAATCCACCAGATAAACTTAGTTTTACCACTTGTGCCAAAGTTTCATTGGGCGTCATTTGAAGCGATGCATCAATGGCCAGTCGAGGCGTTTCGGTGGGTAAATCGAGTTGAATTACTTCTTCGCAAGAAGTACTTAGGAATCCCAGACCGATCAGTATAAATAATTTTTTCATGTGTTTCATAGCTCTAAAATTTAAAGTTATAAGAAATGGCTCCCACGGCGCCAAACAGGGATAATTTGACGGCCTCATTTTGACCCGTAACTTCGTTTTCTCTAAAGTTCAACGATTGAGTATTTTTCCGATTGTACAGATTGTAAATACTAAAAACCCATTCGCCTTGCCATCCTTTTTTCTTGTTTGGTTTAGGCGTATAAGTCCCAGATATATCAAAGCGGTGGTAGGCATCCAAACGGCTTGAATTTCGAGCTTCAAATGTTGGAACGACCAAGCCATTGTAGTTGTATTGTCCGTTGGGGTAGGTCGTTGGCTGTCCCGTTTGAAAGATAAAATTAGCACTCAAGTTCCATTTTTTAGTCAGATCATAGGTTGATGTGATGGAAATATCGTGTGTTTTGTCATAAGGAGTATTGTACCAGTTTCCGTTATTGATACCCGGTTCTGATGCATTTTGACCTACGGTTTGTTGTTCCGATTTGGAGAGGGTATAGGCAAACCATCCTTTGAAACGGCCTTTGTTTTTACGGAATAAGAGCTCCAATCCGTAAGCTCTCGAGCGACCATTCAACAATACTTGTTCGATGGCGTCATTGGCAATTAAATTAGCACCATCAATATAGTCGATGCGGTTTTTAATGATCTTATAAAAGCTTTCCACTTCCAGAGAATAAGCATCGTAATTTTTAAAATACCCGACGGCTATTTGATCCAGAATTTGAGGTTGAATAAATTTCCCACTTGGTGTCCAAACATCCAAGGGCGCTGGAGAACTGGTGTTGGAAAGCAAATGCAAATACTGTGTCATTCGGTTGTAGCTTGCCTTTAGAGAAGTGTCCTCATTCAGTTGGTAAGAGAGTGCAAAACGAGGCTCAATATTTAGAAAGGATTTGATCACCTTTCCATGGTTGTCACTTTCAGTTCCAATGGGGTTTATTTTTTCATAGAGTTGTAAATCACTGTTAAATCCAACTGCTTGGTCGTTTTCATACACATTAAGTTCGTCTTGCCCCAATCTTAAAAAAGAGCTCAAACGTGCGCCATAACTCAGTGCCAAGCGCTCTGTTAATTGCTGATTCACATCGATATAAACCGCATTTTCAAAAGCAAACTTATCCGTCAGTTTTTCTCTATTGATTCCAGAATCTGGGCCATTTGGACTGATGATTCCTGGATTGAAACGGTAGTAGGTACTGTGAACCCCATATTCCAGTTTGTAGCGGTCGTTGATATATTGTTTAAAATCGTATTTGATATTCATGTTCTGAATCCCTGAATTCCATTCGAAGCCCACAAAATTCAAATTCAAACCATAATAATAGTCAGAGTATATAAGGGATAAATTAGAAAATAATTGATCCGAAAATAAATGATTCCATCTAAAATTCACGACCGTATTACCATAGGTGTTTTCAAAACTATCGGAGACATTAAACACATCTCTTCCAAAATAACCCGATAAATAAATGTTGTTTTTTTCGTTCAGTTTATAGCTTAACTTGGTGTTTAGATCGTAGAAATACGCAATATTATCCACATCAAACAATGGCAAAAGTAAATGGGCATAGGTGGCGCGTCCGCCCAATAGAAACGAACCCGTTCCTTTTTTTAGAGGACCTTCGAGCAGTAACCGACTGGCAACAATCCCGACGCCTCCATTGGCATGGAACTTGTTTTTATTTCCTTCTTTTTGATAAATATCTAATACCGAAGCAACACGTCCTCCATACTTGGCAGGAATTCCGCCCTTATAAAGTTTTAAACTTTTAATCGCATCCGGATTAAATACGGAAAACAATCCAAATAAATGAGAGGAATTAAAGATGGTTGCTTCATCCAATAAAATCAAATTCTGATCTACAGCACCCCCACGAACATTGAAACCCGCAGCGCCTTCGCCACCACTGGAAACGCCTGGTAAAAGCGTGATCGCCTTGATGACATCCGCTTCGCCAAATACCACTGGAATTTGCTTGATTGTGGAAGCAGTTAATGAATTGACACTCATTTGGGGTGTTTTGATATCAATAGACTCAATATCAGTTTCAATCACGATTTCGTCCAAAGCTTCTAGAGATTCTGTCAGCGTGAAGTTTTGAGAAATATTTTTATCAAGGGTGATGGTTTGTTTTAAGGTTGCATAGCCAATCGTACTGACCGTAATTTCGTAAGTTCCTTCGTTTAGGGTGATCGAGTAGAAACCGTATTCATTTGAAATGGTTCCTGTTTTAAGCTCCAAAATAAGGATGTTGGCACCAATCAAGGTTTCTTGTCCTTCTGCCTCAAAAATAGTTCCGCTAAGGGTGTATTTTTCTTGGGAATATCCTAATAAACTAAGTCCTATACATAGGAAAAAGAAGAGCCGTCTCATTGGTTAAATTTTAGGATACAAATTTAAAAAAAAAAGCACCCCTAAAAGGTGCTTTTAACAAAATATTCTGACAGGGCGTTACTACCCTATGATTTTATTTAGAGTCGCACTTGGACGCATGGCCGTGTCTGTTTTGTCAGAATTTGGAAGGTAATATCCATCGGTTTCAATCGGATGTCCTTGAATGCTAATTAACTCATTGACAATCGTTTCTTCATTTTCTGAGAGCGATGCAGCAATGGTTGTAAATTCTGCTTTCAACTCAGCGTTCTTTGTTTGAGTCGCCAAGGCTTGTGCCCAATACATCGTGAGGTAAAAATGACTTCCTCTGTTGTCGAGTTCATTCACACGTCTTGATGGTGATTTCTTTTCGTCTAAAAATTTCTCTGTAGCAGCATCTAAGGCTTCTCCAAGAACTGCAGCTTTTGGGTTTGAGTTGACTTGGCTGAAATGTTCTAAAGACACCGCTAAGGCCAAAAACTCTCCCAATGAATCCCAACGTAAATGGTTTTCATGTGTGAATTGCTCAACGTGTTTTGGAGCAGAACCCCCAGCGCCTGTTTCAAACAATCCACCACCATTCATCAACGGTACAATCGATAGCATTTTGGCACTGGTTCCAACCTCAAGGATGGGAAATAAATCGGTTAAATAATCTCTCAAAACATTCCCAGAAACGGAGATCGTATCCAGTCCTTGTTTTAATCTAGAGAGTGTATAATGGGTCGCGTCTATTGGTGCTAGAATCTGAAGATCCAGTCCGTTCGTTTCGTAATTTTTTAAGTAAGTATTTACTTTTTTGATCAACTCTGCATCGTGTGCGCGTTGGGTGTCTAACCAAAATATAGCAGGCAATTGAGACGCCTTAGCACGGGTCACTGCTAACTTGACCCAGTCTTGAATTGGGGCATCTTTCACCTGACACATACGCCAGATATCCCCAGCTTCTACAGGATGCGAAATTAAAACAGTCCCATCCGCATCAATCACATCGACACGTCCGTTGGATTGAATTTCAAAAGTTTTGTCATGCGATCCATACTCTTCCGCTTTTTGAGCCATCAGTCCCACATTTGGAACCGTTCCCATTGTAGTGGGGTCAAAAGCGCCATTTTCTTTACAAAAATCGATGGTGGCCGTATAAATCCCAGCATAACTACTATCCGGTATGACAGCCTTGGTATCTTGTGCGTTGCCTTTTGCATTCCACATTTGTCCTGACGTTCGTATCATCGCTGGCATGGAAGCATCGATGATTACATCACTAGGAACGTGTAAATTTGTAATGCCTTTATCAGAATTAACCATTGCTAAATCGGGACCCTTACTAATCGCGTTTGCAAAATCAGCTTCAATTTCCTGACGTTTGTCAGCAGCCAATCCCGCTACTTTTTCTAAAACATTTCCATACCCATTATTTGCATCCACGCCAATTTTATCAAAAGTCGCTTGGTGCTTTTCAAATACATCTGCAAAAAACAGACGGACTGCATGTCCAAAAATGATAGGGTCACTGACCTTCATCATGGTTGCTTTCATGTGAAGCGAAAACAAAACGCCTTTGTCTTTAGCATCGTTGATTTCAGCAGTTAAAAAGGTTCTCAAGGCTTGAATACTCATCACGGTTGCATCAATAATTTCGCCGTCTAAAAGCGCAATGTTTGATTTTAAGGTGGTGGATTTATTGTGGGTATCGGTATGCACAATGCTTGCATTTGTAGCAGTGGCAATCGTGATTGATTTTTCGTTATGAGCAAAATCGCCAACGGTCATAGTGGCGACATGCGTTTTTGAGTTTGCCAACCAAGGGCCCATACTGTGTGGGTTTTTCTTGGCGTAATTTTTCACAGCTTTTGGCGCACGACGGTCTGAATTTCCTTCTCTTAATACAGGGTTAACAGCACTTCCTTTGATTTTGTCGTAACGTGATTTAATGGCTTTTTCATCCTCAGTTTGTGGTGCATCTGGATAGTTTGGAATTGCAAATCCTTTGGATTGCAGTTCACTGATGGCCGCTTTTAGTTGAGGGATGGATGCACTAATATTTGGAAGCTTCACAATATTGGCTTCTGGTTTGGTGACTAGTTCACCTAGTTCTGCAAGGGCATCTTCAACCCGTTGGTCTTCAGATAAAAATTCTGCAAAGGTTGACAGAATTCGAGCCGCTAACGAAATGTCTTTTGTTTCGATTTCAATGCCTGAACTTTCGACAAACGATTTAACAATGGGTAAAAACGAACGCGTTGCAAGTGCAGGAGCTTCGTCGGTGATGGTATAAATGATGTTAGCCATAATGGGCGAATAAAGTTTAGTTTGTCTTCAGTAAGAATAGGTCTTGCCTTACATCAAATAAGGCGTGCAAATATATGAAATTGTAATGATTTTATGGAGTAATTTAATTCGAAAAATCATCAAGAAACTTAATATTAATAGTTTTAAAATTCAGGAGTCCTCATTGAAAAATATAAGGCAAAAAAAAAGCTCTAAATAAATAGAGCTTTTTTGAGTGTTTAAATTGAAAATCTGACTAACGTCTTCTTTCTTTAATTCTGGCTTTTTTACCAGTAAGTTCTCTAAAGTAAAAGATACGAGCTCTTCTTACTTTACCACGTTTGTTGACTTCAATTTTCTGTAAGGCGGGTAAGTTTACAGGGAAAATACGTTCAACACCAATGGTGCCAGACATTTTTCTGATTGTAAATGTTTCAGAACTTCCTGAGCCTCTTCTTTGAAGAACAACCCCTCGGTAGAACTGTGTACGTACTTTTTCGCCTTCTCTAATTTCGTAATAAACAGTGATGGTGTCACCAGCTGCAAATTCTGGAAAGTCTTTTTTTGCTACAAATTCGTCTTGAACAAATTTAATTAAGGATTCCATATTAATGGTTTTTTATGTATTTATCCGAAACAACATTCGCGATGATCGCCAGAGGTTAACTCGAAATTGGCTGCAAATATAAGTAAAAAGTAAAACCTAGAAACTTTATTATAGAAAAAGTTTTGTAACACACAGCGTTTTAGTCTTCCAACAAATCGGGGCGTCGTGTTTTGGTGTGTTCTAACGCTTGTTCTTCTCGCCATTTTTCTATTTTTGGAAAATTCCCACTCACTAAAATTTCTGGAACCGTCCATCCTTTATAATCTCGTGGTTTTGTATAGATGGGCGGGGCTAACAATCCATCTTGAAATGAATCGGTCAGTGCCGAAGTTTCATTTCCTAAAACCCCTGGAATGAGACGAATAATTGAATCACAAAGAACAGCAGCTCCTAGTTCGCCTCCAGAAAGCACATAGTCGCCAATAGAGATTTCTTTGGTTATAAACTGATCCCGCACACGTTGATCCACCCCTTTATAATGTCCACAAAGCATAATGAGATTCCCTTTCATCGATAGCTGATTGGCAATGCCTTGATTGAGTGTTTCTCCATCGGGTGTCATATAAATAACCTCGTCATAATCCCGTTCCGATTTTAATTTAGAAATACATTTATCAATAGGTTCTATCATCATCACCATGCCAGCACCGCCGCCAAATTGGGTGTCGTCAATGGATTTGTAATTATCGGAGGTATAATCCCGTAAATTATGAAAATGAACACTGACCAAGCCTGCATCAATGGCACGCTTTAATATGGAGGCCTCAAAAGGACTTTTCAGTAATTCTGGTAAAACGGTAATGATGTCTATGCGCATCTGCTAAATTTAAAGCGCAAAGATAACGAATTGAAAATTCTAATAGTAGGTGAATCGCCTTACTTTGGCAATGTATTTGGCCAATCGCACCACTTGATGGCTGTACCCAAACTCGTTATCATACCATATATATAGAATTATATTTTTCCCGTTCGGACTCACAATGGTTGCTTTGCTATCGTAAATGGCGGGTGCCGTACTTCCTACAATGTCGCTAGAAACAAGCTCGTCGTTGAATTCATATTTAATTTGTTCAACCAATGCGCCAGAGAGTGCAGCAGTTTTGATGACCTCATTGATTTTTTTGAGATTCGTTTTCTTATTGATTTCAAGGTTTAAAATAGCCAAACTTCCATTGGGAACCGGCACCCGAATCGCATTGGAGGTGAGCTTATTCTCTAAAGAGGGGAGTGCCTTACTGACTGCTTTTCCGGCTCCCGTTTCAGTAATGACCATATTGAGGGCTGCGGCGCGTCCTCTTCTGTATTTAGAATGCATATTGTCCACCAAATTCTGATCGTTTGTGTAGGCATGAATGGTTTCGAGATGGCCATGAACCACTCCAAAAGCGTCTTCAATTACTTTTAGAATCGGGGTGATGGCATTGGTTGTACAAGAGGCTGCAGAGAAAATATCGACGGTATCTGGCGAATGTTCTAAATGGTTCACGCCATGCACAATATTTGGAATGCCTTTGCCCGGCGCGGTTAATAATACTTTTTTCGACCCTTTAGAAGTCAAATGTCTTTGCAGTGCTTCTTGATCTCTAAAAGCTCCCGTATTATCAATAATCAACGCCTCGTTTATGCCGTAGGCTGTATAGTCAATGTCTTCGGGTTTCGCAGCGGATATGATGTAAACGGTCATGCCGTTGATAATTAACGCCTGTAATTTTGTATCCACGCGAACTGTTCCATAAAAATCACCATGAACAGAATCGCTTCGCAGCAATGCGGCTCTTTTTTCTAAAATAGTGGGGGTTAGTTTGTCTCGAGTGACGATGGCGCGAAGTCGCAATTGACTTCCGCTTCCAGACTTCCCCATCAACTCGCGGGCTACCAACCGTCCAATGCGTCCAAATCCGTAGAGAACCACATCTTTGGGCTCCAGTTTTGGTTGTTGTTTTGCGTCTTTTAATTTTTTAGAAAGAAAGGCGGAGCTGCTAAGGTTCGTGGCTTCTTCTTTGTGATATTCAAAGGTTAATTTTCCGATATCTAATTTTGAGGCTGGAAGGTTGAGCAGTTTAATGGCTTGTACCATTTCTACGGAATCAAATATGGAGATGGGTTTATTGACAAATTCGCCGGCATATTCGTGAAGTTTAAGAATCTCGCTGACATTTCGATCCATCAATTGATTTCTAAATAAAACCAATTCAATCGCGCTGTCGTACCACAAATCACTGAGAATTTTAATAAGTTCAACCGCTGCTTTTCTGCGGTCGGATTGGAATGCAATTTCGGAATCGTAGGTGGGTTTTGAAGCCATTTAATTTGAGTTTTAATTGTTTTTGCAAAAATAGAAGATTTCAAACGTTTTCGTAACTTTTTTGAATAAAAAAAATCCACCATTCAAAAATTGAATCATGGATTTTAAGGCTCAGTAATAGAATGTGTTATCTAAATCGATACACTACTTTTTCACCATTATTTTTGACAAGAGCGATTCTCAGGACTCTATTGGAGTATTTTTCCAATGCTCTCTGAGCATCATTGATAGAATTAATTTTCACTTCGTTGATTTCGGTTACAACACTCCCCTCTGAAATACCATCTGATTCCCAATCTTCGCGGTGGGTTTCAGAGAGTTCGGAAACTTGTAAACCATAGTCTACATCAAGGTTATAAAGCACTTCTTTTGAGGGTTCTTGAAGGGTTCCAAGGATAGGAATGTCTATGGTTGTAAGTTTTTCTAAGGTTACCATCAAACTTTGAGGGATGCCATTTCTTAGGATCTCAACTTCTACTTGATCTTCAGGACTTTTGGTGTTTAGAAACCCTTTTAAATCTGAAAATTTTGAAATTGTAATTCCATCGATGCGTTGAATGATGTCCCCTTTTTGGATGCCAGCACTTTCAGCACCGGTCCCTTTTTGTACGTCCGTCACATAAAAACCCTCCGTTTGATCGACGCCAAAATCTTTAGCCTTTTTACCATTTAATTCGCCACCGATCACTCCTAGAATTCCGTTCTGTACATTTCCAAACTCCATAAGATCTTCCACGACTTTGCGCGCAATATTGCTAGGAACTGCAAACGAATAGCCAATATAGGAACCTGTTTGAGACGAAATAGCGGTATTAATGCCGATTAATTCGCCCTTAATATTGACCAAAGCACCGCCTGAATTTCCGGGATTCACAGCAGCATCTGTTTGGATAAACGACTGCGTATTTCGTCCAGATAAATCTCTGGATTTTGCACTTATAATTCCAGCCGTTACTGTAGAATTTAGATTAAAAGGGTTGCCAACGGCTAAAACCCATTCTCCAATTCGAACGGAATTACTATCTCCAAATGTGGTGTAATCTAAGGGGGCATCAGCTTCTATTTTTAGTAAAGCAATATCAGTATTTGGATCGGTTCCGACGAGTTCTGCATCGTACGTTTTATTGCCATTTGTGGTAATCTCAATAGATTGCGCTCCGTCGATGACATGATTATTTGTAATGATATAGCCATCTGGCGAAATAATAACGCCCGAGCCTGTCCCAATCTGCTCTTGCTGTTGAGGTCTTCCCCTAAATAAGTCTTCTAAACTGGTATAGCCTTTACTAAGCGTTGTGTTTTTTACATGAACGACTGAATGCACAGTTTTGTCCGCAGCGGTCGTAAAATCCACATTGGTTCCGCCATTCAAATTGGTGTTTAAATTTACAGGAAAAAAGGAAGCAGTCGCTTGATTTTCAATAGGCTTAGGAGTTGAAGAATCTTCAAAAAATTGTTTGTAGGTCCCAAGGGTGAGTGCTCCACCTAAAGCTGAAATACATACTAATGTGAGAAATTTTTTCATGGTGTTCTATTTTTAATTTTTTATGATAACCCTAAAATTAGTTTTTTATTGAATTCGCAATTCAATTTTAACGACCTTTTAACAGCTCCACTTACAGTTTAATATTCTTATATTTGTCTTTATATATGAAGCATTTATTTTATAAATACCAAGGAACAGGGAACGATTTTGTGATGATTGATAATCGTTTGGGTGCGTTTGACAAAAACAATACAGATTTGATTGCGCATTTGTGCAATCGCCGTACGGGTGTGGGTGCGGATGGTTTGATTCTCTTAGAATCTGAATCCGATTACGACTTCAGAATGGTGTATTTTAATGCCGATGGCAATGAAAGTACCATGTGTGGAAATGGAGGTCGCTGTATTGTTGCCTTTGCAAATTTTTTAGGAATCATAGAATCAACTACTGAATTTATAGCCATTGACGGCCCGCATTTAGCACAAATTAATGATGCCTATGTTGAATTGAAAATGCAAGAGGTCTCTACGATTACCTCCAATGAAAATTACCATATCCTCGATACAGGCTCTCCACATTATGTGACGCTTCAATCGGGTTTACAAGCAATTGACATGAACGCTGAGGGATCTAAAATTCGACACAGTGCGCCCTTTGATGAAAGCGGTGTCAACGTGAATTTTGCCGAAAAAATTAATGAAGATACCTTTGCGATTCGTACTTATGAACGTGGGGTAGAAGGGGAGACCTTGTCCTGTGGTACAGGAGCCACAGCTGTTGCTATAGCGATGTATCATTCCAATCAAACGGCTTCAAAATCTATCAAGTTAGAAGCACAAGGAGGGAATTTGCAGGTTCGATTTGAACCGCTTGCGTCTTCGTATTCCGATGTGTGGTTGTGCGGCCCTACAAAGCAAGTCTTTAAAGGAGATTTAGAATGGTAGCATTAAAAGGAAATCAGATCAATCTTAGAGCCTTAGTGCTCGAAGATTTAGCGTTTTTATATACCATAGAAAACGACGAATCTTTGTGGGAGTTAAGTCAAATTGAAACTCCTTTTTCTAAGGATGTGCTGCGAAAATATTTAGAAACCACTCAAAAAAATATTAAAGAACTCAAACAATTGCGGTTGGTAATTACTTCTAAAACCAATGATCCACTTGGTTTTATTGATCTTTTTGATTTTGATCTACAAAACAAACATGCGGGAGTCAGCATTGTAGTATTAGATAAATATCGTGGGAAAGGGTATGGGAAAGACGCCTTATCTGTGTTGATGGATTATAGTTTTAATAAACTAGGTCTCCATCAATTGTATAGCAATGTGTTAGAAGATAATAATGTGAGTATTCGCTTATTTGAATCTGTTGGGTTTGAAAAAGTTGGGCTTAAGAAAAAGTGGCGATTCTACAAAGGACGCTATAAAAACGAATATTTATTTCAATTTATAAATCATGTACTTTAAAAAAATAGCGATTGCCATTGTGTTACTTGGATTGATTGGTGCCGGAATTTTTTCCTACTATATTTATTCGGTGATGCTCGTTCCCAATACGAGTTTTAATTCCAAAGAAGCCTATATTTTTGTGGGGTCGGATGCGACCTTCGCTGAGGTTCGTGCCGATTTAGAGCCGCTTCTAAAAGATATTGAAACGTTTGAAACATTAGCAAAGCAAAAGAAATATGTGAATAATATCAAAGCGGGGCGATTCTTGATTACCAAAGGGATGACCAATAATGATATCATTAACTCCATTCGCAGTCGTAATTTGCCAATAAAAATAGCTTTCAATAACCAACATACATTGGCTGATTTAGCATCTCGAATTTCGAGTCAGATAGAGGCCGACAGTACCGCCTTGATTACTGCCTTTACAGATAAAGAGTTTTTAGAATCTCATGATTTTACGGAGGCGAATGCCCTAGGAATGTATTTGCCAAATAGTTATGAATTTTTCTGGAATACGTCTGCAACGACCTTCAGAAAACGCATGTTAAAAGAGTACAACCGTTTTTGGAATGCCAGCCGTTTAGAAAAAGCAAAGTCAATTGGTTTGACGCCCCATGACGTGATCGCACTTGCAGCAATCGTTCATGAAGAGTCCAAACAAGCCTCCGAACAGCCGCGAATCGCGGGGGTTTATATCAATCGTTTAAACAATGCTTGGCCTTTACAAGCAGATCCGACAGTCAAATATGCGGCCTATCAATTGCCAAAGTATAAAAACACCATTATCAAACGTGTTTTGAATGTACATAAATTGATTAGCTCCCCATATAACACTTACAAGAATAAAGGCTTACCTCCAGGTTTGATTGCGATGCCAGACTTGACGGCGATTGAAGCGGTATTAAACTACGAACAACATTCGTATTTTTATTTTGCTGCAGACGCCCAAAACCCAGGCTTTCACAGGTTTGCGAAAACGCTAAGAGGACACAATCAAAATGCTAGAATGTACCATTCATATTTGGACCGTCGAGGGGTTCGGAAATAACGTATATTTATGCTGTTTTTAGTTTTACTCAAGTGTTATCAACAAGATTGATATGAATTTAAAGTATTCATTTTATTTTATAGTGCCTCTGCTCATGGCGATTTGCTTGTTGACTTTATTTTCAGCTCAACCAAAAATTGATTATAAGGACTATGCCGTCACTTCGGAGTTGTTACATTACACTGTTTACCAAGATATATCCTCCCAAAAAATTAAAAACCGCAACTCAAAAATTCTGTTTTTAGGGAATTCGTATGTCGCATTCAAAGAGGCCATTGCGTTCAAGGAATCTCAGGGAAAGTATGGTGCTGTAAACACGCTTGGCTACTTAGGGAAATATCAATTTGGAATCACGACTTTAGAATTGCTCGGGATCTACAATCCTGAATTTTTTTTAAAGAATCCCGCACTTCAAGAGAAAGCTTTTTTAGTAAATACAAAACGCAACAAATGGGTTTTACGACGAGATATCAAACGTTTTGTTGGTAAAAAAATTGATGGCATACGCATTACAGAATCAGGAATTTTAGCAGCCGCTCATTTAGCAGGACCAGGAAATGTAAAGCGCTATTTAAGAAGCTACGGAGCCTTGGGTTTTACAGATGCCTATGGGACTGACATTCTTTCGTATATGCGTAAATTCTCCGGTTATGACACCTCTTTTGTTACAGCTCAAAAAAAATCAAAATTTGATTTCCCTTAGTCTTTTTGAATGATAAAAATAGCAGGGCGTTTATGGAAATCTATTTTTGAATGTTTCCATTCTTTGGCTGTTTGCGTTTTGATATATTCCGATGGTAGTGTCAAATCGCAAGCCACACAAATTCGGGTGTCTGGGCTAAGGGTCGCACTCAAATCTTCTAAAATACTGTTGTTTCTATAAGGCGTTTCTATGAATAACTGAGATTGCTGTTCTTCAAACGAGCGTCTTTCGAGTTGTTTTATTTTAGATTTTCGTTCCGCTTTGTCAATAGGTAAGTAGCCATTAAATGCAAAGTTTTGACCGTTCATTCCAGAGCTCATCATCGCTAATAATATAGAAGATGGTCCTACCAACGGAATGACTTGAATGTTCTGTTTATGGGCTATTTTTACCACTTCTGCTCCAGGATCTGCAACCCCAGGGCATCCTGCGTCTGAAAGCAATCCAATGCTGTTTCCTGCCAAGCATTCTTCTAAAAAAGAAGGGATTTCTAAAGGGTCTGTAAACTTATTTAAACTAAACAAATTCAAGCTCGCTTGAGATTTTCCAGAGCTTACCGTTTTTATAAACTTACGTGCTGCCTTTTCGTTTTCAACAATATAAGTATCTATGTTTTCAATGACTTTTTTGATGGAAATAGGCAGTACTTCTAAAGGAGCGTTGTCGCCTAAACCTGTAGGAATTAAGTATAATTTACCAGTCATTATTATAGAAATATTAGTCGTTTTTGAAGTGGATAGAAGCCATACAATTGGAGTATGAACTCTTAATCAAAAACAGCGGTTATATGGATAATTTCTTCGTCAAGTCTTCTACATATTTTCTAAACTGCTTATCTGTAGTAGAGAGGTTATTAACCGTTTTACAAGCGTGTAGAACTGTAGCGTGATCACGTTTCCCAATTTGAGAACCAATACTGGCTAAAGAAGCTTTGGTGAATTTCTTCGCAAAAAACATGGCCAATTGTCTTGCTTGCACAATATGACGCTTTCGTGTTTTGGATTGAAGGGTGTCCACATCCATTTGGAAATAATCTGAAACGACTTTTTGAATGTAGTCGATAGACACTTCTCGCTTGGTGTTTTTTACAAATTTCTCAACGATTTCTTTCGCTAAAGAAAGTGTGATTTCTTTTTTATTAAATGAAGATTGTGCAATTAATGAAATGATAGCCCCTTCCAATTCACGAACATTTGAAGTGATGTGTTTGGCTAAATACTCAATAATTTCTTCTGGCATTTCAACGCCATCTCTGTATAGTTTGTTCTTTACAATAGATACACGCGTTTCAAAATCAGGATTTTGAAGCTCTGCAGATAATCCCCATTTGAATCGAGATAATAAGCGTTGCTCAATATCTTGCATGTCCACAGGTGCCTTATCACTTGTTAAAATAACTTGTTTCCCGTTTTGATGTAAATGGTTAAAAATATGAAAGAATACATCTTGTGTTCCTGATTTTCCAGAAAGGAATTGAACATCATCAATAATTAAAACATCTATAATTTGATAGAAGTGAATAAAATCATTTCGATTGTTCTTCTTGACAGACTCTATATATTGTTGGGTGAATTTTTCAGCGGAGATATACAACACTGTTTTTTCAGGATATTTATCTTTTATGTCAACCCCTATTGCATGCGCTAAATGTGTTTTTCCTAAGCCAACCCCACCAAAAATCAATAAGGGGTTAAAAGAGGTGCCTCCTGGCTTGTTAGCCACTGCAATACTTGCATTTCGCGCCAACCGGTTTGAGTCACCTTCCAAAAAGTTATCAAAAGTATATGTTGGATTTAGTTGAGACTCAATTTTAACGTTTCTAATCCCAGGAATTACAAAGGGATTTTTTAATTCAGGATTTATATTTTTTAAGGGAATATCAACGCGTTGTGAATAGACTGCTGAACGGTTTGAACTAGGAATTTTCTCCGTAAACGGTTGTTTATTACCATACGTATTTTCCATTTTGATGATATACACCAATTTGGCATTTATACCGAGCTCTTTAGTAAGGGCTACTTTTAAAATTTTAACGTAGTGTTCTTCTAACCATTCGTAGAAAAATTTACTAGGAACTTGAATACTGAGCGCATGATCGTCAAGTTTTACAGCTACAATAGGTTCAAACCATGTTTTGTAGGCTTGCGGCTGAATGTTGTCTTTTATAAAGTTTAGACAGTTTTCCCAGACCGATTGCGCAGTGTTATTCATTTCAGTAGTTTATTTTTTTAGTTAGTGATCAAAAATAAGAATAATCTTGGGGGAAATGGTTATCGTTATTTTACAGTACAAATATGTGAACAAAATTCCAAAAAAAAAAATCAAATTTGATTGATTATTTAATATTTTTTCCTCATGTTTAATTTTTATAAATATACAAATTTTAATATATGAATATACATCAAACAAAGATTAAGGTGAGATACGCAGAAACTGATCAAATGGGGGTTGTGTACCATGGGAATTACGCTCAGTATCTGGAAATTGGACGTTTAGAGTGGTTGACTGCTTTAGGGATTTCTTATAAAGAAATGGAGGCCGATGATGTGATGTTACCGGTGGTGTCTTTGAGTTTAAACTACAAAAAACCAGCTTTTTACGATGATGTTTTGACGATATCTACGACACTTGTGAAACAACCAACGGCTTCTATTGAGTTTAATTACGAAATTCATAATTCTAGCGGTGAATTACTCACAACGGCCAACACCAAATTGGTATTTGTTAACATGAAGTCTAATTTCCCGATGCGTTGTCCCCAATATATTTTAGATAAACTGCAAATTTAATCGTTTAAAATTTCAACTTTAATTTTATGAAAGGCCTCAAAAGTAGTTTGAAGGCTTTTTTTACCACTTTTTTTGACCAAAACAACCACTTCACATTCCATTTCAAGCCGCTGAGACTTTATAACGAGCTGCTGTTTTTTAATAATCCGCATTACTTGACTCAAATCTTTGTATTCAAAACTTAGTTTGAAGGTGATTAAAATATCCAAGGTTTTTATGTCGCTCGCCTCCAAACTTAATTTCGCCGTAGTCTTGTAAGCGCTGATCAAGCCCCCAACGCCAAGTTTTGTCCCTCCAAAATAACGGACCACCACCACAAGAACATTGGTAACATCAAACGCTTGCAATTGCCCATAAATTGGCAAGCCTGCACTATTTGAGGGCTCTCCATCATCTGAAGCTCTGTGATAGAGGGTTTCAATGCCGTGTTGGTACGCAAAACAAAAATGACCTGCACTGGAATGTTTTTGTTTAAGTTTTTCTATAATTTTTTTATACTCTTCTATTGTCTTTAGGGGGAATGCGTACCCATAAAACTTACTCCCTTTGTCTTTATAAAGAACTTCTTCAGAAGGTTTGAGAATTGTTTTATAAGTCAACACTGACATTATGAATTTGTAAATAAAGGGTTGTCAAAAAGGTTTATAATATCCTCTTTTTCAGGGTTATTATTCCAAGTATGTATGCCGAGTTGGGCTGCTGCTTGTGTATTTTCTTTGGTGTCATCTACGAAGAAACAACGGTCAGCTTCCAGTTGATTCTCGTTTAATACATATTCATAAATGGATGCATCGGGCTTTCGGAAGTGTATTTCATGTGAAAGGTAAAATTTGTCAAAACAACTTTTAAAACGTTCATACCTATATAAAGACATGTTTTCTATGACTTGTTCGATATGAAGTGCATTGGTGTTGCTGAGTAAAATAAGTTTGTAGTTTTTATATGTAGAGAGTTTTTCTATAAACTCTAAACGGTATTCTGGAAACTCTAAAATAATTGAATTCCAAGCTTTTTTAAATTGTGCCGCAGAAATGGATGGATATTTCGCCGTGAATGCAGTTACAAAGTCGTCAGTAGATATCCCCCCTATTTCATACTGCATTGCCGTCTGAAGCATGTCCTCTGTAATAGAAGTCACTCCAAGATTGAACAACGAACGTTCAATGGCAGGCTTGTCTAAGTTGATAAACACATCCCCAAAATCAAATATAAGTGTGTTAATCATTCACAAGAATTTTTAAGCAATCAGAAGTAAGCTGTGTTTCAGAAACTAATGAACCTTTAATTTGAGGTTTTGAAATTCCGTCATTTAAATTGAGCTCACTTGAAAAAACACGTGCTTCATCCCAAAGATTTTCATCAATAAATGCTTGCAATGTTTTTTGTCCCCCTTCAATAATTACGGAAGTTATATGCTCTGCATGTAAAGCCTTGCAAACTTCAGATGCCAGTGGGTTTTGTATATTAATTTCATGAGAAGTCAACCGAATGGTTTTTGCTTCAGAATTAAACACCTGATAGGAATCTGCTAAAGAATTTTTTAGGTCGATGACAACTCGGATTGGGTTGGAACCTTCGACCTCTCGGGTGGTCAAACTCGGGTTGTCTTGAACCACTGTATTTGCACCAACCAAAATCGCTTGTTCCTCTGCACGCCATTGATGCACCAGTTGCCTGGAGTAAGTATTGCTAATCCAAACAGGTTTTGTTTCAGATTTTGATAGGGGAGCGATAAAGCCGTCTTTGCTTTCGGCCCATTTCAATATAATATAAGGACGCTTTTTAGTATGGAAGGTAAAAAAACGTTTGTGATGTGTTTTACATTCTTGTTCCAAAACGCCTACAAGAACGTCACATCCAGCGGCCTTCAGTTTTGCGATGCCTTTGCCACACACTTTTTCGTGTTCATCTAAACATCCAATCACCACTTTGGGGATTTTATGGGCAATAATCAAATCGCTACAAGGCGGTGTTTTTCCATAATGCGCACAAGGTTCTAAGGTGACATAGAGGGTCGCTTTTGAGAGTACGCTTGGATCTTTGACAGCGTTTATGGCATTCACTTCTGCATGCGAACTTCCGTAAGGTCCTGTATAGCCTTCTGTTATAATCTGGTCATCCACCACAATCACACAGCCCACCATCGGATTGGGAGCTGTAGAGCCCAAGCCTTTTTTGGCAATTTCAATGCAACGTGCTATGTAATGTTCGTGGGTGATTATAATTTAATTTTAATAGTTTCTGTTTTATTAATAGGATATGTGTACGTAAAACCTAAGGCTTTAAATTGAATAACTCCTTCATATTTAACTTTTAAAGTGCGATTCAAAACACTGTTTAGAAGCCCACCTAACAACCCATTTGGATCCTTGTTTAAAAGGTCTTTTGTGTTGACTTCCATTTGAAGTGGCACCCTAAAATCATCTTTTGTAGGGACTTTAAATTCCTCTGCACGAACGACTCCCATTAAAATATCATTTACAAACACAGTGACACCTTCGGTATTCAGTCGGCCGCCAACATCGTTTGGATTGTTAAAAAGGGCATCCGCTCTCAAGGTCAGTGTTTTGGAATTAGCGTCCACAAGTTGAATCCCGTCTATTTTGATAAATACAGGTTTCTGCTTGATGGCGCAACTCGTTGTCAAAACGATTAAGGCGAGGATCGTAAATTTTTTCATTATTTTTTTGGGTATTATATGTATCTTCGAACAACAAAAATAAGATTTATTAATCGGTATCCATAACATGCGTATTAGAGAAATTCAATTTAACGATAATTCACAAATCGAATCCATCATTAAATCCATATTTAGAGAGCTTCAACTCCCTTTGACAGGGACTGTTTACGAAGATGTTGAAACCACGCAAATGTTTGAATCCTATCAAGAAGAAAAGGCCGTTTATTTTGTGGTGGTGGATGAAGGCGAAGTGAAGGGCGGTTCTGGGATTAAAGTCTTAGACCCTAAAGATGCATCCATTTGTGAACTTCAAAAAATGTATCTTTCTCACGAAATACGAGGGAAAGGATACAGCAAACAACTTTTAGAAATTTGTTTGGAAGCTGCCAAATCGATGGGGTACAAGCAGTGCTATTTAGAAACGCTCTCGGAACTTAAAACAGCTCAGAAATTATATAAACAATACGGATTTGAATACTTAGAGACTTCAATGGGAAATACCGGCCACAGCTCTTGCGGTGTTCGAATGATAAAAACCTTATAATGCAATTAAAATCACTTCATAATTTTTTTCAAAATGGACTCTTAGGCTATTACCCTAAAGATGAAATAGGTGCATTTTTTCACAGAGTTTGCGAACATCATTTAGGGTTCAAACGCATTGATGTGAGCCTAAAATCCGAGACCCTCATTACTCCCGAAACGTTTGAATATTTTGAAACTATCATCAGTCGTTTGTTAACCTATGAGCCCATTCAGTATATTTTAGGAACCACCTCCTTTTTTGGATTGGAATTTAAAGTCGATGTCAATGTATTGATCCCACGCCCTGAAACTGAAGAATTGGTGGCTTGGATTTTAAAAGGTGCAGATCCCAACAACCCCCTTAAAATTTTAGATATAGGCACTGGTTCTGGCTGCATTGCGGTGAGTTTGGCTAAGCACTTGCCCAATGCAGAAGTGTATGCCTTGGATGTGAGCCCAGCTGCTTTGGAAATGGCACAGTACAATGCGCAACAAAATGACGTTCAGTTGAACTGTATCGAAGCGAATGTTTTGGAATGGACAAACACTGAATTGTCGTTTGATGTCATCGTGTCCAATCCGCCTTATGTTCGTGAGCTTGAAAAAGAACACATGGCACCCAATGTGTTGGAACACGAGCCGCATTTGGCGTTGTTTGTTGAAAATGAAAGTCCACTCGTATTTTATAAAGCCATTGTGGAGCTGAGTAAAATAAACCTTAAAAAAGACGGTTTGCTCTATTTTGAAATCAACGAATATTTAGGAGCTGAAACAAAAGCACTTTGTTCCTCAGATGATTTTGAAGACGTTCAATTAAAAGCGGATGTTTTTGCTAAAAATAGAATGATGCGCGCTACCAAGCGTTGAATTTTTGTTGACTAAATTGCTGATAAATTCTCCGTATTTCCCTTTTAGATACCGCTCATTTTTATATCTTGTAGAGCTAAATATTAAGACCGATTATTTTTTTTGATGGATATTAAAGAACAGATTTTACAACTTCGAGAGGCGCTAAGTCAGCATAATTATAACTATTATGTTTTGGATGAACCGTCCATTTCTGACTTTGAGTTTGACACCAAGTTGAAACAACTCCAAGACTTAGAAGCAGCATATCCACAGTATTATGATGCCAGTTCGCCAACCCTCAGAGTGGGCGGTGCTGTCACTAAAAACTTTGAAACCATTGTGCATGCCCAACGCATGTACTCTTTAGATAATTCCTATTCCAAAGAAGATTTGATGGATTGGGAAACCCGATTACGAAAGATGGTCGATGGTGCCATTGCATATACTTGTGAGTTGAAATACGACGGCGCGTCTATCAGTCTCACCTATGAAAACGGGTTGCTTGTTCAGGCGTTGACACGGGGCGATGGTACGCAAGGTGACAATGTTACGGCAAACATTAAAACCATTAAATCCGTGCCTTTAAAATTACGGGGCGACTATCCAGACAAATTTGAAATTCGTGGTGAAATTGTTCTTCCTTTTGAAGGCTTTAATGCCATGAATGCCGAGCGCATCGCCGCAGGGGAGGAACCTTATAAAAACCCACGGAACACCGCTTCTGGAAGTTTAAAATTACAAGACAGCGCCGAGGTTGCCAAACGCCCTTTGGAGTGTTTGTTGTACAGCATTGTGGGTGAAAATACCGATTTAAAAACCCAGTTTGAAAATCTTGAAAAAGCACGTTCTTGGGGATTTAAAGTCCCCACCATTGCCAAGCTTACCGACTCCATTGATGGGGTGTTAGAATTTGTCAACTATTGGGACATCCACCGTCATGAATTGCCTTACGAAACAGATGGTGTTGTGGTGAAAGTGAACAGTTTATTTCAACAAGCCGAGTTGGGCTATACTGCCAAAGCCCCGCGTTGGGCGATGGCTTATAAATTTAAAGCAGAGCAGGTTTCCACACGCCTCGAACACATTTCGTATCAGGTGGGGAGAACGGGGGCGATTACACCCGTGGCGAATCTTCAGCCTGTGGAATTGGCAGGAACGATTGTGAAACGTGCTTCGCTCCACAATGCCGATCAGATTGAGAAATTAGACGTCCGCGTTGGCGATTGGGTGTATGTCGAAAAAGGCGGTGAAATCATTCCTAAAATTATGGGGGTCGATTTGGAACGTCGTGCGGCAGATACACCCAAAACAGTGTACCTCACCGCCTGCCCAGAATGTGAAACACCCCTCGTTCGAAAAGAAGGGGAGGCACATCATTATTGTCCGAATGACAAGGGCTGTTCGCCTCAAATTATTGGACGCATTCAACATTATATTTCTCGAAAAGCCTTGGACATCGAAGGTTTGGGCGGCGAAACCGTGGCCTTATTGGTCAATGAGGGATTGATCCTTGATTATGCCGATTTATACGAGCTGACAACGGATCAGATCATCCACCTCGATCGCATGGCAGAGAAAAGCGCCGATAACTTAGT
>Ga0209405_1000896_pt1 | contig 22869 bp, 14 predicted proteins | sample COGITO_mtgs_1105_6_FD_184803 | JGI IMG/M metagenome (GOLD analysis project Ga0209405, IMG submission 184803) | Pelagic marine microbial communities from North Sea - COGITO_mtgs_110516 (SPAdes) (version 2) | ecosystem: Environmental > Aquatic > Marine > Epipelagic ...
AATAACCTAAATTAATAATAACCTTAAATTTTAATATTATGAACACATCAAAAAAGAGTAAAACCAAATTTTTTAAATTTAATTTAAATCGATCTATTATGAAAAACAATTATGGAAAACTGGGTCTATTGGCTCTCACAATGATTGCTGCGACGGCTTCCGTTCAAGCACAAGACACCAATGCAACAATTGGAAAACAAGCAAAAGCTACTCTTGGGGATGTGACCACAAATGTCACAGCCACACCCGGTGCCGACGCTTTTACAGCACCTACTGCCGGAGCAACGACTCAAGGAGGTCATATTCGTGTGATTGACAATAAAGGAACTATTAAATACTTACAAGTTAAAAATGGACTCACGCAAGTCACAGATACGGCTCCGGATGGAGGAATTGTAACCACATGGCAACTTGGAGGTCAATTGGCTAATGACACTGATATTGATTTTAATGGAAACGTATTTTCATTTAACAATGTGTTACAAGTAGATAATACGGATTTAACCAATGGAGTTCCGGCAACTACCTTTACGACTGCTTCTGGTCAAGGAAATACTGGCTGGGCAATTTTGGTAAGAGACGAAGGTACTGGGGAAGTGAAAAAGTTAAATGCTACCGATTTAATAGTTAGTGGTGTACAGACTTACACAGCTTCCGCAGCAGATCAATCAGCCAATGCTCTTGTGGCTCCAATTAATGTACCTGGTATGTCACCACAAGCCTCTAAAATTTGGGTTTATAGAAATGGCGCTAAATTATTAGCAGGAGTAGATTACACAGTTGTTGCAGGTGCTGTATTGAATACAACAGACATTACGTTTGTGCCAAATGTTACAGAACCAGCAGACTGGGCTGTGTTTACAGGCGATATTTTTGAAATACAATGGTTTAAATAATTACCAAAATCAAACCTAAAATTCACTTAACTGTTTTTAAAATGAGCAGTTAAGTGGCTAGGGGTTTAATTCTAATCAAACAACAAGTGATTTCAAATTTTAAAAAATAATACCAAATCTAATTTAACTCTAATTATCTGATCAATGAAATATAAGGAATCCATTTTAAAATCGAAGTTAAATGCGATCAGGCTACAGTATTTAGTTTGTATGCTTATAAGCTTAATTGGCTTTCAGATGCATTCTCAAGTCGTCCGAGTCATTGATAACAAAGGGACTATTTCTGAAGTTAATAACAATCAAGTCACCACAGCGACTACAGCCCCTACATCCCCTTTAAAAAATGATATATGGATTGATACCACTTCCAATACCGTAAAAGTTTGGGAAGGTACCCCATTGAATGCTTGGCAGGAGATGGCCTCCATTCGCAATTGGATCAGTAATACCAATAGCGGCACCTATGCCATTGATCATTTGGTGTCCTATAACGGTGCGATTTATAAAAATATCACAGGAACAAACACTGATATTGCTCCTGATTTAGATAGTACTAATTGGGAAGTTTTAAAAAGTTCAATCCTCAGCGATGCAGATGGTGATACTAAAATCCAAGTTGAGGAATCCGCAGACGAAGACCTCATTCGTTTTGATTTGGCGGGCACAGAGAAATTTGTCATGCGTGGTTCTACAATAGAACCTGTGAATAACGGTAACTCTGTTTTTATTGGAGAAAATGCAGGATTAAATGACAATCTCACGAATAATCAAAACATTGCAATCGGAACTAACACCCTGAGAGATAATGTAGCAGCCTTTCAAAATGTTGCGATAGGACAAAATGCCTTATTGGTTAATACTGGTGGTCATAACAATTTTGCATTAGGGAGAAATTCGCTGTTAGCTAATACCGTTGGCGATGTAAATGTAGGGCTTGGAGGGAATACACTTTCCTCAAATATCAACGGAGAGGGTAATTTAGCGATAGGTGCCTCTTCACTTTCAGGTAATATATCTGGTGATAATAATGTAGCTATTGGTAGAAGAGCTTTAAGGCTAAACCAAAGCGGTAATAATAATGTAGCTATTGGGGCAGAAGCAGGAGATAACTTAATCTCAGGTCTAAGAAACACCATAATTGGTGATGAAACTGGGTGGGGTGTTACTACAGGAAGTGATAATACTATTATAGGGTCTAGGGTAAAAGGTCTTGCAACCGATTTATCAAATAATATTATATTTTCAGATGGAGCTGGAAACATACAGCTTCAAAATGATGGTACTCGTTGGCAAAGTGAAGACGAATTACAGGCTGGCTCTTTTGATACAGCATGGCAAAACAATACAAACGGCGGAGTCTATGCTGTTAATCATATTGCAATTTACAACGGAATCCTTTACAAGAACCTTACAGGAGTAAATACTGATACCACTCCTGATTTAGACAAAACAAATTGGGAAAGGGTAGATAAGAGACTTGGGAACAACGTGGGTATTAATGACAGTATTTTGTTCAGACACAATTGGCCGTCGATTGGTTTTAACTTAGGCTTTGACGGTGATGGAAACGATGCTTTCTTTACTTCAAACCCATCGTACAGAATCATAGAACAGTTAGGTGGTGGTAGTGCTGGTAATCTTCAATTTAGAGGAACGGCCACAGGAGTTGCTGGGGCAAAAAGAAGTACCGTAACAGAATTTGTTCAAGCTGAATTTACTCCTGACGGGGACTTGGATTTGAGAAGACATCTAAACACAGATACTTTTTCATCTGGTTGGCTGTCAAGTGCCAGCGGAGGAACTTATTTAGTAAACACAATCGTTGCTTATAGTGGTTCTTTTTATAAAAACAAAACAGGAAATAATGCAAACACAACGCCAAATTCAGACACGACAAATTGGGAAGAAGTGGGTGGTGGCAGTTCTGACCCCGAATGGGTTGCAAACGCATCGTATGCGGCAGGGGATGTTGTTCTATACAATGGAAGAAGATTCACAAATACTACAAGTAGTAATACAGCCACTAATCCAGCTGCTGATATTCTCAGATGGGAGGCTTCGGACTTGACCTACAGCAGGACTCTAATGCCGAGAAGACTACAGAGAAGGCTCAATGCAACAGGTGGTTCTTTAGGTAGCATAACTCTTGGGGATGATAGCAGTAAGAGCTACCCCAATGTACTTTTTGCAGGTGGTCTGATGAATGGCTCTGGAACACAATATGTTTTCTACTTAAACCAAAACGGTAATGTGTCAAAATCAGGTGGGGGGAGTTGGGCTTCAACTTCTGATGAGAGAACAAAAAAGGATATTAAAGACTTCAATGTTGGGTTAGAAGAGGTCATCAAGCTTCGTCCTGTAAGTTTTAAATACAACGGAAAATACGATACCCCGACTGACGAAAAAGAACATGTTTCCTTTATAGCACAAGAGGTCGAAAAAATAGCTCCAAGAATGATAAATAAGATTGACATTCCTGGCTCTGATGCCGTGGGTGAAAATGCTCTAAAATTATTAGAAAACTCTGATTTTGTCCCAATGCTTGTGAATGCGGTAAAAGAGTTGAAACAAAAAAATGATGAATTAGAGGCAAGAATAAAAGCTTTAGAAAGTAAATAATATATAATCCACTAACATAGACGAGAGAAAATTTATAAACCAACATATTTGTTGTACATATCTCAATCTTACTCAGATCAAAAACGTAAACCCTTTTGCTGCAAGGCTAACATGAAAGTAAGCGAAGAACTAAAATGTATAACCCTGTTTCTTCCTAAATCTCATTCTAATCCATTCTGGATAATCTTCATCCCTTGAGCTTCCGCTCAGGGAGTTTAAGATGTGGAAGATTAACCATTAAAATAATCTAAAGTCAAAACTTCCCAAAACTAACTTTTTCTGCTATAATGGCGAGATTTAATTTTGTCATACATGAAAAAAAGTTTCAGCCTTGCTCTCGTATTAAGCTTATTATTAATCTCTACACCGGCATTAGCGGCTCTTAACCTGTCGGATCTCAAAACGGTAAACACAAAGGAGTATCAGCAACGTCTCGGAGCCAAAGATTATGATCCGACCCAAACCTATCTACAGGGACAACTGATTTCTCGAGATGATGGAGTGTACAAAAACATCACCCCTATAATCACTCCGGAAGCCTATAATAGTGTTAAATGGGAAAAAATATCAGACTTAGGTGGTGGCGACAACGTACCTTTGTGGAAATCTGACACGAATGATGGTTCTTATGCAATTAATGACATCATTAACCATGATGGAGTACTGTACAAAAACTTGACGGGAACGAACACCGATACGGATCCAGACACCGATACCACGAACTGGCAATCTATAACAAAATTTGCCACTCAGCCAGAAGCCGAAAACCTCGACACCAATACCGCCCTCTCTGACAAATTATTGTCTCCACTAAGCAGTCTCCAACAATTGCTCAAATCACGAGAAACCGATGGTTTCACTTTGTTTGACCACACAGACACGACCAAAGAACTCACTTTCGACCTCTCCAATATTACTACCGGAACGACACGAGTAATCACGCTTCCTGATGAAGATATTACCTTAGTTGATGCCGCTCGGATCGGAGCAAAAAATTATGATGCTATCAGCACATACCTTTTGGGGCAGTTGATTTCTCGACCAGATGGAATTTATAAAAACATCACTCCCATTACTACTCCAGAAATATTTGATGCAGCAAAATGGCAACGAATTTCGGATTTAGCGGTTTCTGTTTGGCAAAGTGATACTAACGGTGGCGTTTACGCAATAGACGATGTAATCAATTATGGTGGAGTTCTTTACAAAAACCTCACAGGAGTAAACACAGATACTACACCTGATTTAGATACCACAAATTGGACTGAAGTCGTGCCAGATTTTGAGGTCGTTCCTTTATGGAAATCTGACACAAATGGAGGCAGTTATGCGACCGATGATATCATTAATTACAATGGTATACTCTATAAAAACTTAACAGGTACTAATTTAGATACCACCCCTAATTTAGATACTACAAATTGGAGTGCAATTGTTGGAGGTTCATCTGTTAATGTTGTCAACTCGTTAAACTCCACTTCAACCGTTGATGCACTGAGCGCAGCGCAAGGGAAAAACCTACAAGACAACAAGCTAAATACTAACAGTGTTATAAATTCAGCGACCTCAACATCAACAACAAGTCCTGTAAGTGCAGCCCAGGTAAGATTATTAGATATTGGAAAACTAGACAAAGTAGATGTGACAGGCACGGAGCAATTCATGGGGTATCAAATTAATGGTCGAGATGTATATCAGAAATATGTTAGTGGAACCTCACCAACAGGATTTACTAATTTGTATTTAGAGATTAACGGAGTAAACACCCTATTTTCTGTAGAAGGGGTTATCAAGCGAGATGCTCAACCTCAATGGCATTTAATATCACAAATGGGTAACGATCGCGATGGCCATGCAGGGGCGGTTTATCAAGAAAATGATGATATTGCCATGTATGGAGACGCTCTTTTAGCAGATTTTCAAGGGCAGTCCTTTAAAATTGTATTGAAGTACACGAAGTAGAGTGTTAGTGTATTGAGCTATAAAATTTTAAAAAACTTAGTAGATTAGCCTATCTTTGGTTTTTTAAATCGAAGATTTATCTTCTGCTCAATTATTTTTTTTGAAAGATACGTTTAAACATAAAGGACTTCGCAAGCAATTAGTGGCAACTTTGGTAACTAAAGGGATTACAAATTCAGCGGTCTTAGAGGCCATTGGATCGATTCCACGCCATCTTTTTATGGACTCCAGTTTTTTGGACCATGCGTACCAAGACAAAGCGTTTCCTATTGCAGCCAGTCAAACGATTTCACAGCCCTATACTGTTGCATTTCAATCCGAGTTATTGGAAGTTAAGCCATCTGATAAAATCCTTGAAATTGGCACAGGAAGTGGGTACCAAACAGCTGTGTTGTGCCTGTTAGGAGCGCATGTGTATAGTATTGAGCGTCAACTAGAACTCTTTAAAAAAACGAGTAAATTTCTACCTAAAATCGGTTATGTTGCCAAACGTCTCATTTTTGGAGATGGCTACAAAGGACTTAAAGATGAGGCGCCATTTGATAGCATCATCGTCACTGCAGGGGCGCCTTTTGTTCCAAAACCATTATTAGCACAATTAAAAATTGGAGGCCGTTTAGTCATTCCTGTTGGAGACGTTGATCAAATTATGACGCTTTACATCCGAAAAGGCGCTAAAGAATTTGAAAAACACGAATTAGGGAATTTTAAGTTTGTTCCGCTTTTAGAAAATAAAAACTAGAAACTAATCCCAAATAAGACCCCGTCGTTTACAAATCCAGATTGATACGATCTCACATAGTCAACTCGTAAAAAACGGTATTTTTTCCAACCGATATTATTAATCCCGATGCTCATTTCTTGATACGGGTTTTGAAACTTTGTAGAAAATCCATGTACGCCCACAATCAAGTTATAATTGAGTTTATTAATCAATGGTATCTTTCCTAAAATATAGCCATTAAAATCGTGCTCCACATGGTATTCTAAATAGTTTTCGGACGTACTAAAATCATAATACGCCACATTTTTAAATGACGTCAAATAATTACCACTCAAATTCACATGGGTTTGATTGCCATTAAAATGCTTAGAATCCATAAATGCTAGTTTGGAGTTCTCAAAAAAGGTGCCTCCCGAAATATTATAACTAAAATCACCTTTATTTTCAAGGCTAAAATTTTGAGATAAATTAACACTTAAATGGTCATAATTATAGTCGGAGTTGGTAGCGCCCATTCCTTTTTCAAAACTAAAATTTAACTTCGGGTATTTAGGTGTATTTAGGTTGTATTTATTTCCTGGGTAGCTCAGGTATTTTTGTCCAAATCGAATAGCCCCATCGAATTTAAACTTTAGGAGGTTATGATTTTCGAAGGGAGCGGATACAAAATTTAAGGCGTCTTTTGGATTGTTACTTGTGTATGATTTATCATCCTGATTTAGAGTCGTATAATCAGAGCTATTAAACAATGCCCTTCGGTTTTCAAAACTGATAGAAGTGCCTACTCTGAAACCATTAAAAAGTTCTTGACCATAGCGCGCTTCTATAAATCTATTTTCAAATAATTTCATGTAATTATCTTCAAAAAGTAAGCTGCTTAAGCTATTTATTAAATTCGAAATAGGTTCTTGATCATTAAACTGTTTTACTTTGATCCCTGCACTAAATGCGACATTTAAATCATTGATATTATTAAATTTATATCGGAATCCTAGCGTTCCCCGAACTTTTTGAGTGTCAAAACTGTAATTGATCTGACTTTTAAGCCTGAGGTATTTTTTAAACTTATCATAGCGTTTGGTGTAGTCAATCTCTAAATTTGAATTGAATCCTTGAACCGTATTAAAATTTAAGCCTTTTAATGGACTACTAATGCTAAATTCTTTGTGTTCAAAAGAATTTTCAAATGAGTACCCTGAAATTAAATTACCAAACTTAAATGTATTGTTTTTGGTATCCACCGAATCGCGATAGATTTTGGATTTTTTTAAAGTTTGAATACTATCTTTTTTAATGTAATCAGTGAATTCTTCACGGGTTAGAGGAACTGGACGAAGGGTGTTCCAATAAGTAGAATCTTTTTTATTAGCTTTGGGCGCAAATGCCAAAACTTCATTTGTAAAAACAGTCTCATCAAAATTTGTATTCAATTCATAATTGCTGTAGTTCGCTACAAAATTACCATCCCCTTCAAATCCTAGAATTTTATATTCAAAACCAATAGTTTGGGAACGAACCACCCAGTAATCCGTTTTCTCATCATAAGATAAATTTTGTTTAATAGTGACCAAATCAACTGCTGGGGTTTGAATTTGGCTGCCAGTCACTTGTAATTCAAGACCATAGATACTCCATTGGTCTTCCACAATATAAAGAACCCCCGAAAATACCCGATCGTTTTCACGACGTGGAATCACTTGAATTTTATTAATCAAATTTCCACGATTGTCATAGAATACACCTTCGAGTTTGTACCGATAATAATTAAAAGCATAGGTTGCAATTGGAGACACAATTTCGGAGTTTACAACCCCAATTGTATTCATGTAAAAGTTATAATCAACATCACTCGCATTGTTAAAGCTAAATCCATTTGAATCACCACTTACTTTTGAAGCAATAATATTTTCTGACAATTTATCAGGTTTTTGATATTTTATTTTGGAGATGGTTTCCGATAAATAAATAATTCCCGAGCGGGTGGAGTCTAATTCAATATCAAATTCCACTTCTTGACCCATAAATTTTTCGGGCGCATTTTTGATGCGAATCAGACCTTTAGAATAAAAATCGGCAGCATATGAATTGATGGTTTCTAAATGCGATTTTCGGGCAGCAATGGACGCCCTTATAATTCGATTTGCAGGGTTTTCATTTCTAGTGATGACCACTTCATTTAGGGAGATCGATTCTTCCACTAATTGAATGTTTAGTTCATGTGGAAACTGTTCCACTTTAATAACTTTAGTTTGTGTTTTAAATCCAATAAATTGGTAAACAATTGAATAGGTGCCTGGTTTTGAGAGGGCTAATTCATAATCACCTTGTTCATTTGAAGTCGTGCCCGTATAGGAATTTTCAATATAAATATTAACGTAAGGGATCGGTTGGTTTTTATCATCGGTGATCGTCCCTTTGAGTTGCGCATTTACAGAAAGAGAACAAATAAGGAATAAAAATAAATAACGCATGTAGGTTTTTGGTTTAGATTACATGAGTATAGACGATAATCTTAAAGAGATGTTACAAAAGTTACTTAAAATTCTTCTTTACACGATCTAAATCACGTTTATTATCACGGTCTTTGATGGTTTCCCGTTTATCAAATAGCTTTTTTCCTTTTGCTAAGGAGATCCTCAGTTTTGCAAACCCTTTATCATTGATGAAAAGTTTTAAAGGAATAATCGTTAGACCCGAATTTTTCACTTCTTTCTCAAGTTTTTTGAGTTCTTTTTTGTTGAGTAATAGCTTTCGTTCTGCTTTGGGGGCATGGTTATAATGATTTCCAAAATCATATTCTTGAATGGTCATATTAATCACAAAAAGCTCCCCTCGTAAATTAAACTCACAAAAACTTTCTGCAATCGATGCTTTACTCTCGCGAATGGATTTAATTTCGGTACCAGTTAATACAATACCAGCGATGTATGTATCTAATAGATCATACGTAAATCGTGCTTTTTTGTTTAATATGTTAACGGACTTTTTCATTGAAGGTCAAAACTAAGCAAATTATTAATCGATTGCTAGAGGTGTCTATAATTTATCGGAATTTTAATTAGTAGATTTTTTAAAACATCTTTTTAGTAACGGAATATTACAAAATAAAAAAAGCAATGCTTTTTTTATTTCTAAAATTCGCACTGCTTTTTAACTAACTAACCAACACTTATAAGACGATGTTTGTTGAGATTTGTTACAATTTTTCTGAAATTAAATCACTTTGATTCCTAAAGACCAATTGATTTTCGAAAGCATCTAATAAAATGATACTGTTGGAAGTAATGGTTCCTGCCAAAAGTTCTTTACTTAAGGCATTGAGGACTTCCTTTTGAAGGACTCGTTTTACTGGGCGCGCACCATATTCAGGTTGATAGCCTTTAGAGGCTAAGTATTGGATAGCCTCTGGCGTAGCGTCAAATGTGATTCCTTGAGTTTCAATAATTTTAGAAATTGATTTGAGTTGTATTGCGACAATCGATTCAATATCTTTTTTACTGAGTGGTGTGAATAAGATCGTGTCATCAATTCGATTTAAAAATTCAGGTCTGACCGACTTTTTCAATAATGCCAAGACCTCTACTTTAGCCGCTTCCATGGCTGTAGTTGAGTCTTTTAGAGTGTCAAACTGCGCTTGAATCAGCTCACTTCCTAAGTTTGAAGTCATGATAATAATGGTATTTTTAAAATCTGCTATCCGTCCTTTATTATCAGTTAAACGCCCTTCATCTAAAACTTGTAGAAGAATATTAAAGGTGTCGGGATGCGCTTTTTCAATTTCATCTAACAACACCACAGAATAGGGTTTACGACGAACGGCTTCTGTTAACTGGCCACCTTCTTCGTACCCCACATATCCAGGAGGGGCTCCTATCAATCGGCTGACCGAATGACGTTCTTGATATTCACTCATATCGATCCGAGTTAATGCATTTTCATCGTCAAATAAATAAGCTGCTAAGGTTTTAGCGAGTTCCGTTTTTCCAACCCCTGTAGTGCCTAAAAACAAAAATGTCCCAATTGGTTTTTGAGGGTTTTGCAATCCAGATCTACTTCGTCGAACTGCGTCACTCACCGCTGTGACCGCTTCATCCTGCCCAATAACTCTTTTGTGAAGCTGTTTTTCGAGCGTTAATAATTTTTCACGCTCAGATTGAATCATTTTAGTCACTGGGATTCCAGTCCATTTGGCAACAACTTCTGCGATATCTTCATAGGTAACTTCTTCCTTTATCAAAGCCGTTGATTGGTTTTTAATCAGCTCTTTTTGGAGGACTTCCAAATGTTCTTGAGCCTCTTTTATTTTGCCATAACGAATTTCGGCTACGGCTCCATAATCACCATCACGTTCTGCACGTTCTGCTTTGTTTTTAAACTCTTCAATATCAGATTTAGCTGCTTGTACACGATCTACCAAATCTTTTTCACTGCGCCATTTGGCCTCCAAATCGTTACGCTCTTCTTTGATATTAGCCAGATCGGCTCTTAAAGATTTGAGCTTAGTTTCATCTTTTTCTCTTTTAATAGCTTCAATTTCAATTTCTAGTTGCCGAACTTTTCGATCCAAAACATCTAATTCTTCAGGTTTTGAATTTATCTCCATACGTAATTTTGAAGCTGCTTCATCCATCAAATCAATTGCTTTATCAGGTAAAAAACGATTGCTAATGTATCGGGTTGAAAGTTCTACGGCTCCAATGATAGCTTCATCTTTGATGCGCACTTTGTGATGTGTTTCATACGTTTCTTTCAGCCCTCTAAGTATAGAGATTGCACTTTCTGTATCGGGTTCATCAACGATTACTTTTTGAAAACGACGTTCCAACGCTTTGTCTTTCTCAAAATATTTTTGATATTCATCTAAGGTCGTTGCTCCAATGGCTCTGAGCTCTCCGCGAGCAAGTGCGGGTTTCAAAATATTGGCGGCATCCATAGCACCTTGTCCGCCACCGGCTCCAACCAATGTATGAATTTCATCGATAAAAAGAACGATATCTCCTTCGCTTTGTGTAACTTCTTTGATGACTGATTTTAAACGTTCTTCAAACTCCCCTTTATACTTTGCACCTGCGATTAAGGCGCCCATGTCGAGGGCAAAAATTTGTTTATCTTTTAAGTTTTCAGGAATATCTCCTGCAATGATTCGATGTGCTAAACCCTCTGCAATCGCTGTTTTTCCTGTGCCTGGTTCGCCGACCAGTATAGGGTTATTTTTGGTGCGTCTAGATAATATTTGTAAGATTCGTCTGATCTCCTCATTACGCCCAATCACAGGATCTAAACGGTTGTCTTTAGCCATTTGATTGAGATTGGTAGCATATTTATTTAGTGCGTTATAGGTGTCTTCTTGGCTTTGTGATGTTACAGAATGTCCTTTACGCAGACTTTCTATCGCACCTTTAAGGTCCTTTTCGGTCACTCCTTGGTCTTTTAACATTTGTGCAATTGAGGACTTCGAAGCAAAAATTGCAATCAGTAAATCTTCGATCGCCACAAACTCACCTCCCGATTTTTTGGACTCCAAATCAGCCTTTTGAAGCGTCTTAGTCGTCTCTCTCGATAATTTCTGATCCCCATTGCTCACGGTCGGAAAATGCTCCAGTGCTTTATTTAGTAATTGCAATAGCAAATCAAGATTAATATCTAATTTTTTTAATAAAAAGGGGAGGACATTTTGATCGATTTCATAAATCGCTTTAAATAAATGTTCATTTTCTATTTGAGAATGTCGGTAGCCCAATGCAATTTGTTGGGCTTGTTGTAGGGCTTCTTGTGATTTTATTGTATAATTGTCAAAGTTCATAATGGGTGTTTTTATAGTACTATTGGGTCAATAATCTTACCATATAAACAGTCAAGACAAAATGACACTAAACCACTTAAATAACTGACTTTTAGTCAGTTTTGTAATTATTAAAATTTAATTTATGGGAATTTTTAATTCATTATTTAAACCTAAAACCGAAGGCATTAACTGGCCAGGAGTCCAACTAGAATCCATGGATCAATTGGAAGCTATAATTAGCACTTCAAATACAATACCTCAATTGATTTTTAAGCATTCGACTCGTTGCAGTATCAGTCGGTTTGTGCTATCAGATTTTATGGCACATTTCTCCTATTCAGATACTGAATTTGGCGCCAATTATTTAGACTTGTTAAATCATCGAGACATCTCTGGTGCCATTGCAGAACGCCTTGGCGTTGTCCATCAATCACCACAATTGATTGTGATAAAAAATGGAAAAGCTATTGCACATGCATCCCACGAAGGGATTAATGAACTGCAACTAAGTCAATTTATATAATCGACTAAATACCGAGTTCGTCTAAAAGTAAGATTAGTTTCTCGCTCGATGGGCGAGGGGCATCTGCGTCAATAATATTTCCATTAGGATCTATTAATATAAATCGTGGGATTCCACTAATTTTATAATCTTGTATGAAGTCGGCTTTCCATCCATTTCCTGAAAACAATTGAACGCCCGATAATTCTTTTTCACTCACCATTGTTTTCCAAGCTTTGTGGGCTTTCTCTAGCGTTCCACTACGACGAGCATCGTCCACAGAAATACTAATAAACTCAATATTTTTAGCATGGTATTTTGATTCTAATTCTTGTAAAAATGGAATTTCAACTTTACAAGGCCCACACCAAGTTGCCCAAATATCAACATACACAAATTTTCCTTTAAAGTCGCCTAATGAACTGACACCGCCTTTATGATTTTCGTAGTTTAAAAATTCAGGAGAGGCCATTCCTTTGGGAAACAACGTTTTCATTCCTTGTTTTTCTAAGAAATAATCATAATACGATTTACGCATCAATTTTAAATTCTCAGACTGTTCTTCAAAAAAAGCAGTATCCAGTTGTTTAAACTCATTTTTTAAAGAATTATAGGCAACTTCTAAATCATTAAATGATTTGGAAAACTCAGCTTCAGATCCCTCAAAAAGATCTTCTGTAAGGTATTTTTCTTGCAAAAGATTATTGGTGATTATGAAATTACTTTTATCGGCTCCGTCTCCCTTAAATTTTAAAGTTTCGTCAAAAGCTTTGGTGTCTAATGTGAAAGAAGTTGAGTTGTTATTTTTTAAATAGATCATTCCCACTTCATTACCATCAAAAAAGGTAAAAAGGCCTTCTTTTATATGAAGGGTGTCGCTAAAAGTTCCATCATCATTTACTTGAATTTCTTTTTTGTATCCATCTCTATTGCTGATGGTTATTTTTTTAAACTCATTAGAATTCGTGATTTCCCCAGAGAGCGTCACATAGTTTTTAGGCGTTTCTGTACAAGAACTGAATATTAATAAAGATAAAAGTAGAGTGAAAAATGCTTTCATGATATTGTAGTTTATTTGAGTTATTTTTCAAAAGTAAGTTAATCCACTTACTAAATTAATAAATTAACAATTATTTGTATATCTACTGTGGAATGTTCAATTTTGAAGTATAAAACAACAATCAAATGCATATAATTAGTTCGAAATCGTTAAGCTTGTCGGATCTTAGAACCCTTATTTTTGAAGGTTCAAAAATAAAGCTTTCATCTGAAGTCATACAAAAAATTCAGGAGTGTCGGGAGTATTTAGATCAAAAAACAGCAACGACTTCAGAGCCTATTTATGGAATTAACACTGGCTTTGGCGCTTTGTGTGATGTAAGGATTCAATCCGAAAACCTCACGAAATTACAAGAAAACCTAGTCCGGTCTCATGCTTGTGGGATGGGAGAGTTGGTTCCAAAACCCATTGTAAAGTTGATGCTTTTATTAAAAATAAAATCATTGAGTTATGGTCATAGTGGGGTGCAATTAGCCACTGTTAACCGATTGGTTGCTTTTTATAACAATGATATTTTACCAGTAATATATACCCAAGGGTCTTTAGGAGCTTCTGGAGATCTGGCACCCTTGGCACATTTGGCATTACCACTGCTTGGCGAAGGAATGGTTTGGTATAAAGGCACTCAAAAGCCTACTTCTGAAGTTTTAGAAGGGTTTGATTGGCGTCCAATAACCCTTCAATCGAAGGAAGGCTTGGCCTTACTGAATGGCACACAGTTTATGACTGCTTACGGCGTACATTGTTTATTGAAATCTCACAAATTATCCTATATGGCCGATATGATAGGAGCTTTGTCATTAGATGCTTACGATGGCCGGATTGAGCCTTTTGACCCTTTGGTGCATCTGGTGCGTCCTCATAATGGACAGATAAAAACGGCAGCCCGTATTCTCCTTTTTTTAGAAGACAGCGACTTAATGAAGCAGCCGAAACCACATGTTCAGGATCCGTACTCATTTCGATGCATGCCACAAGTTCACGGCGCAACCAAAGACACGCTGTCTTTTGTAAGCAATACTTTTATAACCGAAATAAACGCCGTCACTGACAATCCTAATATATTTACCAAAGACGATAAGATAATTTCGGGAGGAAACTTTCATGGACAACCTTTAGCATACGGGTTCGATTTCTTAAAAATTGCCATGGCCGAATTGGGTAATATTTCGGAGCGAAGAACCTATCAATTGATCACAGGCTTAAGGGGGTTGCCTTCGTTTTTGATCGATAAATCGGGTTTAAATTCGGGGCTTATGATACCTCAATATACCGCTGCGAGTATTGTGAGTACAAACAAACAATTAGCGACGCCCGCCAGTGTCGATTCTATCGTTTCTTCCAATGGGCAAGAAGACCATGTCAGTATGGGCGCAAATGCGGCTGTGCAAGCCTATCAAATTTTAGAAAACGTCGAACGAATTTTAGCGATTGAGTTGCTGACTGCTTCTCAGGCATTGTTTTTTAGAACCAAAAAAACATCTCCATTTCTATCAGCGATTATTTTTAGTTTTAGATCTGAAATCCCAAAAGTCACAGAAGATAGAATGCTTCATAATGATATTGTAAAAGCCGTTGATTTTATTCAAACACTCGAACTAGAAAATGATCTTTTGTTCAATTAAGCCATAAAAAAAGCCCCACATTGTGAGGCATTTTTTTTAAGATTCTTTCGCCTTATTGGGCGATGTTATTTTGATTTCTAATTTAGAATCATCTTTGCCAATATCTAGCGTAATGGTATCGCCTTCATGTACATTAGACTTGATAATTTCTTCGGCTAGAGCATCTTCAACGTATTTTTGAATGGCACGTTTTAGGGGGCGGGCACCATACTGTTTGTCAAATCCTTTTTCGGCAATAAAACTTTTTGCTTTTTTACTTAATTTCAGTGTATACCCTAGTTCCGAAATACGTTCAAGGAGTTTGCTAAGCTCGATATCAATAATGATATCAATATCTTCTTTTTCTAAGTTGTTGAATACGACTACATCATCAATCCTATTTAGAAACTCAGGTGCAAATGCTTTTTTAAGAGCGTTTTCGATGACGCTTCTCGCATTTGAACTTTCTTGCGATTTTTGTGCCGAAGTTCCAAATCCAACGCCAGAACCAAAATCTTTCAGTTTTCGAGCGCCAATATTAGAAGTCATAATAATAATGGTGTTGCTGAAATCAATTTTTCGACCTAAGCTGTCTGTTAAAAATCCATCATCTAAAACTTGAAGGAGCATATTAAAGACGTCGGGATGTGCTTTCTCGATTTCATCTAAAAGAACAACGGCATAGGGTTTGCGTCGAATTTTTTCGGTGAGCTGACCGCCTTCTTCATACCCTACATATCCTGGAGGTGCCCCTACCAATCTTGAGATTGCAAATTTTTCCATGTATTCGCTCATGTCAATTCTCACTAGGGCATCTTCACTGTCAAATAATTCTCTGGCAAGAACTTTAGCGAGTTGTGTTTTACCAACGCCTGTTTGTCCTAAAAATATAAATGACCCAATGGGCTTATTGGGATCTTTAAGTCCAGCACGATTCCTCTGAATCGCTTTCACAACCTTTGAAACTGCTTCGTCTTGGCCAATCACTTTGCCGTTAATGAGCTCAGGGAGTTTTGATAATTTATTACTTTCTTTTTGTGCAATTCGATTTACAGGAATACTGGTCATCATAGACACTACTTCTGCCACGTTTTCTTCGGTGACCACAATACGGTTTAATTTGGAATCGGTTTCCCATTTTTCCTGCGCTTCTGCAAGGCTTTTTTCTAAACGTTTTTCGTCATCTCTAAGTTTAGCTGCTTCTTCATATTTCTGTTTTTTAACGACCGAATTTTTAGTCGCTTTCACTTCTTCAAGTTCTGCTTCTAATTCAACAATTTGATTTGGCACATTAATATTGGTGATGTGGACTCGCGAGCCGGCCTCATCCAATGCATCAATTGCTTTGTCAGGTAAAAACCGATCGGTCATGTAGCGATTTGTTAGTTTGACACAGGCTTCAATAGCGGCATCTGTATAATCGACATTATGATGATCTTCGTATTTGTTTTTAATATTATTTAAAATCTCAATGGTTTCCTCAACGGTGGTCGGCTCTACAATGACCTTTTGAAAACGACGTTCTAGTGCGCCATCTTTTTCGATATGTTGTCTGTATTCATCAAGTGTTGTCGCTCCAACACATTGTAGTTCGCCACGTGCTAAGGCAGGCTTAAACATGTTAGAAGCATCTAAACTTCCGGTGGCGCCACCAGCACCGACAATGGTATGAATTTCGTCAATAAATAAAATGATGTCATCATTTTTTTCAAGCTCATTCATCACTGCTTTCATGCGTTCCTCAAATTGACCACGGTATTTTGTACCGGCCACAATACTCGCTAAATCTAAAGTCACGACGCGTTTATTAAATAAGATTCGTGAGACCTTTCGTTTGATAATTCGAATGGCCAAGCCTTCTGCTATGGCCGATTTGCCGACACCGGGTTCGCCAATGAGTAAAGGGTTGTTTTTCTTTCGGCGACTCAAAATTTGAGACACTCGTTGGATTTCTTTTTCACGTCCTACAACAGGATCTAATTTTCCTTCTTCAGCCATGGCTGTAAGATCTCTACCAAAATTGTCTAGAACAGGTGTTTTAGACTTTTTGGTCCCTTTCTGAGTTCCACTTTGACCAAATGAACTGTCTTTGTCATCTTCTTTTGGGAGGTCTTCACTTGGAAAAGATTCTGCTTTAGGAGTACTATCAGTGTATGAGTCGTCGTTTGTGATCATATATTTAAATTGTTCTTTTACACCCTCGTAATCCACTTTTAGTTTATTTAAAAGTTTCGTTGTAGGGTCGTTTTCGTTTCTCAAAACACATAGAAGTAAATGTGCCGTATTTATAGATTTACTTTGAAAGAGTTTGGCTTCCAAAAAAGTTGTTTTTAAAGCGCGTTCTGCTTGCCGTGTCAAATGAAGATTTTTCTTTTCGTTGGAAGAAACCATGATACTGGGATTGGCAGGACTCAGAATTTCTACTTTGCGACGCAAATGACTCAAGTCAATATCCAATGCATTTAAAATATCGATTGCTTTGCCATTGCCATCTCTTAAAAGGCCCAACATAAGGTGTTCGGTACCAATAAAATCATGACCCAGACGTAGCGCTTCTTCTTTACTAAAAGAAATTACATCTTTAACTCGAGGGGAAAAATTATCATCCATAAGTGTTCTTTGGTTAAAAATACAAATTCAGAGGCATTAAATCAAAAACTATACCTCATTTATTTTCATTTATACAAATGATAGTAAAAACTAATTAAAATCAAAATTTTATGCTCTGTATTTATTAACGATTTCGCTTCTTTAAATTGTTGATAAATTTGATTAAAAAAGCCACAGAAATTCGCTTAATAATAATTTGAAAAGTAGTATATTAGCTTGGTTATAAAACATACAAAAATATAGTGTAAAATGATAGAAGGCGAAAAGTTAATCCCCATTAATATTGAAGATGAAATGAAGTCGGCCTACATCGATTATTCGATGTCGGTTATTGTGTCTCGAGCACTTCCTGATGTAAGGGATGGTTTGAAGCCTGTTCATCGCAGGGTATTGTTTGGAATGCACGAACTTGGTGTGAGGTCTAATACTGCTCATAAAAAATCTGCAAGAATTGTTGGGGAAGTTTTAGGAAAGTATCACCCCCATGGAGATACGTCTGTGTATGACGCCATGGTTCGTATGGCTCAAGAATGGAGCTTGCGATATATGTTAGTTGACGGACAAGGAAATTTCGGATCGATTGATGGCGATAGTCCTGCGGCAATGCGTTATACGGAAGCCAGAATGCGTAAAATATCGGAGGATATGCTTGCGGACATTGATAAAGAAACAGTAGATCACAAGTTAAATTTTGATGACACCCTGCAAGAACCAACGGTTTTACCAACCCGAATCCCAGGACTATTAGTCAATGGTGCATCTGGGATCGCAGTAGGGATGGCGACCAATATGCCGCCTCATAATCTTACTGAAGTGGTAGACGGAATTACAGCCTATATTGAAAATCCTGAAATAGAAATAGATGAATTAATTACACATGTCAAAGCCCCCGATTTTCCAACTGGTGGAATTATTTATGGCTATGATGGTGTCAGAGAAGCCTTCAAAACAGGCCGTGGTCGAGTGGTCATGCGTGCAAAGGCTAATATTGAAGAAGTAAACGGACGTGAATGTATCATTGTGACCGAAATCCCTTACCAAGTCAATAAAGCCGATATGATTAAGAAAACGGCCGATTTGGTAAATGATAAAAAAATGGAAGGTATTTCTACCATTCGTGATGAATCAGATCGAAACGGAATGCGTGTTGTATATGTCTTAAAAAGAGATGCCATTCCTAACATTGTTTTAAATAAACTCTATAAATATACAGCACTACAATCGTCTTTTAGTGTCAATAATATTGCGTTGGTAAATGGCCGCCCAGAAATGTTGAATCTGAAAGATATGATTCATCATTTTGTAGAACACCGACATGAAGTGGTGGTTCGACGTACTACTTACGAGCTTAGAAAAGCAGAAGAACGCGCTCATATCTTAGAAGGTTTAATTATTGCTTCCGATAACATTGACGAAGTCATTGCCATCATCAGAAGTTGTTCGAATGCAGAAGAAGCCCGAGAAAAATTAATAGAACGTTTTAAACTCAGCGAGATTCAATCCAAAGCGATTGTTGAAATGCGATTAAGACAATTAACAGGTTTAGAGCAAGATAAGTTACGTGCTGAGTATGAAGCGATCATGAAAACGATTGATGACTTGAAAGATATTCTTGACAAAAAAGAACGTCGAATGTTAATTATTAAAGACGAACTTGCTGTTGTTAAAGATAAGTATGGTGATGAGCGTCGTTCTGTAATCGAATATGCAGGAGGCGATTTATCAATTGAAGATATGATTCCGAATGAGCAAGTTGTCATTACAATTTCACATGCAGGTTATATCAAACGAACGTCACTAACCGAATATAGAACTCAAAACAGAGGCGGGGTTGGACAAAAAGCATCGACCACACGTAACGAAGATTTCCTAGAACATTTATTTGTTGGAACCAATCACCAGTATATGTTATTTTTCACTCAAAAAGGAAAATGTTTCTGGATGCGTGTGTATGAAATTCCAGAAGGAAGTAAAACGTCTAAGGGGCGTGCCATTCAAAATTTAATAAATATTGAGCAAGATGATAAAGTCAAAGCCTTTATTTGTACACAAGATCTAAAAGATGAAGACTATACCAACTCACACTATGTGATTATGGCAACTAAGAAAGGACAAGTTAAAAAGACGTCCTTAGAACAGTATTCTCGACCACGAACCAACGGAATTAATGCCATTACTATTAAGGAAGATGATGAATTATTAGAAGCAAAACTAACCACTGGCGAAAGTCAAGTTATGCTCGCCTTAAAATCAGGAAAAGCCATTCGTTTTGAAGAAGCCAAAACACGTCCAATGGGTCGTGGTGCTTCAGGCGTTCGCGGGATTACTTTAGCCCATGATTCAGATGAGGTGATCGGAATGATTGCTGTTGATGATATGGAAAGTAATATCCTTGTGGTTTCAGAAAATGGGTATGGGAAACGTTCGAGCTTAGAAGATTACCGAATCACAAATAGAGGAGGAAAAGGCGTTAAAACAATATCAATTTCTGATAAAACAGGTGATTTAGTCTCCATCAAAAATGTAACTGATGAAGATGATTTAATGATCATCAATAAATCGGGTGTAGCCATTCGATTGGCTGTGGAGGATTTAAGAGTCATGGGGCGTGCCACACAAGGGGTTCGTTTAATTAATCTTAAAGGGAATGATTCCATTGCAGCTGTCGCGAAAGTCATGCGTGAAGATGAAGAAGATATCGAAGCTATTGAAACTTTAACAGATGAAGGTGCTGGCGAAATCAGTGATAGTCAAACAGATGGCACAACTATTGATACTCAAGAAGAAGAATAACAATTAAAATTATATTATAATGAATAAGTATTTTGTATTTGTATTAGCATTAACTCTAGGGTTTTCTGCGATTGCACAAAAAAAAGAATTAAAAACAGCTGCTAAAGAATTGAAAAAAAACAATTTAGAAGCCGCCGTAACTGCCCTAGATGCTGCTGAAGCATTGATGTCTCAAATGGATGATAAGTCTAAGAGTCAATATTATTTATTAAGAAGTAAATCGTTGTTTAATAATGGAGAAGCTGATTTTAGCGATGTCCAAAAAGCTGCGGAAGCTCTAAGCTCGATAACGAGTTCATCTTTTGAACAACAGGCTATTGCTCAGAAGCAATTGATCTTTGCACATTTAGTAAATACAGCGAGTAGTTTGTATGAGAAAAATGATTACCTAAACTCATCTGATCATTTTGAAAACGCTTATCGTTTGTCTCAAAAAGATACGTTGTATTTGTATTATGCGGCCTCTACAGCCGTAACAGCAAAAGCATACGACAAATCACTTTCCATGTATGAAGAGCTAAAATCGTTAGGGTTTACAGGGATCGAAAAACAATATTTTGCAACCAATAAAGAAGACCAAAAAGAGGAGTCTTTTAATAGTAAAGTATTAAGAGATGTGTCTGTTAAATCAGGAACTCATACGTCACCAACGGATAAGTTAACCGATTCTAAGTTTCCTGAAATCATTAAAAATATTGCTTTAATTTATGTTGATTTAGGCGACAATGATAAAGCTTTAGAAGCGATGTTATTAGCGCGCTCGGAGAATCCAGATAATGTAAATTTACTTCTTACGGAGGCGAATGTGCACTACAAAATGGGGAATGTTGAAAAATTTAAAGAGCTTTTAGAAATGGCGACTCAAATGGATCCAAACAATGCGGAGCTTCAATATAACTTAGGGGTTGTTTCTGCGGAGTCTAATGACATTGAAAATGCCACAAAATATTACCAGAATGCAATTGAATTAAAGCCAGATTATACGAATGCCTATATCAATTTAGCGGCGCTAATATTGGGGCAAGAAGAAGGCATTTTGAGTCAAATGAACGCTCTAGGATCTTCTGCTTCGGATGATAGAAAGTATGATCAACTCAAAGCAGAAAGAAATAAATTGTATTTAGATGCGATTCCATATTTAGAAAAAGCAATTGGGATAGATTCAACTAATTTTCAAGCGGCTAAAACCTTGTCAAATATTTACAGTGCAACTGGAAATACAGAAAAATTTAAAGAGTTTAAAGCACTAGCTGAATCACTAGAAGAATAATTAATTCTTAACAATTATAAGACAAAAGCCATTCAATTTGAGTGGCTTTTTTTATGGGATTATTTTTTTGATAACTCTTAGTTTGTGAGAGTGTGTTTTAGTGTCTACATTATAAATGCCACTTTGATCTAAGAGATCGATCCGGACTTTACCATGTGCGTGAATAATATGATGGTCCTCCATAATAATACCCACATGAATGATATCGCCTTCATTATTGTCAAAAAAAGCTAAATCACCCGGTTCACTTTCTTCTATGAAACTAAGAGCTTCCCCTTGGGAGGCCTGTTGTGAAGCATCTCTTAAAATTTTGAAACCATTTAGTTTATAAACCATTTGAATAAACCCAGAACAATCAATTCCAAAAGGCGTTTTCCCACCCCATAAATAGGGTGTATTTAAATATAATAAGGCGGTTTCAATAAGTTTGGATTTAACCTTATTTCCAACGGATTCAACTCCTTCAAAAGTGTGATTTAAGTAGGAGAGGCCATTCAGAGTTGAGCCTAATAAAATAGGATGTAATTGCTGTTTTTGATTGGATATAAAATCAACCAAATCCATTGCCATTGAAGGATCGGATTTATGAAGGTGTTTGTAGTCGGATTCTTCAATGAATTGAAACTGCTTATTATCTATCCAGCCTTCATAGCTGTCAAATCCCAATCGAATTCGACTCCAAGATTTTCGATGTTCCAGAACTTTAAAGTAATCACCATAGAGAACTTGAGAAACCAATTCGCTGGAGTCAGAAGCTTCAGATCTTAAAGCGACAACGCTTAAATAGCAAAGGCCGTATTGCATTGCTTATATATTTCGTTCGAGGATTAATGCCGAAGCACCGCCACCACCATTACAAATGGCTGCAGCTCCAATTTTTCCATTATTTTGTTCCAGAACACTTAATAGTGTCACCACAATTCTTGCCCCCGAACATCCTAATGGATGTCCTAAAGAAACCGCGCCGCCATTGACATTAACATTCGTGTCATTGAGTTCTAAGAGTTTCATGTTTGCGAGTCCAACGACTGAAAAGGCTTCATT